>Ga0209067_10000053_pt1 | contig 78646 bp, 65 predicted proteins | sample ColStrG_CSR_2013_FD_187199 | JGI IMG/M metagenome (GOLD analysis project Ga0209067, IMG submission 187199) | Freshwater sediment microbial communities in response to fracking from Pennsylvania, USA - Cold Stream Run_MetaG_CSR_2013 (SPAdes)... | ecosystem: Environmental > Aquatic > Freshwater >...
AGATTTAACATTGCCGCTGCAAAAAACAAATGAACATGAAAATTTCAAAAAGTTTAATTTTCTGTATTTTATCCACAACGATTTTCTTTTTTTCCGTATCCGGCAATAAAATATTCTCGAAAGATAAATTATCCAATTTTACTTCCCTAAAATCTCCTAAAATCCCCATCATTGGGGGGCATATAACGGGTACGATTATAGACTCGGCCACCAAGGCTTCTGTCCCCTTCGCCACCGTTTCAATTTTTCCTTTAAATGGAACCAAGGTTTTGGACGCCGGTGTTACCGATGCCAATGGTAATTTCAGTATCAATAAACCTCAACCAGGGATATATGATCTGGAAGTGTCTTATATTGGGTATAAAACCAAGAGAATTAGAAAGGTAAATGTAGGTTCCAATGATGCAGATGTAAACCTTGGTAAAATTATTTTAAAGTCTTCGGCCATCACCCTAAAAGGGGCCACAGTAATTTCGCAAAGAAGTTTGATCGAACAAAAAGTAGATCGATTGGTATATAATGCCGGAAACGATGCGACCAATAAGGGAGGGGATGCTACCGACGTTTTGCGAAAAGTACCCTTATTATCGGTCGATTTAGATGGAAATGTTTCTTTGAGAGGGTCTCAAAACTTAAAAGTGCTTATCAATGGAAAAACCTCTACCCTGACCGCCAATGGAGTAGCCGATGCTATGAAACAAATCCCATCGGATTTAATTCAATCCGTCGAAGTACTTACTTCTCCACCTGCAAAATATGATGCAGAAGGTTCGGGAGGAGTTATCAATATCATATTAAAGAAAAATAATTCGAGAGGTCTTTTCTTGAATATAGACGCGGCTCCAGGATTACGAGGAACCAACCTGGGATTAAATGGAAACTATCGTGCAGGTAAAATGACCTTTAGTTTAGGGGGTTTTGGTAGAGCTAGCTATAACGTTCACGGAGAATTTAATAATGATCAGAAAATCTTTTCTACCAATACTAATCCAAGCTTTGGTCCCCTTGGGACTGATACAGTACATACTGTTCAGTCTGCCTCTACCAGGAACTCCTTTCTTTTTGGCAGATATAATTTAGGTTGGGATTATGATATTGACACCTTGAATTCCCTGAATGCCTCGGTTCAGTTAGGAAAAAGAAATAATCATGTTTATCAGGATAATTTATTTACAAAAACCTTTCAAGGGTCCAGCCTTAACCCATTTAATTCGAGTTTGCAAAATACCGACGTTACTAATAATTCCACCCAAATTGATGCCAGTGTGAACTATGCCAGGATATTCAAAAAACCAAGAGAAGAATTTGGACTTTCGGGACAATTCAGTCGCTCCAACTTAAATTATAATGCACAAAACGATACCATTAGTTTAAAGGATGGTTCCCGTTTAAATAGCCTGGAAAATACCAACCATAGTATTAATACGGAAATTACCATACAGGCCGATTACCAGTTTCCTATAAATCCTAAAGGTTTGATAGAAATTGGAGCCAAGGATATTATTCGTTCCGCATCCAGTGATTATACCACTTTGGAAGCGCCAACCGGATCCAGTGTATATGCTCCATATAATAATGGTTTTCTGAGCAATAATTTCAGCTATAAACAAAATGTTATTGGCTCTTACCTTTCCTTAAACCAAAGCTTTGCCAAGCATTATACTTTATTATTAGGTGGCCGTTATGAGTATACCACCATTAATGCCTTTTTTACCGGACAACCCGATTTGAATGTTCCAAAGTATGGAATTCTGGTTCCCAGTTTAAATTTTATAGATCGGTTTAAAGACGGTAGCTCATTTAAAATTGGATTTAACCGAAGAATTCAAAGGCCCTCTATCCAGTTTTTAAACCCGAACCGACAAGCCTCAAACCCTTTAAATATTTCCGAAGGAAATCCTTTATTAAAGCCTGAGTTTACCAATAATTATGAATTAGGGTATAGCACCTTCGTAAAAGGAATTTCCATTAATACTTCAGGATTTGTACGGGCTACCACCGGGGCTATCCAGAGTTTTCGTCAGACATTAGGAGCGGACACCTTGTTAACTACCTATTTAAATGCGGGATCCGAAACCGCTTATGGATTTAATGTTTCAATAGGTATAAATTTAGGCTCCCGTCTAAATTTGAATGGAGGTACCGATGTGTATTATGATGTTTTAACGAATAATAATAGTAACCCCCTGTTCAATGCCAGCAACAAAGGGTGGGTAGCCAATTTTAGATTATTTGGGGGATATAATTTTAACAAAGGTTGGGGATTACAATTCTTCACGTTTTACCGAGGGTCCCAGGTTAATTTACAGGGAACCCAAAGCGGATTTTATGTCTATAGCCTGGCCATTAAAAAAGATTTCCTGAACAAAAAAGGAAGCATTGGGGTCGGAGCCGACAATTTCTTTACCGAAGCGGTTCATATTACCAATACTCAAAGCTCCCCTTCGCTTATTCAGAATTCCACCAATACCCTGCACAATACCAATTTCAAAATCACCTTCTCCTATAGAATTGGAAAACAATTGGCCCCTAAGAAGAAAATTACCCCAATTGGCATTAATAACGACGATTTAAAGGATGCTGGCGGAGATAATGGTCAGGGAGGTGGAGGTCAAGGTGGAGGAGGACAAGGCGGAGGAGGACAAGGTGGGGGACAAGGTGGAGCAAGACCACAAGGTTCCTATCCAGGTGCAGGATCCGGTGCTTATGGGGCCTATCCAGGTGCAGGATCCGGTGCAGGATCTGGTGCTTTAACCGGGGGCGCTACCCTGGATTCCGCAACCAGAAAAATGCTAAGAGATAGTATTATGAAGAGAATCCAAACCATGAGTCCGGAGGAAAAAGCGGGTTTCTTTCAAAATTTACAAAAGTTTACTCCTGCCCAGAAGGATAGCTTGTTTAGAAAAATGTTCAAATTCTATCATCCAAATCCAGTTATGAATAAAGGGGGTTATTCCAGACCCGGAAATGACTCCATTTCCCATCCTATGAAGCCGGCCGATTCAGGAAAAGCGCCTGCTCAAAAATCAGGAAGTTTATTAAGAAAAGATATTCATACCTGGATAGGGCAAATTGGGAAAAGGAAACAGGAAGCTGGAAAGCCCTACTTCCTACCTTCCAGTGAATATTATTTTAAGAAGACCTTGGCTTCATAATTTAGCAGGTAACCTTTACCTGGTTGTGGAAAACTAGGTGTTTTAACTGTCTATTTTTGACCTAAATTGGGTGTAAACACGTAGTGGTTTACGCCCTTTTTTTTTGAATTTAGTATAAAATTTTAGGTACAGGAATGATTTTACCAAGAAAGTTAATACAATGGCTCCAATTGGAATGGGAATTTATTTACAATGGTTACACTAAACTTTTTCCGAAAAGAAATACGCTTTCGGTTAATCTTTTTGTAGATATTTCGGCTTATTCCTATCCTGATAAGCTTTCATTTCGGGTAAAAAACAGGATTTTGGCCTTATTCTCCTGGGTATTAAGCTGCTTTCTGGGTTATTTATTAAATGATGTATTGGTTTTTCAGGAGGAAGAAATTCAAACCATTCTTCTCATACAAAAGGCAATGGCATTTGGATTCTTAATCTCAGGTTTATTGGCCTTTTGTTTTATAACCCTTTTATTTCCTGTTAAATCAGGCTGGCCAATTTTAAATACTCTTGAATCCCGTTTATACCATTCCGGTATTATATCCCTGGTAGCAGGTGGTTTATTTATTATTCTTTGTTTATTGAAATTTATCAGCCTGATATATTTACCCCAAGCCTACCAGTTTTATGTCCGGATTGGACCGGTTACCCTGTATTTAGTTCAGGGGATGTTTTTTGTGGGCATTTCACTATGTATGGGCATAATTCTGGACCTGGTTTTGAAAATGGGTATTTTATTGGATGACCAAACCCCCAGCAAGAACTTCTAAGGCTTTTTTCAAAGGTTTCATCTCTTTTCTAAAATTGTTTTAGATTCGCAGGAGCAATTTTTTTCACCTTAAATCCAGAAATTTTGTTAAAAAGAAGCCAAATTCTGATTTTTTCTAAGGTGTATTCAAAGGTTTTTTCAGGCTTTCCCGTTTCTTATTCCAGCCCGATTCTCACTTCTTTTCAATATTTTCCTTTGGAAAAAATTGAAAGCTTATCCCGCCATTCCTTAAATACTAGCATAAAAGAAATTTTATGATAAAAACTTTATCCCTGATAACCTTTCTTTGTTTCAATACCCTATTCTCCTTTGGACAGGAAACCATTAAACTAGATACCACGAAATCCAGTAACTGGACCAATCATTTCCAACTTACCGCCATTAAACAATACCATGGTAAATACCATTTTCCCTATGCCGGACCTTCCAGTTTGGATAGTAATCGGGAGAGCCCTGTTTCTATGACCACCACCCTTTTCCTGGGGCGTCGACTTTGGAAGAATTCTGCATTATTCTTAAACCCTGAAATGGTTGGAGGTAATGGGTTCTCGGGCTCCAAAGGGGCAGCAGGTTTCCCTAATGGAGAAATATATAGAGTTGGAAATCCCACCCCAACTCCTTTTATTGCAAGGGTATATTTTCAGCAAACCTTTGCTTTAAAGGGTTCCGGATACCAATACCAGGCCGACGACCAAAACCAAATTCAAGGTTTAATTCCTACCTCAAGGATCGTATTCAGTATTGGAAAGTTTTGTTTAGCCGATTTCTTTGATGATAATTCCTATGACCATGATGCCCGGTCTCAATTTTTGAATTGGTCTTTAATGGCCAATGGAGCCTGGGATTTTTCTGCCGATACCAAGGGGTATACAGGAGGGGCCGTTTTGGAATGGATTAAACCCAAGTATGCAGTTCGATTTGCCCTAACACAAATGTCGAAAACGGCAAATGCTGAAGATCTGGATTATAATTTATTGAAATCGAATGCTCTGGCCTTAGAATTTAGTACAAATTATAAAGTCTTGGGTAGTCCGGGAACGATTCGTATAACAGGATTTAGAAATTCAAGCCGGGCGCCAAGGTACGATATTGCCACCCAGGCCTTGTTAAAGCGAGATAGTTCCTATTTGTTTATTATTTCAAGTCAACGAACAGGAACCGTTACTGGTGGACTTAAATATGGCCTGGGACTGAATATCGAGCAAAAGATATCCAATACTATTGGGGCCTTTATGCGAATGGGTTGGAATGATGGTAAAACCGCTTCCTGGGAGTTTACCGATATTGACAATAATATTCAGTTAGGTCTAAACTTGGCTGGGAATATTTGGGGAAGAAAGGAGGATGCATTTGGAATTGCACAGGCCAATAATGGTATAAGTAAGGATCATCAAAACTACCTTGCGGCAGGGGGATACTCTTATATTATTGGTGATGGACATTTAAATTATGGTAGGGAGCAGATTTTTGAAACGTATTATAGGGCTAAATTAAATCCCTTTATATTTCTTTCAGCCGATTATCAGTTAATTTGGAATCCGGGCTATAACCAGGATAGAAAAGGTCCCATCAGTATACCTGCAGCCAGAATTCATATTGAATTTTAACTTTAAATACCCCCTCCTATGATCAGTCCCGAAATTTTGGAAAAGGTTAAAAAACTATATGCCCAAGGAAATTCTGAAGAACTTGGGAAATATGTAAATACCTTGATGCCCAGTGAAATTATCGATTTGGTTTCCCGATTTCCGGAAGCCGATTTTGAGATATTGGATGCCTTGAACCTAACCCTGGCAGTACGAACCTTTAAGTTCCTTCCCCTGTATTTGCAAAAGGAATTTATTTCAAAGATACGCCCGGATAAAGTGGCCGATGTTTTGAATAAAATTCGTCCGGACGATAGAACCTGGTTATTAAAAGAATTACCCGGGGCCACTGTTCAGAACTTATTAAAAGAATTAAACCCTGAGGAATGTAAAACCACTGTAAGCTTATTGGGATATCCAAAAGATAGTGTCGGTAGGTTGATGAATACCGAGTACCTTACTGTGGAGCCTGAAAAAACGGTGGAGGAAGCCTTAAATTATATTCGGAGAGAAGGACATAATTCCGAAACTATTAGTTATTTGTTTGTTATTGATTCCAAAGGAGTATTGGTGGACGATATTAATTTGAGAGACTTTTTGTTTGCCGACCCGAATTTGCGAGTACTAGATTTAATGGATAATCATTTTGTAACGCTCAAGGTGAACGATAACCAGGACCGGGCTATTAATATTTTCAGAAAATTTAACCGTACCGCTTTACCCGTTACCGATTTGGATGGTATTCTTTTAGGAATTATCACCATCGATGATATTTTACGTTTATCTAACCAGGAAGCTACGGATGATATTCAGCGCATAGGGGGTACAGAGGCTTTGGATGAACCCTATATGGAAATTTCCTTTTTCAGATTAATCAAGAAAAGGGTTAGCTGGTTAATCATATTATTCCTGGGAGAAATGTTAACCGCTACAGCCATGGGCTTCTTCTCGGATACCATTTCCAAATTTGTGATCCTTGCCTTATTTATCCCATTAATTATTTCCAGTGGAGGTAATTCGGGCTCCCAGGCCTCTACCCTGATTATTCGGGCCATGGCCTTAGGGGAAATTGGATTTAAAGATTGGTGGCGAGTCATGCGCCGGGAAATTCTGGCCGGTTTGCTTTTAGGAACAGTATTAGGAATCGTAGGTTTTCTGAGAATTTCCCTTTGGACCCTGTTTACCCCTATGTATGGTCCAGATTGGATTTTATATGCCATCACCATTTTCTTTTCCCTTATTGGTGTGGTGATGTGGGGTACTCTATCGGGTTCTATGTTACCCCTGATCTTGAAAAAATTAGGAGCTGACCCAGCTGCTTCTTCCGCCCCTTTTGTAGCTACCCTGGTTGATGTAACCGGATTAGTAATTTACTTTACCATAGCCTTATTAATTTTACATGGTACTTTATTAAAATAAAAAATGGATCAAAATGACCCTATAAAAAAGGAACCTACTCATACCGGTCATAATCATGGTCATTCCCATATAGGCCATTCGCATGCAGGCCATTCGCATGCAGGCCATTCGCATGATCATTCTCTTCCCGATAACTTAAACCGGTCTTTTCTATTAGGGATTATTTTAAATGTCATTATGGTTTTGGTGGGGGCAGGGGTAGGAATTTGGTCCCATTCCCTGGCTTTGCTTTCTGATGCCGGGCATAATTTATCTGATGTAGCCAGTTTATTATTAGCCCTATGGGGATTACGATTATCCAAGGTAAAATCAAATCAAACCTATACATATGGGTATAAGAAAGTGACCATTTTAACTTCGCTCGCCAATGCCCTAATATTAATAGGCGTAACGGCCTGGATATTGGTGGAAGCCTTAATCCGGTTGAAATCAGGAAGTGTCGAGGTTCCTGGATTAATGGTTTCATCGGTAGCCTTTTTAGGGATTATAATAAATTCCTTATCGGCCTTTTTATTTATTAAACAAAAGGATAATGACCTGAACGTTAAAGGGGCCTATATGCATATGGCAGCCGATGCCCTGGTTTCTTTCGGGGTGGTATTGGCGGGCATTCTTATTTACTTTACCCATTGGTACTGGCTGGATCCTATTATCAGTATCATTATATCCGGTTTAGTCCTTTGGGGAACCTGGGGTTTATTAGCGCAAAGTTTCCGATTAAGCCTGGATGCGGTACCAGATTCCCTGGATACCAAATCCATACAACAGGAATTAGGAAAAATTTCAGGTATCCGGGATACCCATCATATTCATGCATGGGCATTAAGTACCAATGAATTTGCCTTTACCGCCCATTTGGTTTTGGATCCCGATATGAACTTGGTGCAGGCCGATAAAATAAAAGCAGAGGCTCGGCATATTTTGGAACATTTCAATATTAAGCATGCCACCCTGGAAATTGAAAGTTCCGAGGAAGATTGTAAACATGACGATTGTTAGTTTTTAAATACAAGTTAAAAATTTTCTTCCCTCGGGCAATCCAATCATTTTGAAAATTGGGATCTATATGGACAAACTTTGACCAGGGAGGCTTTTGACTGGTATTTTTTGGGAATGACCGACCTATAGAACACCGTATGTTTTAGAAAAATTGAGGAACCAAATGTTCGAAAACCCGTATATTTACTTTTTTAAGCCTCTTTAGCTCAGTTGGTAGAGCAACTGATTCGTAATCAGTAGGTCGGCGGTTCAAGTCCGCTGAGAGGCTCCAATGCCGGTCAGGGATACCAGTTGGGCGGTGTTAAGCCTGATTAAGATATTCTACCGATTTAAAAAATTGAAATAAGGGTAGGCTCCCAACCTTTTCCTTAACCTCCAAAAAATCAATATTTCTAAAGACCAATACAGCAAGTCCTCTATCTTTTGGTAAGAATAGATATTCCAAAATCCCCTCCTTTTTCCATTCTGCAATGATTTTCTGTTCATGCTCCAGAATTTCGATGAAATTTTCGGGGATGTTTCCAGGATCCATGGTTAATACGACGGCGAGGGATTCCATAAGAAGTTTCTTTTTAGTAATTTAGGTTTATTCTTCCGAACAGAAAGTAAGAAATCCAAAATTAGATAGCAAGGATGGATTTCTTTTCAGAGTTTAAAAATTAATTTACTTATTAATTTAAATTTCAAATAAGCTTCAGGAAATGAATTTTCCTAATAAATCAGAACTTTTTACATGCTCTCAAAGGATTCTACGGTAAGCGCTGATTTTGAAAAGAAATTCATACGAAAGCCCGGCATTATGTCCAGGAAAATTGTAGAATTCCCCTGGGAGCATACGCCTTTGGGGGATATTTCCAATTGGCCTATCTACCTTACGTTATATATTGCCCAAATATTGAACCAGGATATTCCCCAATTAATTTTTTGGGGTCCTGATTTAATACCCATTCATAATGATGCCTATTTACCATACCTCCCCGAAGAGTTTCAAGATAAAACCGCTCTGGGAATATATCCCAATAATAATTGGTCTGAGGATTGGGCAATTAAAAAGGAAATTATCGATAAGGTCTTTACAACGGGTATTCCCTTTTTTCAAAAGGATATACAAGTGCTGGAATATCGAAAAAATAAACCCCCAGGTTTTACCTATTGGGATTTGGGCATTGGTCCCCTAATGAATGATCAAGGCGGAATATCGGGGGTTTTGATCCATATTATTGAAACCACCGAGAAAATCCGTTTTTTAAATGAAATGGAAGTTCAGGAGCGTAAAATTAATTTAATCTTGAACTCTTCCGAAATAGGTTTTTTTGAGGTTAATGAAAAAACAAGAAATTTTTTTTTATCAGACATCAGTAAAGAAATCTTTGGTTTTACCACTCCCCCTCCAATTTCACAATTTGAAAATCTAATCCATCCAACCGATAGAGCCATTCGAAATCAAGCTATACAAGATGCACTGGTTTCAGGATTTTTTGAATACACGGTACGCTTAATTAATAGGGAGCCTTATCCCTGGATATTTATTAAAGGACAACGGTATTTTGATCATGACCAAAATACGAATCGGGTTTTTGGTATTGTTCAAGATGTAACGAAAAAAAAACTCAAAGAACTGGAATTGGTACAATCCCATAAAAAACTAAAAATAGCCTTAGAGAAACAGGAGATTCTTCAGGAACAAAAGGATGAATTTTTGCAAATAGCATCCCATGAATTGCGGTCTCCCTTAACCTCCATAAAAGGTTATGGACAATTAGTAGAAGAAGTTTTGGTCGAGAAAGGCTTTACGGAGGAAGTAGAAATGCTGGATAAGCTAAATAGTCGAGTAGAGCATCTGCATTCCCTGGTAAATACCTTATTTGATGTTTCGAAAATTAATGCCGGAAAATTAGAATTAAATCCAGTTGATTTTGATTTAACTGATTTAGTTCAATCCATCCTATTGGATACAAGGATTTCCGCTATCCCAAACCCCATTTTCCAAAACTTTCTACCTAAGGCTAGAGTTCGTGCCGATAAGGATCGAATTACTCAGGTTGTCCATAATATTTTAAATAATGCACAAAAATATTCCCAACCGGACCAGGAAATCAAGGTATCTACTATCCGAGTAGGAAATATGGTTCAGATGGAAGTTGAAGACCAGGGACTTGGAATACCTAAAGAGGACTTGGAAAAAATATTCGGACAATTTTATCGGTCCAGGAACAATCCCCTATTGATTGGAGGATTGGGCTTGGGTCTGCATTTATCTTATCAAATTATCAAAGCCCATGGGGGAGAAATTTGGGCAAATAGTCTATTGGGAAACGGTTCCCGGTTTTATTTTACCCTACCCCTAATAATTAATTAAATGATTGAAAAAATAAAAGGATAATTTTAATTTAAGGGCCTTAGGTCGATATAAGCCGTTTGGAGGTATAGTATAAAATGGAGGCCCTGCAAATTCTTTCCAGGCTAGGAATATCAATGTCGGAAAGTCTTTTTATATATATGCAGGCTTTTCCCATTTTGAATTTACCCAATGTATCCAATAGGGGCTTATTTTCTTCGATGGCCACATAAACATAAAGAGAGAATTCAGCTTTTCTTGGAGAGAAGCCCAATAAGGGAGCATCTCCTTCATGCCCGCTGGCATATTTATAATGGTAGGATCCAAATCCAATAATTGAGCTTCCCCAGATTTTCGGTTCGAAACCGGACCAGTCTTGTAAAAGGTCAATTAACAGAAAACTATCCTTTTTCTTTTGCTCGTCGTTCACCACAAAAGAATGTATAAAATCCTCCACCTTTACCCCGGTTTCGGTAGTCTTATTTTTGGCCATAAAGGCAAATGTTAATTTCCCTTAATGATCCTTCGGTTCCCATAATTCTATTTTGTTCCCTTCAATATCAAGGATATGAACGAATTTTCCGTAGTCGTATGATTCAATATTGTCCAGAACGGTTACTCCATTATTTTTTAATTCCGTCACTAAAGCTTCCAAATTATCAACCTGGTAATTGATCATGAAGTCCTTGGTGGAGGGTTCAAAGTATTTCGTGTTTTCCTTGAAAGGGCTCCAGGTGGTTTGCTCTTTTTTATGTGGGGCATCCGCTTGCATCCATTCAAAGGTGGCACCGTAATCGTTGGTATTTAAACCAAGGTTCTTATTATACCATTCTTTAATTTTTGCCGGGTCCTGACATTTGAAGAAAATGCCACCAATACCTGTCACCTTTTTCATTTTAGCTTTTGTTTTATCGGTTATAATTGTTTTGAAAGCGAATCCACAAAAAAACGAGGCACCAATGATAGAAAGTAGTAATATTGACTTTTTCATTATACCTGATTCTTAGTTTTTCTTCTGGATTACTTAAAGGTAAGGGTTCTTAAATAATTATGGAAATCACCTATCCAAATTCGAATGAAAATCATATATGCACCACAATATCAGAGAATTGTTTAATTAATTATGAATTTAAATGCTTTTAACAGGCTATACGCTTTTACTTATTTTCGTTTGAATGAATTCAATTGAAATAGTTTCCTATAGGCCAGAATGGAAGAAGGCCTTCAAAGATTTGAATGTGGAATGGATTTCCAGGTACTTTGTCATGGAACCTCCGGACTACAAGGCATTGGATTATCCCGAAGAGTATATTTTGGATAAAGGGGGAAATATTTTTGTAGCTCTTTCCCAAGACCATCCTGTTGGCGTATGTGCCATGGTAAAAATGAACGATCCGGTATACCAATATGAACTGGCAAAAATGGCAGTAAGCCCTTTATTTCAGGGGAAAAAAATTGGCTTTTCCTTGGGTAATGCCTGTCTGGACTGGGCCAGAGATCAGGGTGCCATAAAAGTATACCTGGAAAGTAACCGGATACTGGAACCCGCTATCCAATTATACAAGAAACTAGGCTTTATTGAGGTGTATAAAAGAAAAAGTCCTTATGCTCGTGCCGATATCCTGATGGAATGCACTTTATAAATTGGGATTTATTTTTATAGGGCATAGTATTTTTTTACCTAAGCTTCTGTTATCAAACCATTTACTTTGCAACTAATATTCCTTCGTCAATTAAATTCTGGAAAGAATCTTCCATAGTCTCTTTTAAAGACCTGAAGGTAATGCCTAATTCTCTTTTAATTTTAGAATTATCCGCATTAAATGGAATATCTACATTGTTTTGTATCATTTTTCTTGAAAATAATTTATTAACCAAGGGGCCCACAATCCATAATAGCCATTTAGGTAATGCCCTTTTCGGTAAGGGAAATTTATCGCCATATTTAGGGATTAGTATAAGGCTTAATTCTAATAAATTAGTATTGTAGGCAGAGGTAATATATCTCCCATTTGCCTCGGGTTTATAAGCGGCTAAATAATGAGCTTCTGCTACATCCCTCACATCAATCACACCCAAACCAAGCTCTGGCGCCCCCATTTTTAATTCTCCGTTTCCCAACAATTTTAAAATAGCCGTGCTTTCAGAGGTTGAAATACTTGGATTTAGACTTGGCCCAAGAACTAAACTCATATTAATGGTTACCAAATCCCATCGATTTTGATTTTTATTAATTTCCCAGGCTTTTTTTTCAGCTAATGTTTTGGAATACGCATAGGGTTGATAATCCAATGAAGCCGTGGTATTCCATATAGATTCATTTAAAACTCCTCCCGGATCCTTCACGATATCCATAGCATCGGTATACATAGCGGCACAGCTACTGGTAACCACTACCCGTTTTACGGACTCTACCTCATTAACGGAATTCAAAACATTTTCCGTACCCTTTACAGCCGGATCTATTAAATCTTTTTGAGGATTCTTAACGTTTATGGTAAAGGGAGATGCCGTATGAAAAACCAATTCACAGCCCTCCATAGCCTCCCTATAAGTTCCTGGACTTAATAAGTCAGCTTTAAAAAATTTAATTACTCCCTGACATTCTACTGCAGCTTTTCTTAAATGCGCCAATTGTATTTTATTGTCTGGGTTTCTTACCGCCGCATGAACCGTAATACCTTCCATCAGGAGTTTCTTTACCAACCAACTTGCCACATATCCATTTGCACCTGTTATCATTACAGGCAATGATTTATCTATTTGTACCATTCTGTTTAGTTATATGGGAAACTCTAGGAAAATAAAAGATTTAAACCAATGCAAAACCGTCATTAAGTTAAACTTTTATTTACCCTAATCTAATAGGGGTAATTCTAAAGTATTAAGAAATAGTAAAATTCTTGGACCATGGAAAATAAATTATTGGAAAGAGCATTTCTGGAAATAGGCACTCTTCCGGTTCAGGTTTTGGACGAATTGTGAATTAGTTTTTTACCGGAATAGGGAATTTTTTTGTCAATTTAAGGCAGAATTTTCAAAGTCCTAAAAAACCTATTCCCAAACCCTTTATGAAAAATATACGAATTGTACTTGTTCTTTTAATTCTTTCCTTCTTTATCAATTCTTATGCACAAACCAAAGGCCAATATACCTTCGACAAAAAAATAGAGGTGCCAGGGGATGGGGGTTATGATTATATGTCCATTGATGCGGTTAACAATAGATTATATGTCTCTCATGGAACTCAGGTAAATATCATTGACCTGACTACTCAGAAAGTAATTGGGGCCGTCAAGGATATGAAAGGGGTGCATGGTATCGCCATTGATAATGAATTGAATCGTGGATTTATTTCGGATGGAAGGGCTAATGCCGTGGTCGCCTTCGACCTGAAAACCTTTGAAAAAATTGCTACCATTCCTATTACCGGACAAGGTCCTGATGCTATATTATATGACCCTTTTTCTAAAACCGTATATTCTTTTAACGGGCATAGCAATAATGCCTCTATTGTCGATGCGCAAACCCTGAAAGAAATTGATTCGGTTAAATTAGGTGGTGGCCCAGAGTTTGCTGTTTCGGATACGGTTGGAAAAATTTATAATAATATCGAAGATTTAAGTAAAATGAAGGTTATTGATGCCAGTACCCATCAGGTGGTAGATTCCTTCCCTTTATCGCCCTGTATAACCCCAACCGGTTTGGGAGTAGACTTAAAATATGGTCGTTTATTTACCGGTTGCAGAAAAAACAAGGGTATGACGGTATTGGACCTTCGTACCGGTAAAGTTCTCAATACCGTGCCTATTGGAGGAGGCGTAGATGCCGTAGTCTATGATCCTAGTACCCAATATATATTTTGTTCCTGCGGGGATGGTACCACCACCATTATTAAACAAGGTGCTTCCGATTCCTATACCGTGATTCAAACCCTAAAAACCGAACCAAGAGCGAAAACTATGGCTCTGGACTTAAAGACCCATAAAATTTATCTTAGTGCTCCAAGCTTTGATACCGCTACTCAAAAGCCATTGCCCAATAGTTTTCACGTGCTGGTCTATAAATTGAATTAATCAGGCTATTGGTTTTCCTCTATTTGACATTAGCAGACAAACCAGTTGAAATTTTTTCTTTAGGTAAATGGCATCCAAAATTGAAAAGTTTATCAATTTTTACCTAGAAAATTGATAAACAAGTTATTAATCTTTGTAAATTTATAGAGACTACAGCAATAATGCCTAATTTCAAATAGTTCTTATGTAAATTTACATAGATTAATAGCTCTTATATGGAAACCACGGATTCGATTACCCAAATCCACGAGCTGATCGAGGAAAATATTCCTGATTGTTCGGAAGCCATAAAAGTTATTGAGGAGGAGTTTCGTAAATGTCCGCATCCTCCCAGTTTCATTTATAAGCTAAGTCAGAGTATTTTGAAAGTCAAATCTATTCTTACCGAGAGAAAAATGTCTCATCCTGGTAATTATTTGATGGAACTTTTGGGAAAATAAATAGTTTCCCAATTTTTTTGTAACTGGGAAATCTCATTTCGGTATTATATCGAAATGAATAAAAAATGAGAATCTCCCTCATTAGGTTCCTTTTGTGCAAATTCCAAAGGTATTATTGGTTAATTGATTTTTGGGAGTTATATTAAACCCATGATATTTTCTGTTAAAAAGATCGTTTCGAATTCGAAAGGTTTTCCGTTTTTAGTTTTTTTCTTCCTTTTCTCCATATATTCTTTTCAAAATGCTTTTGGACAAAACCTGGATTCCCTAATGGGAATTCAAGCCAAAGCTGATCCGCATGAGAAATTATACTTCCATTTTGATAAGTCCTATTATAGTCCGGGCGAGCTTATTTATTATAAGGCCTATGTTTTTAGGGGGATGTTTTTAAATACCAGCAGTAAAAATCTCTATATAGAATTAATTGGCGAAAATGGTAAGGTATTAAGGAAGATGAATGCCCCAATATTACATGCACAGGCTGTTGGCAATATTCCACTTGGCTTTGACTATATGGGTGAATATCTTCTGGTAAGGGCCTATACCATAAGCATGTTAAATGGTGATACCAGCTTCCTTTATACCAAAACCTTGCCCATTATTCTTCCAACGGATAATAAAAAATTAGGCAAGGAAAATAGCCCCCTGGTTCCCGAAACTAAAACGATCACCAAAACCTCCCAGGATCCCGGATCGGAAACCATCATGCGATTTTATCCTGAAGGGGGTGATTTGGTGGAGAATTTATTATCCATAGTCGCCTTTAAAATAACGGATAAAAACGGAACTCCCTTCAAGACAAATGGTCAAATTATAAATGAAAAGGGAGAATCGATTACCAATTTTGCCGTGGAGCATGATGGTATGGGAGCCTTTACCCTTACCCCAGCCCCAAATGAACGATATTTTGCTGTTTGGACCGATTCTAAAGGGCAAACCCAAAAAACCAAATTACCTTTTGCCAGATCTAAAAGTGCCCTATTAAGGGTATTATCGGTTCCGAATGGAAAAAGGTTCACCTTAATCCGTTCCGATGATGCCCCCGACACCTACAAAACGCTTTATGTAGTAGGGTATATGAACCAGAGACTGGTATACCAGGCTAAGGCCAATCTTAGTCAGGAATCAGGAACCGTAGGGGTTATCCCGACCCAGAATTTACCCACCGGGATTCTTCAAATTACCATCCTGGATGCTCAACTGCGGCCCATTGCAGAAAGAATTAGTTTTGTCAATAATGAGGACTATTCCTTTCCTGCTGAAATTCAATTCCTGAAACCCAATAAAAATAAAAGGGGTTTTAATGAAGTGGTCATACAGGTTCCTGGAAATCCTGCGGCCGATTTTTCCGTTTCCGTAACAGATGCGGATCTGAATCTAACCTCTCCCTACGAGGATAATCTAATTTCCCATGTTTTTCTTACCGGTGATTTAAGAGGTAAGGTTATCAATCCCAATTTTTACTTCAAAAATAAATCAGATAGCATTACCCGATATCTTGATTATGTCATGCTGACCCATGGCTGGAGAAGGTATAATTGGGAATTGTTATTTAGAGGAAGGGCATTGGAGGGCTCTGAGAAAGAATCCAATTATTTAACCCTGAATGGGAAAATTACCGGACTGCAAAATCCTAAATCCTATGAAGGGATAAAATTGAATTTTATTTTAAAGACCCGAGATTCCTCGAATGATTTTTTATCGGCCCCATTAAATAATAAAGGGGAATTATCCCTGGATGGTCTTATTTTTTATGGTTTTGGAAAGCTCTCCTTCCAGCCCCATTTAGCCAGGTTAAGTTTTGATCCATCCCAATTATACATTAATAATGGCCTTTATATCAGTCCTAACCAGGCTTTAATTAATCCGGAAGCACGTTACTTTACCCGGATTACGGACCCGGTGGTTTACCAGAAGTATAGTCAAAATGCAAGCCAACAACAAGCAGTCAACTATTCCCGCTCCAATTCTACCGTTAACTTAAAGGAAGTAGTAGTTAAGGAAAAGGCGGTTTCCAATGCCGAAAAGCTCGATAAAAAATATGCAACGGGGATTTTTTCCAGTTCCGACGCCCGTTCCTTCGATGTGTCAAACGATCCTTTTGCCCAGGGTGCTTTGAATGTGTTTCAGTATTTACAAAGCAGAGTCCCTGGTTTAACCATTAGCAATACTGGAGGTACTTCTACGCCTACCCTTTCTTGGAGAGGGGCCACCCCAACCCTTTATTTGGATGGTTCTAAAACGGATGCAGATTTATTAACCAGTATTAATATGAATAATATTGCCTACGTAAAAGTCTTTGATCCGGGATCATCTGGCATTTTATCCACCTCGGGTGGAGGGGCCATAGCCATATTTACCAAGAGGGGGGGAGACGATAAGGAATTGTATCCCGGTATGGTGAGCTTAAATTTATCAGGCTATAGCCCTTACAAGGAGTTTTCAGGACCTGATTATGCCACAGGTTTAAACGATAATTTACCGGATTTTCGGTCCACTTTGTATTGGAATCCAAACCTGATTATTCTAACCGGAAAACATTCCACCCATTTTTCCTTCTATAATAGTGATGTCACCCGACATTTTAGAATTATTGCCGAAGGGGTGAATGCAGAAAATAAGCTGGTTCATATCGAAAAAGTATATTAAAATAGTATTTATGAAAAAAGGGACCATATTACTCGGAATCCTCCTTAGTATTTGGGTGCAATTTGCCTTTGCCCAAAATGGGAAATTTATATCCACCAAGGGAAAGGAAATTCTGGGCCTGGATAATAAACCTTTTTTAATAAAAGGGACGAATTTGGGTAATTGGTTGGTGCCAGAAGGCTATATGTTTAAATTCAGAACTGCCAGCTCACCCAGATTAATCCAGGAAGTTTTTCTGGAATTATTGGGACCCGACCAGGCAGGTCAGTACTGGAAAAAGTATCAGGATACTTATATTACGGAAAAGGATATTCATTTTATAAAATCGATCGGGATGAATTCTATCCGGATTCCTTTTAATTATCGATTATTTACGGAGGAAGACTACCAGGGTCAAAATAATGGGAAGAGGGGTTTCGAATTATTGGATAGAGTAATAAGCTGGTGTAAAAAGGAGGGTTTATTTGTCATTTTGGATATGCATTGTGCTCCTGGTGGACAAACCGGCGATAATATTGATGATGGAAACGGTTATCCGTACTTATTCAAATCACAAACCCTTATGGAAAAAACCATTTCCATCTGGAAGCGAATAGCCAATCATTACCAGAATGAGACCTATGTGTTGGGCTATGATTTATTGAATGAACCCATTGCCCATTACTTTAATAAGGAAGAGTTTAATCCATTGTTGGAACCTCTTTATAGGCAGATTACAAAAGCCATTCGAACTGTCGACAAGAACCATATACTTTTCCTGGGCGGAGCACAATGGGATAGTAATTTTGATATTTTTGGAAAGCCCTTCGATTCGAAACTGGTTTATACTTTCCATAAATACTGGACCCCAACCACCACCGTGGAGAATATACAGCCCTATATAGATTTTAGAAATAAGTTTAATGTCCCTATTTATTGTGGGGAAACAGGAGAAAATAAGGATATATGGGTGGAAGGGTTTCGAAAGACCCTCGAGGACAATAATATTGGCTGGCATTATTGGCCCTATAAGAAAATGGCCGATACTGCAGGAATTGTACGTTTTCAAATGCCGGAAGGCTATGATAAGCTCATCGAGTATGCGGAAAAGCCCCGAATTGACTTTGAATCCATTCGAAAATCTTCTCCTGAGATTAGGGCAAATGCCGTTAATGTATTAAACCAATTTCTGGAAAATAGCCGGTTTGAAAATATCACTCCAAATAAAGGTTATATAGAAGCATTGGGTTTGAAAATTCCCTAATAAAGTATCCTTTTCCTTTTTTCTAAGCTTTTTACCAGGTTTCCAAAAGAATTTTACCATTCCTTTTTAAGGGTTTATATGTCCTTGTTTGCATAAAAATTAACCCGTATTTACCCGCCAAAACTTTCACGCAATTTTAACGGATGGAATTTGAATTTCACCGAGAATAGGCTTGAAATGGTCGGTGATGAAAGTCCAGGCCGGGGAAACCGTGGTACATTTGATCATCAAAAGAAAACAACATGAAAACGTTAATCACTTCCTTCTTCCTTTTTATCGGAATCATGAGCCTAAGCTCTTTGACTAAGGCACAGGATTATAACGATTTAGGCCGTTCCAAGACCGAAGAGTTTGCTATTTTGAAATTTAACGGGTACAAAGTTTCCAAAGTGCATTCGAACGATGAGAATGTAGAAACTTATGTAGCAAAAAGAGCTACCCAAAGCCAATATGATAATATCATCACCATCGATAAAGCTACGCAAACGGTAATCGGTGTGATCTGGAACTTTGATTCCAAGAATATGGAAATGATCAAATCCTTATTAAGCGATATGAATCCTACCGATACCTCCTCCAGCCGGTTGGAGAACAAAAAAGGGATTGCCATGGTAACCATCGATCCTTTCCATGACGGATATGGAATGATTGTTTGGAAGAAGAAGGCCTAACCTATAATTAAAATTATTTTTTTTGACTACATTAGATTATATAATTACTATTAAAATCATACGGGCATATCCGTAAATTTTACTAGAGTACTCTCAAATAAACAATTAAATTAACCTGGGATACACTTTTAGGAATACCTTCCTAGCGTATCATTTATTTCCGCTCTTTTATGAAACCGCTCTTTTTCTCTCTTTTTTTCTTTGGTAATTTATTTTTTCTTACGGCCTCCGCGCAAGACTATAATGATATTGGTAGAACCAAGAAGCAGGAATTTAGCATATTAAAATTTAATGGGTATAAACTAAGTCGTTTACCATCGAGCGATAAACAGGTTGAAACCTATTTAGCAAAACGGACCAATCCTCATTACGCCAATTTTGATAATATTATCAGTTTCGATTTGAAAACTCATTTAGTGGTGGGGGTTATTTGGAATTTTGATCATAAGAATTATACCCTAATAAAATCCCTATTAACCGATATGAACCCAACCGATTCTACGTATTCTGAGTTGGAAAATAAAAGAGGCAAGGCGGAATTATTAATCGATCCTAAAAACCAGGATCATGGTTTGGTTATTTGGAAGAAAAAAACGGGGGTTTAATAAATAGAAAGTTTCTGAAGGAAACTTTTTTGGGAATTATATGTTTTTTATTTAATTGTTTATATTTCCTCTTTAATTCCAAATTATGAAATTTGATTTCGACACCCTTTTGGAAATACTTAAGGCATTAAAGCCTAAACCACGCTTGGTGCCTGTATTAATTCCAATTCCAAAGGGACCTTCCAAAGGGTAAATTTTTCTATAGAACATCTTTTTTCATAATCTCCTTCTACTGAGGTTTTTTTACTTTTGTAGAATGACTCCCAGAGAAGCACTCCATACCTATTGGGCTTATACCCATTTCAGGCCATTGCAGGAGTCTATTATTGAATCCATCATAGAAGGAAGGGATACCTTGGCATTATTGCCCACCGGGGGGGGCAAATCTATCACCTATCAGGTCCCTGCTTTAGTTTTGCCTGGGATAGCCCTGGTAATTTCTCCCCTGATAGCCCTAATGAAAGATCAGGTTCTCCGATTAAAATCCATGGGTGTCCAGGCTGAATTTATTCATTCAGGCTTATCCTATAGGGAAATTGACCGAATATTAGACAATTGTGTTTATGGAAAAACAAAACTTCTCTATGTTTCTCCCGAGCGATTGAATTCCTCCCTATTTCTGGAGAGGGTGCAAAAAATGCAGGTAAGTTTACTAGCGGTTGATGAGGCTCATTGCATATCACAATGGGGTTATGATTTCAGGCCCGCCTATTTACGCATTTCCGAATTTAGGGAATATATTCCTCGGGTACCCGTTCTGGCCTTGACTGCTACTGCAACCGAAAAAGTTCGGGAGGATATTAAATTGAAATTAGGTTTCGACCATTCAAAAACCTTTTTAGGAAGTTTTAAACGGGCCAATATATTTTATGAGGTTCTTGAGGTAGAAAATAAATTAAACAGCCTGATTCAAAAACTAAGACAATACCCAGGTTCCTCTATTGTTTATACCCGCAACCGTAAACGTACCCAGGAAATTTCCGATTTTCTAAACCGCCATCAAATCCCATCCGGTTTTTATCATGCAGGACTCTCTTTTGAAGAAAGAGAAAAGGCACAGAATGGATGGGTACAGTCAGAGTTCCCCGTAATGGTGGCCACAAATGCCTTTGGAATGGGAATCGATAAAGCCGATGTGCGTTTGGTTATCCATTTTTCCCCTCCTGATAACCTGGAATCCTATTATCAGGAATCGGGCCGGGCAGGTAGGGATGGCAAAATTTCCCGGGCTATATTATTTTATGAGCCAGCCGATAAAAAAGAACTTTGGGATTTATTTGAACAAAGTCATCCCAGTGAAGAAGAAGTAAAAGATATATACGAGGCTCTTTGCAATTATTTTCAAATTCCGATCGATTCTGGGGCAGGTAGTTTTTATGATTTTGATTTAAGGGATTTTTCCTCTCAGTTTAATTTACCTAAGGGGGCCGTTTTTCAGGCATTAAGGATATTAGAGAATAATGCCTTATTACGGGTGGATGAAAAGGTTTTTACCTCTTCAGAAATTAGGCTCCTGGTTTTGCCTAGGGAAATTCCCGAATATTCGTACCAAAAACCCTTAATTGAAAAATTCATGATAGGGGTTCTTCGAAGTTTTGGAGGTGCTTTACAGGAACCCGTTCCCTTTAATGAAAAGGAACTTGCTCAAAACCTTGAAATTCCCCTGGAGGAACTAATGAATTTATTATTGCACCTGGAACAGGCAGGGCTAATAGCCTATAAAGCCAAGCCAGAAAATGCCCAGATCCTATTTCTAAAAAGCAGGGAAATAAGAAGAAATATCGATTTGGACTCCAAAAGTTTTCATCTATTATATTCCAACCAAAAAGAAAAACTTGAAAAGATAATTGAATTTATAGAAAATGATACGGTTTGCCGTACCCGTTTTCTTCTGGATTATTTTGACGAAGCATCCAAACAAGATTGCGGGCATTGTGATATTTGCCAGGATCAGCCCAGGGTACCCATCAAAGAAATAAGGAAGAAAATTTTGAATCGCTTATCGGAGGAACCCGCCTGGATGGGCGATGTCGTTAGCTTATTTCCTGAATTTCCTTCCGATCGTATCCTTTACGAAATTCAGGAACTGGTCGAGGAGGGGAGTTTGATGATCGATAAGTCTTTTCATATTTTACCGGTTAAAAAAAGGCCGGATTAATTAAGTTTTATTAATTTCCCCTCTAAGTCTAAAATAATTTTGAAAGTTTCTTTATTCGTTCCCTGTTTTATTGATCAATGCTATCCGGGGATAGCCATGCAAGCCATCGAATTATTAGAAAAAGCCGGTTGCCAGGTTTCGTATAATCCCAAACAAACCTGTTGTGGCCAGCCAGCCTTTAATTCCGGATTCTGGGATGAAGCAAAGGAGGTGGGAGAGAAATTTCTGGAGGATTTTGCCCGTGCTGGAACCATAGTTTCCCTTTCTGGTTCCTGTAAGGGAATGATCATGAATTATTACAATGACCTGTTCACCAATTCCCTTCATCATAATCCCTGTCGTACCTTACAATCCAATATTTTCGAATTTTCTGAATTCCTGGTTCATACCTTAAAATTCCTCGATTTTGGAGCCAGCTTAAAGGGCAAGGCGGTTTACCATGATTCCTGTGGGGCATTACGGGAATGCGGAATTAAGCAGGAGCCCAGGGAATTATTAAGAAGGGTAAAAGGTTTGGAACTTATTGAATCTCCAGATGCCGAGGTTTGTTGTGGATTTGGTGGTACTTTTTCCGTGAAATTTGATGGGATTTCATCCGCCATGGCAGAACAAAAGGTGCAAAATGCCTTAAATTTAGGAGCCGATTATATAATCTCCCTAGACGCTTCCTGTTTAATGCATCTGGATGGCTTTATTCAGAAATCAGGATTACCCATAAAGACCCTTCATTTAACCGAAGTATTAAGCAATTCATCAAATTCTTAATACCTTTAAAATCTCTATTAGGGTTAGAATAAGGAGTTTTTTCCTTTCCTGCCCATAATTTTATATATAAATGATTGAAATAACCCTACCCGATGGACAAACCCGAATGGTTCCGGAAGGAATTACCGGGCATGAAATTGCAAAATCTATTTCAGAAGGATTAGCGAGGAATGTGCTTGCCGTAAAGGTAAACGACGAAGTTTGGGATGCCAGCCGCCCTATTCTTAAGCCTTCCAGCATCCAGTTGCTAACCTGGTCAGATGCCGATGGAAAGAAGACTTTTTGGCATTCTTCTGCCCACTTGCTTGCGGAGGCCCTGGAAGAACTCTATCCCGGGGTTCGGTTAGGAATTGGACCTGCAGTTGAAAATGGGTTTTATTACGATGTGGATTTTGGAGATCGTACGTTTTCCTCCGATGAATTTAAGGCCGTAGAAGAAAAGATGCTCCAAAAAGCAAAAGCTAAAGAGGTTTTTGTTCGGGAGGAAAAATCTAAAAAGGAGGCGGAAGCTTATTTTAAGGCAAAAGGAGATCCTTATAAGCTAGAACTTATAGAAGGATTACAGGACGGGGAAATAACATTTTATACCCAAGGGAACTTTACCGATTTATGTCGGGGGCCACATATTCCTGATACCGGATTTATTAAAGCCATAAAGCTTACCTCCATAGCGGGTGCCTACTGGCGGGGTGATGAAAAAAATAAGCAGCTTACCCGAATCTATGGGATTACTTTCCCAAAAGCCTCCGAATTAACCGAATACCTGGAACTTTTGGAGGAAGCCAAAAAGCGGGATCATAGAAAGATTGGAAAGGAACTGGAATTATTTACATTTTCAGAAAAAGTAGGGATGGGTTTGCCTTTATGGCTACCACGAGGGGCCGCTTTACGGGAATCTTTAGAGAATTTTCTTAAGAAAGCCCAGTTGAAAGCTGGTTATGAGCCTGTGGTCACACCCCATATTGGTAATAAAAACCTTTATGTGACTTCCGGGCATTATGAAAAATATGGAAAGGATTCGTTCCAGCCTATTTCTACCCCGGCCGAAGGGGAGGAGTTTATGCTTAAACCTATGAATTGCCCACACCATTGTGAGATTTATAAGTTTAAACCTCGTTCATATAAGGATTTACCGGTTCGATTGGCAGAATTTGGAACTGTTTACCGGTACGAACAAAGTGGGGAATTGCATGGTTTAACAAGGGTTCGTGGATTTACGGTCGATGATGCCCATTTATTTTGTCGTCCTGATCAGGTTAAAGAAGAATTTTTAAAAGTAATAGACCTGATTTTATACGTTTTCAAAACCTTTCAGTTTAATGATTTTACCGCACAGATCTCCTTGAGGGATAAGGAAAACAAAACGAAATACATTGGTTCCGATGAAAATTGGGAGAAGGCCGAAAATGCCATTATAGAATCGGCAGCGGAAAAGGGTTTGAAAACCGTGGTAGAATATGGGGAAGCCGCTTTTTACGGTCCCAAACTCGATTTTATGGTGAAGGATGCCCTGGGAAGGAAATGGCAATTAGGAACTATTCAGGTAGATTATAATTTACCCGAACGCTTTGAATTGGAATATACCGGGGCCGATAATCTAAAACATAGGCCTGTGATGATTCACAGGGCTCCTTTTGGATCCTTGGAAAGATTTATGGCCGTGTTGATAGAGCATTTTGCCGGAGATTTTCCTTTATGGATGTGTCCCGATCAGGTTATTATTTTACCTATTGGAGAGAAATTCAATGAATATGCAAAAATTGTTTCAGATTATTTAAAAAATGCCGATCTTCGCACCCTCATTGACCTCAGAGACGAAAAGATTGGAAAGAAAATCCGAGATGCTGAAGTGAAAAAGATTCCATTTATGCTGGTTGTAGGTGCAAAGGAGGAATCTGAAAATGAGGTTTCTGTTAGGAAACATGGTAGTGGTGATATAGGAAGTATGTCCTGGGATCATTTCCTGGAATTATTTAAAGCCGAAGTGGCATTAGAATTGCAATAAAATAAGTAAATTATTAATTCTTAAAATAGGAGGATAAATATATAGCACAGAATAATCCAAACTTTGTAAGGGGACCTAGGCCACCTTACAAAAAAAAGGAAGCAGAGCATTTTATTAATAAACTCATCCGCGCCAAAGAAGTTCGTTTGGTAGGGGATAATGTTGAGCAAGGAATTTTTCCCATTGAGCAAGCATTGGAAATTTCGGAACAGCTTGGCTTAGACCTTGTTGAGATATCCCCAAATGCAGTTCCTCCAGTTTGCAGGGTGATTGATTATAATAAGTTTATTTATGAGCAGAAAAAGAAGCTCAAGGAAATAAAAGCCAAGGCAGCCAAAACAGTAATTAAAGAAATTCGTTTTGGCCCTAATACCGATGAGCATGACTTTGAATTCAAATTGAAGCATGCGGCTGGGTTCTTAAATGAAGGGGCTAAGGTGAGAGCCTACGTGCATTTTAAGGGAAGAGCCATTGTGTACAAGGAGCAGGGTGAAATATTATTATTGCGATTTGCACAGGCCTTGGAAGAAATAGGGAAGGTGGAACAGTTACCGAAACTGGAAGGAAAAAGGATGTTTTTATCTTTGGCCCCTAAACCCAAAAAATAATTAGCATACAATTAAATTAATATAGAAGGGCCATGCCTAAAATGAAAACCAATTCCAGTGCCAAAAAGAGATTTTCTCTTACGGGTTCTGGTAAAATTAAGCGTAAACACGCTTTCAAGAGTCATATTTTAACCAAGAAAACTACCAAACAAAAACGTGGTCTTACCCATATCGGTTTAGTATCGGATGCGGATACAGGTAACGTGAAAAGAATGTTGGCTATTGGCAAATAGACTTTTTTAATCATTTAATTTTTAACCCATGTATTCAGCTAAGTGATCATCTTAGTCAAGAACCCTAGGTCGCTGAATACAAAAACTGTAAAAAAATGCCCAGATCGGTAAATGTGGTGGCGGCTCGCCGTCGAAGAAAAAAGATTTTAAGTTTAGCCCGTGGTTATTGGGGCTCGAGAAGCAAGGTATTTACCATTGCTAAAAATACCTGGGAGAAAGGTCAGCAATATGCGTACCGGGATCGTAAGGTAAAGAAAAGAGAGTTTCGCGCTCTTTGGATTCAACGGATTAATGCCGGAGCCCGCTTACACGGAATGTCTTATTCCGCTTTCATGGGTAAGGTTCATCATAAAGGTTTAGAAATTAACCGCAAGGTTTTGGCCGATTTAGCCATGAACCATCCTGAGGCTTTTAAAGCTATCGTAGAAACGGTTAAGTAAATCCTATTTTAGAAATGGAAAAGCTACTCATCAGGTAGCTTTTCTTCGTTAAAACTATCAGGATAGGATTCAGTATCGTTTTTGGAAAGCTGATACCGACACGAATATTATTTATTGACGGTAATGGTTGGCTTTTATATTTCTAGAAGCAAGGCTTACCGTCTCCTCAATTCTTTTTTCCCTTGTCTCGGCTTTTTTAGCATTTAAAATCCATTCCAGTATGATTCTTTTGGAAGAAGGTGGAAATGCCAAAAAATTTCCAAGAGCCCCTGGGTTCTGATCCAATTTCGATTGGAGGTCGCTTGGGATTATGGAATTTTGAACCTCCACCAAGGCGGTCCATGTTCCGGTCTTTTTGGCTAAATCTATCATTTCCAATCCAGAAGGGGTCATTAAACCCTCCTCTATCATTCTCTCCGCTCGTTCAATATTTGCCTTGCTCCAATTGCTTTTGGCTTTTCTTCGGGCAAAAAATTGATACTTACTTTCCTGGTCTCTTTTATGAGCGATACTATCTATCCAACCAAAACAAATAGCCTCCTCCACAGCTTCCTCATAATAAACACTTTTCGTCTTGCTTGATTTATGATAAATAATTAGCCAAACAGATTTCTCCTTATTTTGATGATTTTCTAACCAATTTCTCCATTCTTTCCGATCGGAAAAGGATACTGCCATAATTCCATTATGGATTTCCATAATTAAACAATTAATTACCTATTCTAGAAATTTGAAATCTTATCCGGTTGAACTCGAATTAATTTGTAAGTATTTAGAGGGTAAGGTTTAATGATTTATAAAAGCAGGCTCTTTCCTGACTCAGGTGGATTCGTCCGGGTAGTTTGATTACATCAATTCATGGAAATAGAAAATCCTAATGGATTGACCCTAAATATTATTCTAATTTCTAATTCTTTCCCATCTGGAATCCAAGATTTTATTCATTTTGTTGAATTTTGTCCTGGATACCTTTGGAAAATATAAAAATGTCCAATTTCTTGGTTTGAAATGAACTATTAATCCAGGTCCTTCTCTTTTCCCGATTTTTTTGGTAAAAATACAAAAGCGCTATGGGTAGGGGCGGGCATTTTAGAACCTTCCCCTTTTACGGCTTCCCAGATAATCTGGTTCAATTCATAAGCCGGTGCCATATCTTCTTTGGCAAAATTCATACTTTCCGATTTTCTTACCCCCTCATTATAGGCAGTATTACGGGTATTGATATCAAAACTTTCCTGTATCAAATTATAGGGTTCTGTATTGGCAATGGGGCTAAAACATTTGTACATAGGGGTGGCTGCGGCATCGTATTGACTCATAGGTTTCATCCCCACAATAAGTTCCATGGTTCTTAATAAACCGGAAGTGGTATAAAGATCATGGATTATGGCTTTCCGTTTTACAAACCCTCCTGCCAGGTAAACAGGCGAGCGGTGTGCATCGACATGGTCTGATCCTCCCTGAGCATCATCCTCCAGAATAAATATGGCGGATTCCTTCCAAATGGAGCTATGGGAAAGGTGTTCCACCAATTGTCCAACTGACTGGTCATTATCGGCTACGGCTGCGAGAATAGAGTAGGCTCCCCTGCGTGTACCGCTGGTATGATCATTACCTAATCGAATGCTATTAAAATGAGGTAGACTTCCGGCCGCTAGCAGGGAATCAAATTCATGCTCCCAGATTCTTTCTTTATCGGAATCTTTTATGCTTAAATCAAAGCCAGGATATTTTGGACAAGCATGATCTTTCAGGGAAGGAAGAAAGGTTTTATCATATTCAGCAAACTCCCCATAGGTTCTATAGGAAATGCCTTCTCTTTGTAAATGGTCCCAGATAAATCCATCTTTTGGATAGGCAATGGTCCTGCTCCCCTCATAATCATAATTTCCACCTCTTCCACCATAACTGGTTGGCCAGGTTTTCTCTACAAAGTCATTGGCATAAGCCGCTGTGCTCCAATTATGTCCATCGGCACTTACCTCGGCATCTACATAGAAATTATCCAATAAAACAAAATCTTTGGTAAGGGCATGTTGATTTGGGGTTATATTTTCCGGGAAAATACATAGGCTAGGGTCCCCATTGCCTTCCTTTACATCCCCCAAAACCTGATCATAGGTCCGGTTTTCTTTGATTATATAAAAAACATATTGAATGGGTGACTTTTCTGATATCGATTTAGGAATTGGGTTTCCACCCAAGCCTTCGGCCGTTTCTGTTGTTTTTGGATTAAATGGGGTGTTTTTATATACCCATTTGGTCCAGTTTTTTAATATAGGATCGGTAGGGATGGGGATAACCGACATGGTTCCTTTCAGTAATCCTCCTATATATTGAACCTTGGTTTTCGATATATAACCTGAGGCTTTTGATTCCTTAATTGGCTTCCTTAAAGGATTAGGGCCCATGGGATTTGCCATGGAATGAAATCCTTTCCCATTAGCCACATAGAGCTTTGTACCCACCACCTTAACCTGGGTAGGATACCAACCCGTTGGAATAAATCCTTTGGAAAAAGATGCTCCAGGTTTAGAAATATCAAAAACGGATAAACAATTATTATCGGCATTGGCTATATACAAGGTTCTTTCATCGGCCGATAAGGCAATTCCATTTGGGGTACTGCCAGAAAGAAGGGTAGGGTATAGGGTGGTAGAGAGGGTTTCCATAACCTGTTTCGTACTGAGATCGACCACGCTTACGGTATTATCGTTGGCATTTGCCACAAAAAGACGGGTTCCTGATTTATTTATAACAAAATCATTGGGATGATCGCCGACGGGTATGGAAGCCACTAAGGCCCCTTTTTCTGTATCAAATTCTATCAGGCTTTTTCCTCCCCAAAGACTTATATATAAGATCTGATTTCTGGAATCAAAATGACAGGAATAGGATTCGGCCGATAGTTTTATTCTATTTACTATGGTTTTTGTATTTAAATCGAGGATATATAAAGCACTATCTTCTTTAGTAACCACATATAATTGCTTTTTGGCATTGTTTATGGCCATTCCTGTTGGGCAAATCTTATCCATAGGCCAATGCTTACCTAATACAATGGAATCCACCATTTTAAGATTCTCCTGAATAAAGGAATATATCCGAATTAAATTATCATTTCCTCCGGAGGCATAAACCCTATTTTCCTCTTTATTAAAGGCCAAGCCGTACCAGGATTTTGGAATTTCAATTTCAGATACTGTTTTTTGAAGGGACAAAGAGAAAATTTGTATGGTTTGGGTACTTTGTCCTGAATTTAATATACCCAGGTATTTTCCACTAGGGGAGACGACAAGATTCATGGGTAAATCTCCCAGGGGATAGAACCTCCCAACGGGACTTATATTCCACCCGTTAGGTAATAATATGGGATGATATTGGGCCGATTGTCTGGCATCCATAGCCGCCGGACTCATGGCGGTTTGAGGACTCGAAATCCCCCATGTACTGGAATTTTTAGGCCTCTTTACTTCAGGCCCCCAAGGGCTTTGGGCTTTTAAACCCAGGCTAACGAAAATAAAAAATAGGAATAAGCTGCTTGTAAGGGGTAAATTCAGGCATTTTTTCATGTTTCAATTTACCAATTCCATCTAATTTTGGGGTTTTTGCCATGTTAAATTTTAATGAATCCCCTGTTAATAAATTAATTGTTGTATTAAACAAGGGTTCTTCGGGAAACTTTTTGAAGGGTATGCCGGGTAGATATTTCAATAATCACCTCTTCTCCACCCATATAGGCTTCAAGATCTAAATTGGTTTGACCATTATGACGAACGGTTATTAAATTAAGATCCTGGTTAAACCGTACCTTCCAGTTATCCGATAAAGAACTCAATAATTCAGGTACCTGGTCCTCGTACCGCACCTGATCAATTAAAACCGAGAAACTTAGGGCCGAATTCACGGCTAGATTAATCATAATTCCTTTTTGGGCAAATACCGAATAAATTTTCATCAGATGTTCTTCCAAAATAAAGCCTCCATCCAGGCTATATAAACTAAGCAGCATCTGATTCTTTTTAAGAATATAAAATGGGATTTTATTGGAGGAAGGTTTTTTGCTTACCTCAGTTCCTGCCTTACTAGGGTCTAGAAAAGAGCGAACAAATAGAGGGATATTATATTCTAATAAGGGCTTTACGGTTTTTGGATGAATCACACTAGCGCCATAATAGGATAATTCGGCCAATTCATGGAAGGAAAGCTCAGGGACGAAAATGGCTTCCGGATTTATTTTGGGATCCGAATTCATCACCCCGGGCACATCTTTCCAAACCGTTAAGGATTCGGCTTCTAAACCAGCGGCAAAAAGGGCTGCCGAATAATCGGATCCTTCTCTGCCCAGGGTGGTCGTATAATTCTCAGAAGTTCCTCCAATGAAGCCTGGGCAGACCCCAATTTTTTGTTTTAAAATAGGTAGGAGTTTATGGCGAATTAAATTTTGACTTAATTCCCAGTTTACCCTCGCCGAACGATAAAAATTATCCGTTTGGATATAGCCCCTGCTATCAATCCATTCGTTTTCTATTCCCTTTAAGGATAAATAGGCACTTACCATTTTACTACTCAGGATTTCGCCTATGGAAACAATTTGATCATAAATAAATCCATAGCTTGTATGGGGTTCTTCCTCTAATACCCACTCAATTTCTAGAAATGCGTTATCCAATTCTCCCCAAACCGAATCCTTTTCGGGAAATAGTTCCTTGGACAAAGAATAATGCATCTCCTTTACCTGGTTAAAATGCCATAGCTCATCCCCTTTTCTATAATAAAAGCTATAGGCAACCCTTTCCAAGGTATTCGTAGTTTTACCCAGAGCAGAAACGACCAGACAGAGACTTTCTTTTTTATTCAGAATTTCTTTTCTAAGGATTTCCACCATCCGGATAAATCCTTCCGCATTATGAATACTTGCCCCTCCAAACTTGAAAACCTTCATTCCCCTTTTATAGATTTTTAACTAATAATTCAATTTGATTTTTCTCAAGAGAGCAATTTACCCATTCTGCATCGTGTCGGTAGGGGTATTTACGGTAAAAATTGATGGCGGGCTCATTCCATTCTAACACCTGCCAGGTCATTCCATTATATCCTTTTTGGTGGGTTTCAAGAAGGCATGCATCAAAAAGCATTTTTCCTATCCCTTTTCCCCGGAAGGATTCCGTTACAATGAGATCTTCCAAATAGGCTCTTCGTCCTTTCCAGGTAGAGTATCGTATATAAAGCAAGGCTAATCCAATAATTTTATTCTCGCTTAGAGCCACAAAACTGGTATAGACAGGGTTTTTACCAAAACCGGCATCCTTAAATTCCTCTAAAGTAACAGTAACCTCCTCCGGAGCTTTTTCATAGAAGGCAAGTTCCCGGATAAGTTCCATCATAGGTTCCAAGTCCTCTTTTAAGGCTGGACGAATCGTAATAATCGTATTCAATTTTAATCTATTTTATTTTTAAGAATTCTTTTTCCGAAGATAGAGCTTCCCAATCGAATCAGGGTGGAACCATATTCCAGGGCTAAGGTATAGTCGGCCGACATCCCCATGGAAAGTTCGTTGAAATGAGCATCTTCCTTAAAATAGCCCTCCTTAATCCCTTTAAAGAAATTTTGGAATTCATAAAATTCGGCCCGTATTTGCTTTTCATTGGGTATATTGGTTGCAATGGCCATTAATCCCCGAATTCGAACATGATCGAGAGATTTCCACTCTTCTCCGTTTAATAATTCAATTAATTCTTCATGCAGAAAGCCAAATTTTGTTTCCTCCTCGGCTATATGTACCTGAAGCAAACAATCCAATACCCTATTATTGTTTTTACCCTGCTTATGAATTTCTTTTAGAAGTTTAAGGCTATCGACCGAATGTATCAAATAAACAAAAGGGGCAATATATTTTACCTTATTGGTTTGCAAATGCCCTATCATATGCCATTCCAGGTCCTTAGGAAGAACCTCCCATTTATCTACCATTTCCTGTACCTGGTTTTCCCCCAAAATTTTATGTCCTGTATCTAGCACTTCTTGTATGGATTCCAGGCTCTGGGTCTTCGATACCACGACGAGTTTTACTGGAAATTTCTCAATTTCCTTTTTAATGCTTTCTAAATTTTTGGCTATCGACATCTATTGTTAATTTTACCCGTAAAGATATCATTCGCGTCCCCTTTCCCATATTTTGACTTGTTTTAAAACCCAGTATTCCCTTCTTTCCAAAAAAAATAAATGTAAAAGATTTCCATTTTTTCTTTTAGGAATTTTTGCAGGCCTTCTTTTTTCTTGTTCAAACAACAAAACATACAAGAAGCCAGATAACTTATTACCCCGAGATAGTATGGAAACTATTCTCCTAGATATTTACCTGGCCGATTCCTATGCCAATAACATGGATTATGCCTCAAAATTCAGGGATTATCTTTCCCTTGTTCGGTATAAGCAAGCTGAATCCCTGGTATTTAATAAGTATAAACTTGAGAACAAGCGATTTGAATCCAGTATGGAATATTATCTATACCATGATGAAAACTTAAATAAGATGTATGAGGATTTATCCCAAAAAATAGAGCATCGTAAAAAGAAAGTCATGGATGACTCAGTTGCCTATAGAAAAAAAGATTCCATAGAACATCCGGAAAAGCGAATTCGGGCAAAGCATATTCAGGACTCCATAGCCGAAAGCATTAAAAAAGCTGCGATGGCTATTCGTAGACGGGATTCTTTAAAAAGAATTCATGCCATAAAGCCTCCTCATCATCCCAGGCATTTCAGGAAAGAGGAAACCTTTTTAAACCTCCCCGATTTTACTACGTATCATGCTATATCCGGTTAATATTTCTGAAAAATTAGGGTTCACAGAAATTAAAGAAAGAATTAAGGAATACTGCCTTAGTGAAATGGGAAGGGACCGGGTAGAGGAAATGCAATTTTATTATGATTTCCTGGAACTGGAATTCATATTAAAAGAGACCCTGGAGTTTAAAACCCTGGTTCAGTTCGATGATCCATTTCCATCGTCGGGTTATTATAATATCCTGGAACAATTGGCCAAAATTAAGACCCTTGGTTCTTATTTAGATGAAGAGGAATTGGATCAGGTGATGGCTTCCTTTCGGACTATTTTTTTAATCCTGGTTTACTTCAAAAATAGAGAGGGAAAATACCCCTTGCTCCAAATGAAACTAGCTGGATTGGAGTTAGGAAAATCCTATCATAGTCAGATTGAAAAAATTTTGGATCCTACAGGGAAGTTAAGGACCAATGCTTCTAAAGAGTACGAAGAAATTCATAGGAAAATTAATGCCCTCGAAAAGGAAGCCCAAAGGACTATTCAGGGGGTCTTTTCCCATGCTCAAAAAGAAAGCTGGACCGGGGATGGGAATTTAACCATACGAAATGGAAGACTATGTATTCCCTTGTTGGCAGAGAATAAAAGAAGAGTAAAGGGGTTTATCCAGGATGAATCGGCCACCGGGCAAACGGTTTTTATTGAACCCGCTGAAGTATTTGAGATAAATAATGAAATCAGGGATCTGGAATTTCATAAAAAACGCGAAAGGATAAAGATTTTGCAAGCTATGGCCGATAGCCTTCGACCCAATATCGAGGTTTTTATTCGTTACCATGAGGTATTAAGTATTTTTGATTTTATACGGGCAAAGGCATTTTTTGCTATTGAAACCGAATCAAATATGCCGAAACTTATTCCGGAGGCAGGATTTCGTTACCAGGAAGCTTTTCACCCACTCTTATTTCTCAATCTCAAAAAGGAGGGAAAAAAGGTAGTGCCTCTAAATATTCAATTAAATGAGAAGGATAGAATTATTCTGGTTTCCGGACCCAATGCTGGTGGAAAATCTGTATGCCTAAAAACCGTGGGTCTTTTGCAGGTTATGATTCAATCCGGATTGCTTATTCCGGCGAAAGATAATTCAGAAGTGGGATTATTCCATGATATATTGATCGATATTGGGGATGATCAATCTATTGAATCCGATTTAAGCACCTATAGCGCTCATTTGACCAATATGCGCACCTTTATGGAGAGGGCTAATGAGAAAGCCCTGGTTTTGATCGATGAATTCGGAACGGGCACCGATCCGCAATTTGGTGGGCCTATTGCCGAAGCGGTCCTGGAAGAATTGAACCAAAAGAATGTTAAAGGGCTTATCACCACCCATTATTCCAATCTAAAAATATTTGCCGGATCAGAGGAAGGTATTTTAAATGCCTCCATGCTTTTTGATAGCGCAAATTTGCGACCCTTGTACCAATTAGAAATTGGAAAACCTGGTAGTTCTTATGCGTTTGAAATTGCTGAAAAAATTGGACTTCCTTCTAAGGTGATACAATCGGCAAAGGATAAAATTAGCATAGAACAAAAAAAGGTGGAGGAATTACTCTCTGAACTGGAAAGGGAAAAGATTATCCTTCAAAATAAGCAAATCGAAATCCATAAAATGCAGAAAAAATATAATTTTCTGGTGGATGAAAATGAAAAACTCAAAGAGTTTCTGGATAATAATAAAGGAAAACTTATTAAGGAGGCTAAAAAAGAAGCAGAATCTATTATTCTTAATGCGAATAAGGCCGTCGAAAAGACCATTCGGGATATTAAAACCGGGCAGGCAGAAAAAATAAGAACCCAGGAATCCAGAAGCCTGTTAAAACAGGAATTGGAAAAGGTTAAAACTGAGAAAATCCTACCAAAAATAGTTCCTAAACCCAAAGAGGAAGGTCTGAAATCGGGTGATTGGGTACGAATTCTGGATCAGGATACCCTAGGACAGATTATAAGTATACAAAAAGAAAATGCCATATTATCCATTGGAGATTTACGATCGGTGGTGAAATTGAATCGATTGGAAAGAGCCAGTCGTAAGGAAGAAAAAAAAATACGGGCATCTTCTTATACCCAAACCATGACAGAAAATGCTCTGGCTTTCAGTCCCGAATTGGACGTCCGAGGTATGCGAGGGGAGGAGGCCTTGTTTGAGGTGGAGAAATACCTCGATAGGGCCCTTATGATGGGTATTTCCCAGTTTAAGGTTATTCACGGGAAAGGGGATGGGATTTTAAGGAAAAGGATCCGGGAATATTTAAAGGGGTATAAAAATATCAGTTCCATGGAAGATGAACATGCCGATCGGGGAGGTGATGGGATTACCTATGTGCATTTAAAAGGTTGATTTTATTTCCTGTTCCAGGCCTCTATCCTATTTACCAGGGGGAGAATATCTAAAGGTGCTTCGGAATTTTCAATTACTAAATCGGCATTTTTCCTATAGGGAAGGGAATACTGATGATAAGAGGGCATAACATGATTCTTCCATTGGTAAACCACTTCTTCGGTTGAAATGGCTCTTTCAGGCCCGTCCCTGGAAATTCTTCGGCTTAAACTGATTTGCTCGTCCGTGTCAATGAAAAGTTTAATATCAAATAAGGAAGCAATTCTATGGTAATGAAAAATGAAAATCCCTTCCAATATAGTGATGGGTGAAGGTTTATAGGTTAGAATGCAAGGTTTAATAGCAGGGTTGTTGAAATTATACTTCTCTTTTGAAATGGTTTTTCCAGAAAGTAGTTCTGTAACATGTTCAAAAAGAAGGGCTTCATTGAAACTCGTGGGTAAATCAAAATTAATTTTACCATTCTCATCCTTGATTTGATCCTCAATGGGCTTATAATAATCATCCTGAGAAATAAGACAAAGTTCTTCATTAGAATAATGTTCCTTCACCTTTTCAAGAAAATGGGACTTCCCGGAACCAGATCCACCACAAATGCCTATAAAAAGGGTTCTCTCCCTTATACTCATTGCAAAACTAAATTAATACGCGTAGGATAATTCTACCCTAAAATGTGGATCTATGGCTCCGATCAGGCTGGCTGCCGATTTTGATATGACCAATATGGCATTTTTCGTTTCCTCCGTTTCAGGAAAAGAACCCACTACTTTTACAAAAATACTTCTTTTGGTCATAGGATTGGTTACTTTAATAACCGTACCTACTGGGGCTATTCGATGTAGGGCCACCGATTTGGCCTGGTTAAGATCATTATTTTCAATCCAGATGCCCATACCTTCTTCTTTAAAGGCTCTAGGAATATTCCTACTGCGATGTGGTTCTGATTTGGGTATTTTTATTTCTGAACTTGCCGTATTAGGCTTGATGGTTCCTGTTCCTTGCCGGGTTATTTCCGTCGTGGTAGGTAAGGAAGTATTGGGTTGGGAATTTATGGTCTCTGGAGCTTTGGCATCCTCCCTAAGTTTCAGGGTTTGGCCAATTTTTATTTCATTATTCTGTATCTGGTTCAATTTTCTTAATTCTTCCACACCTACCCCATATTTGAATCCTATTGAATAAATGGTTTCACCTTGCCCTACCGTATAGAGACCAGAAGCGGGTATGGTTAGCAGGCTTCCATTTGGTTTTGTATGTACCGGCTTAACGGGTACTGTACTGGCCATAGGTCTGGGAGTAATTTCCTTTACAGGGGAAACCGCTGGAATAAAAATTTTCTGTCCGGGATTTAAGGTATTATAGTGTAAACTATTGGCCGCCATTAATTGATCGACCGTTAAACCATGGGCATGGGCTAATGAATACAAGGTTTCTCCTTTTTTTACAATAAGTTCCGAACTGGGTACGGTCTCATTGGATCCTTTGGCAAGGGATGGGGTGAAATTTTCCCTGGGTACTAATACCTCCTGACCCTTTGATAAAGCAATAGGATTATGGTTAAACTGAATCAGGTATTTCGGTTCCAGCTTATACTTTCTTGCGATGGAGTAATAAGTATCCCCTTTTTCTGCCGAATAAATGAGTACCCTTTTCCCATTTAATACAACCGAACGAAGGGAATCTATAGGCTTTATTGCCCAATGCAAATTACTGGCCTCAGCCTTGTAAAAAAGAAAAAAAGAAAAAATGGATAAAATGAAAAGACGGAAACTTTTCCCGAAGGAAGACTGCATGAATTAGCTATGTTAGATGGTAATTACCAAAATAGTAAATACAACGCAATATCCTAAAATTATGTCATTTAGCCCAGTTTATTTTGCAACCGCACCCCCTTCATAAATTTGCTCCTGGTATTTTAACGATGGGGAAGGAATCAGGGGACCTAAACCTAATGTAGGCCAAATTTCATCAATTTTTCGAATGGTTTCCGGAAGGCTTACTAAGATATTAGGCCAATCCCTGCTAAATCCATCCAAATCGAAGGTTTTCCGGGTCCCATCCAAGGCAATATGTCCATTTTCATTATCATTTTCCGAGCGAATCAGAATATGATCTCTTCTTGGGTCTACATTATTCGAGAATCGCCAAACGGCATCCCCAATTTCTTTTATATTGACCGTATGTTCCAGGAATAAAATCACCTTAACCTTATTTAATCCTGGAAGGGTAAATAATGGAGGGGCTATTTCACGAATATGGTTTTTGCGGTTTTTTTCAATAGAAATTAATACCAGGGATATCCCCATTGGCAAAAGAGTAGCATTAATATCTTTAATTTCGGGGAATTCAGCCTGAATATGGTAAATTTCTTCCACTGTCATTTGGCTCGGAATTTCCTTTGCCGGATCGCCTTTTCTTTCTTCCGGTAGTTTCTCGGTGGCATCAATACCCAATTTCCCCCCAAAAGATGCTTTTGAACAGGAATGGTCCAATACATCAGAAGGTCCCTGGCTAAATACAAAATCAGTTTCCGGATCCACATGGGCCGAAATATATTTAGCCACCTCCAGATTATTATGGATATCAACATTTCCATCTACCAGGATCATCATCTTGGTAAACATCATCTGACCAGCTCCCCAAAGGGAATTCATTACCTTTAGGGCCTGACCCGGATAATCCTTTTTTATTTTAACAATTGCCAAATTATGGAATACCCCTTCCATAGGAAGTACCATATCTATAATTTCTGGTACCATGGTCATTTTAATAGGCGCTAAAAAGATCCTTTCCGTGGCCTTTCCAATCCAGGCATCCTCCTGGGGCGGGATTCCAACAATGGTGGTGGGATAAATGGCATCCTTTCTATGCGTGATAGCCGTGATATGAAACCTTGGGTAATAATCGGCCAGGGAATAATAACCGGTATGGTCTCCAAAAGGACCTTCCCAAATTAAATCGTCGGTTGGGTCAATATAGCCTTCAATAATAAAATCGGCATCGGCCGGTACTTGCACATCCTGGGTAAGGCATTGTACTAATTCCACCTTTTTTTTGCGAAGGAAGCCGGCTAACATATACTCATCTATTCCGTCCGGAAGGGGGGCTGTAGCCGCATAGGTGTAAACTGGATCTCCTCCCAAGGCTACAGCCACCGGCATTCTTTCGCCCCTTTCTTTATACACGTTAAAATGACGGGCCGAAACCTTATGCTTATGCCAATGCATCCCTGTTAATTTCGGTCCAAAAACCTGCATCCTATACATTCCTACATTTCGAATACCCGTTTCAGGGTCTTTGGTATGAATGACGGGTAATGTAATAAAGGGACCACCATCTTCTGGCCAGCAGGTCAATACAGGTAATTTAGTGATATCAGGATCTTTCATGACCACTTGTTGACAATCTCCTCTTCCTGCAATAATCTTTGGCATCCAGGAGGATATTTGACCTAATTGTGGCAACATCTTTAGTTTGTCCAGGATATTGTTTTTGGGTCCGGTTAATAATTTGAACAATCCCTCAATTTCGTGAGTAATGGTATCCATATTCTCTACACCCAAGGCCAGGCACATTCTATGGTAATTACCCATAGAATTTATCAGGATGGGGAATTCTGTTCCGGTATTTTCAAATAATAATGCGGGCCCATATTGCTTCGAAATTCGGTCGGTGATTTCTGTAATTTCCAATTCTGGATTTACATATTCCTTAATTCTCACCAGCTCCCCGTTTTTTTCAAGGGTATTTATAAAATCTTTTAAATTTTGAAAGGACATAATGTTTTGTTGAAGATGAATTCATAACAGTTCTTTGCTCAATGAGTTTAAAAAACTTTCTATTATAGGGAAATTTATAGAATTGGACTTTCTTTCCGGAAAGGTAAAACCCATAAAAGTAAAAACCCTATCCTTAGTGGGATAGGGTTTTTACTTTGAATCTTACATTGAATTAATGTCTTCCACTGCGGGATCCACCACCGAAGCCTCCGCCTCCACCGAAACTACTTCTGCCTCCACCACTAAAGGAAGAAGAAGATCTTTGTGGGGCATTGAAGGAAGAAGATCTTTGTGGGGCACTAAAGGATCTATTGTTATTATTAAAGTTGTTAGCAGGAGGAGAATAAGACCTGCTTATTTGCCCGCTTTGGTTAAACCCACCAAATCGCTGATTATTATTGAAATAAGTACTACGGGTACCAGAATTAATTCTATTTACCCCACTGGCAACAGGTTTGGAGGCAGCACTTGGTGAATAATTAAAGTTGCCTCCATTCAAGGATGGATTTCTGAATCCTGTTGCTCTGGACCCATTAGCATTATTGGATATCCTTCCTGCATTACCGAAACTATTACTTATACCAGCTCTGTTTGGTGCATTGAAGGTTGCGCGATTTACATTAGGATTAACAAATGCACCTGCATTTCCACGAAATGAATTTGAAAGACTATTCGCGGTGGTATTTAATCTGCCATTGGATACACCCAATGCGGATCGGGAACTGAAAGCATTGTATCCAATATTTCCAGCTAAATTTCCACTCAGGGTACGTCTTGGAGAATATGGGTTCCCTCCTGGAGTAAAACGATTTCCGTAATTTCCAAATCCGCCATGATAACCGCCACCCCAGTATCCGCCATGATAACCGCCACCCCAATATCCACCACCATAATAACCTGGGAAACCCCAACCATATCCCCAACCAAAGCCCCATCCAAATCCTATGCCCCATCCGAATAAGAAAGGATCATACGCATAGTAGGAATAGGGGGAAAAAAATGGATCATAATATCCGAAACCGTAATATGGATGATAAAAATGATTTATACGGGTAGAATAATCATATTCGGAGTCGTCATAATACCCATTTTGATTTTGATTTGAAAAATTGGAATTGGCACCATAATGTATGGAATCTCTGGCTGGCACACTATCTTGATACTGACCCTGTTTTTGTCTGGCAGGGGCATCATAATAGAATCGGGAATTTCCTTGATTTGAATTGGCCGATTGTGGAGCAGGCGGAGGCGTTTGTGGTGCAGGAGCCTGATTCATAGACGGGCTAAGCGATTCCTGATTGGAGTTTTGCTCAGTTGTTTTTTTGCTATAATAAATATCATCGTCAGAAGATAAACTTCTGCTGGTGGTACTTTTACTGGTGTAACAAGATGTTAGACTCAAGAAACCTAACGCTAACACAATTAATCTCGTTTTCATTTTTAATTTTTATAATCGAAGAATGAGGGTACTTAGACTTATTAATCTTTAATTTGATTTTGCATTGAAAGTTACAAATCTTATACCAGTTTACAAAAATGGCGAAAGCGTTAACGAAAAAAAGTGAAGATTATTCTCTGTGGTACAATGAATTAGTTGCTCTGGCAGGTCTGGCTGAGCATTCAGATGTCCGGGGATGTATGGTTATTAAACCATATGGTTATGCGATATGGGAAAAGATGCAGTCTGTTTTAGACAGTAAATTCAAGGAAACAGGACACCAGAATGCCTATTTCCCCTTATTGATACCAAAAAGTTTTTTTAGTAAGGAAGCATCCCATATTGACGGTTTTGCCAAAGAATGTGCCGTAGTAACCCATTATCGTTTGAAAACCAACGATAAAAAAGAAATTGTGGTGGACGAGGATGCCAAACTGGAAGAAGAATTAATTATTCGTCCTACTTCAGAAACGATTATCTGGAATACCTACAAGGGTTGGATTGAATCATATAGGGACCTTCCCCTATTAATCAACCAATGGGCGAATGTCGTGCGATGGGAAATGAGAACCCGCTTATTTCTCCGTACCAGCGAGTTTTTATGGCAGGAAGGCCATACTGCCCATGCAACCGAAAAGGAGGCTTTTGAGGAAACCTTACGAATGCAGGATATATATGCAGACTTTGCCGAAAACTGGATGGCCGTACCGGTAATTAAGGGAGTAAAGACCCCGAATGAACGATTTGCCGGGGCTCTTGATACATATACCATCGAGGCCCTTATGCAGGATGGAAAAGCATTACAAGCTGGAACCTCTCATTTATTAGGTCAGAATTTTGCAAAGGCCTTCGATGTGAAATTCACGAACAAGGAAGGAAAGCAGGAATTTGTCTGGGCTACTTCCTGGGGGGTCTCTACGAGATTAATCGGTGCCCTTATCATGGCTCATTCGGACGATGATGGTTTGGTTTTACCTCCTAAACTTGCCCCTATTCAGGTGGTCATAGTGCCGGTTTACAAAAGTGAGGAAGAATTAGAGATTATAAGCAAAAAGGCGGGAGAGATTAGTCAGGACCTCAAAAAATTAGGTATCAGTGTACATTTTGATTCCCGTGATGGATTAAGACCTGGTTTTAAATATGCCGAATGGGAATTGAAAGGAGTTCCAGTTCGATTAGGAATTGGAATGAGAGATTTGGAAAATAATAGTGTTGAAGTGGCCCGTAGGGATTTGAAAACAAAATCCATACAATCTATGGACAATCTTTCGGAAACCATCGAGAACTTACTGGGAGAAATTCAGGAACAGATTTTCTTAAAGGCTATGCATTATAGAAATTCCAGGTTAAAAGAGGTAAACAGCTATGAGGAGTTTCAAAAAGAACTGGATGGCGAGGGAGGATTCCTATCGGCGCATTGGGATGGCACAGCCGAAACGGAGGAATTAATTAAGAACGAAACCAAGGCCACCATTCGGTGCATCCCCCAGGATGGGAAGCTAGAGGATGGATTATGTATAAGAACTGGAAAACCTTCCCAAAAAAGGGTATTATTTGCAAGAGCATATTAATCTAAACTAAAGATAAAATTACGATAATGAAATTTGGCACCAAAGTACTCCATGCCGGAATTGAACCTGAACCCCATACCGGGGCTATAATGACCCCCATTTTTCAAACCTCCACCTATGTGCAGGAATTGCCGGGCAAACATAAGGGCTATGAATATGCCAGAACCCAGAACCCCACCCGTGATGTATTGCAAAACAACCTGGCCGCATTGGAAAATGGAACTCATGCCTTCTGTTTTGCAAGTGGGATGGCTGCTACCGAATCCATAATACATCTTTTAAATCCTGGCGATGAGGTGATTTGTACCCATGATCTTTATGGTGGAACCTATAGACTTTTTACTAAAGTATACGCCAAATATGGTATTCATTTTCATTTTGTTGATATGAATCACCTGGACCTATGGAAAGAAAAAATCAATGAGAAAACCAGGATGATTTGGGTAGAAACCCCTACCAATCCGACTTTGAAAATCATTGATATTGAGGAAATTGCAGCGGAAACCTTGAAGCATAATCCGGAGCGGGCTAAGGAGAGTCAAATACTTTTGGTGGTTGATAATACCTTTGCCTCACCGTATTTGCAAAATCCACTGGATTTGGGGGCCGATATTGTGCAACATTCGGTAACGAAATATATTTCCGGACATTCTGATGTGGTCATGGGGGCCGTTATAGTAAATGAGGAAAGTTTGGCTCAGAAAATTGCCTTTCTACAAAATTCCTGTGGGGCTATACCAGGACCACAGGATTGTTTTCTTGTGCTGCGAGGCATAAAAACGTTGAATGTCAGAATGCAACGACATGGGGAAAATGGGGAAAGGGTAGCGCATTATTTACGCCATCATGCCAAGGTGGAAAAAGTATACTGGCCAGGTTTTACGGATCATCCTAATCATGCGGTGGCAAAGAAACAAATGCGAGGTTTTGGAGGAATGATTTCTTTCACGCTGAAAGGGGATATTTACGAGGAAGCTATGAAATTTGCTGGTTCCATGCATATTTTTTCATTGGCAGAATCGTTAGGAGGGGTTGAATCCTTAATTGGTCATCCTGCCTCCATGACCCATGCCTCTATACCCAGGGAAGAACGAATAAAAGCCGGATTAACCGATTCCTTATTAAGAATTTCCGTAGGAATTGAAGATATCGACGATATTTTGGCCGATCTGGAACTGGCCTTGGAAAAAGTAGCCAAAGGGGAATGAGGTTTGGAATTTGAAGAATTAAAAGATTTTTTGGATAACAGGGTTTTGCGGTATAACCAGAAGGATTTCATTAAAAATGATCCCATTTCCATTCCGCATTTATTTACCAAAAGACAGGATATTGAGATTATGGGATTTTGGACGGCGATTTTAACCTGGGGGCAAAGAATCACCACCATAAATAAGGCCAGGGAATTGATTTCCTATATGGATCATTCTCCCCATGATTTTATTTTGAATCATACCGAATCGGATATAAAACGGATGGTAAATTTTAAGCATAGAACCTTTAACCTAACCGATACCCTGTATTTTCTTCATTTTTTCAAAAATCATTATTCCCGGTTTAATTCCCTGGAATCAGCCTTTTTATTACCGCAGCAGGAATTACGAGGTTTGTATGATCCCAGGAAAAATTTAATGGGATTCCGGGAGTATTTTTTCAGCCTTCCTGATTTTCCTGAAAGAACCCGGAAACATGTGAGTTCCCCGCAGAAATCTACCGTAAAGCGAATTAATATGTTTTTACGATGGATGGTACGAAACGATGGGAATGGGGTGGATTTCGGATTATGGAATGAAATTAAGCCAGCCCAACTAATGATCCCCATGGATGTCCATGTAGAAAGAGTTTCCAGGAAACTGGGATTATTAAAAAGAAAGCAAAGGGATTGGTTAGCCGTAGAAGAATTAACCCAAAGTTTAAAAGAAATGGATCCAAAAGATCCAATACGGTATGATTTCGCCTTGTTTAATTTGGGCATAGAGGAAAAATTCTAGGAAGAAATGCATCAGGAAGATACCATTGTAGCCGTTTCAACCCCAATGGGAATTGGGGCCATAGGCTTGATCCGGCTTTCGGGAAAAGAGGCCATTTCCATTATTCAAAAAGTATTCGATGGAAGGAACTTAAAGGAGCAAGCCTCTCATACCCTTCATTTTGGAAGAATACACCAGGGGGGCAGGATTTTAGATGAGGTTATTATTGGCCTCTATAAAGGCCCAAATTCCTATACCGGGCAGAATGTGGTAGAAATATCCTGTCATGGATCTCCCTATATTATTCAAAGCCTTTTGGATTTGCTTATAGAAATGGGTGCAAGACCTGCCGATCCCGGCGAATTTACCCTTAGAGCCTTTCTCAATGGAAAAATGGATTTAAGCCAGTCCGAAGCAGTGGCCGATTTAATTACCTCAGAAACGGCATCCATGCATCAGGTTGCCATGCAGCAATTGCGGGGGGGATTTAAAAATGATTTGGAGAAAATTCGCCAGGAATTACTCGATTTTGCCAGTTTACTGGAACTGGAATTGGATTTTTCGGAGGAAGATGTTGAATTTGCCGACCGGAACCATTTAACAGAATTATTGAACCGAATCCAAGAGGAAATTAATCCTCTTATTCAATCCTTCTCCCTGGGGAATGCTTTAAAAAAAGGGGTCCCGGTCGTCATTGCAGGCAAACCCAATGCCGGGAAATCCACCCTTCTAAATTCGCTCCTGAACGAAAACAGAGCCCTAGTATCCAATATTCCCGGAACCACCCGGGATACCATTGAGGTGGAATTAAACCTAAATGGCATTCTTTTCCGGTTAATCGATACGGCGGGATTAAGAGCCTCCATCGATGAGGTCGAAAAAATGGGGATTCAAAAAACCTATGAGGAAATGGAAAAGGCCCAAATCCTGATTTACCTTTTCGACCCGGAAGAAATCCAGGCAAAGGAACTGGATTATGAGACCCAAAAACTAAAGGACTCCTATCCCGAAACCCAAATCCTTTTGGTCGCCAATAAATCTGACATGGAAAAGGAAAAGACCAGGATTTATCCAAACCAAGAAATTCTTAGCATATCGGCCAAAGAAAAATTAAACCTAAATGCATTAAAAGCTGAATTGGTTAATAGGGTCGATCAGAACCGCCTCCTATCAGGCTCCACCATTATTACCAATTCCCGGCACTTAAATGCATTAAAGAAAACCCTGGAAGCCGTCAATGCCACCCTACAACTATTAAAGACGAAGAATTCGGGTGAATTGCTCGCCTTCGAAATCAAGGAAGCCCTTTACCACCTGGGCCTCATCACCGGCCAGGTTTCCAACGACGAACTTCTGGGTAATATATTCGGCCGCTTTTGTATTGGAAAGTAAGCCTTATATTTTCCATGTTTAGCTTAAAATGGAATTAATCTTTTCGAGCTCTTCGTGGGAAAAGGAAATATTTTCCAGGCATTTAATCGAATCGCTTACTTGTTCAGGTTTACTTACCCCAATCAATACCGAAGTTATCCGGGGGTCTTTCAAAATCCAGGAAAGGGCCATTTGTGCAAGGTCTTGGCCGCGGGAATGGGCAAGCTCGTTCAATTTAATTACTTTGGCAATCTTATCTTCGGTGATCGCATCTTCTTCAATAGCCCCATTTCCACGATGTCTTGAAATCCTCGATCCTTCTGGTATGCCTTTTACATATTTATTGGTTAAAAGACCTTGTGCTAAGGGCGAAAAGGGAATGCAGCCAATCCCGTTATTTCCCAGAACATCCAATAAGCCACCTTCCACCCAACGGTCAAATAGGGAGTATTTCGGCTGATGAATCAGACAGGGGGTGCCTAATTGCTTTAAAACAGCCATCGCTGCTTCTGTTTCAGAGGCGCTATAGCTCGAAATGCCAATATACAGAGCCTTTCCCTGGCGCACCATCAGATCAAGAGTGCCCATGGTTTCTTCCAATGGGGTTTCCGGATCTGGACGGTGGTGATAAAAAATATCCACATAATCCAGGTTCATCCTTTTTAGACTCTGATCTAAACTGGATACGAGGTACTTTTTTGAACCCCAATCCCCGTAAGGTCCTTCCCACATACCCCAACCTGCCTTGGTAGAAATAATCAATTCATCACGATACGCCTTGAAATCGTCTTTGAAAATATGGCCAAAGGTTTCCTCGGCCGAACCGGCCGGAGGCCCATAATTATTGGCTAAATCAAAATGGGTGATACCGCTATCGAAGGCAAGCCTTAAAATTTTGCGCGCATTGTCCAGACTGTCAATTTCTCCGAAATTATGCCATAGTCCCAGGGATACCGCTGGAAGTTTTAAACCGCTTTTACCGCATCGACGGTAGGTCATGTTTTTATATCGATTATTATTAGGTTGGTAAGCCATAGGGTTAATTTTAATTGTTTACGTATTTTATGCAGCCTGATGAAAGGCCTTTACCATTATTTCAAGATCTATGGCTCCCCGGAACCCACTAAATCCAACCGAAAACCTTGATCCATCTTGCAAGGTTAAGGGTTGGCCTCCCGGCCACCCGATAAGATCTGGATTTTCTATACCATTCGCGTTTTCCTCGACCAGTCCGTTAAAGACCATTTTTTCATATTCCCCCGTTTTTATACCGGTAAGCCAAACCTGGCTGGCTTTTATATAGGCAATTTTTTGAAGGTACCTTAATCTTGGCTTATTGGCACCAAACATTTTCCCAAATACAAGACCATCTTCGGTAATGATACAAACGGCTACATTGCCATCGGCAAATTTTTTATCCGGCTCATGGGAAGTATAATAAGGCACCAGGCTTTCAAGTTCTTTAAAAACCTTTCCAATAAACTCGTCAAGTTTTTGATTTTCCATATCAATATTCTATTAAATTTTTAATCCTATTGGTGAGTTCATCGTTTTAGCCGGAAATCCCGGGAGCAAATTTTATATATTTACTAGGTTTAAAATATAGGGCACTGGGTTATTAAATTAATGATCCATATTTCCAACCCCTAATGAATATGCTTTAAAATTTTTTACCTGTTAGAGGAAGAAAATTGGTTTAATTTAATTCAAAAAGGGAATATAAATGATTCCCTCTATATTTCGTCAAAGTTTTTGAGTAAACTCTGATAAAGAAATCCAAGATCTAGCATAAAAAGATAAGCCTGGAAGTCTGTAAAAAATTTTAGCATCTTACCTTATTTTCACGATTTGCGCATCTTTAGCTCAAGGACTTTGTGGATTCCGATTCCTAAAATTTAAATTTACTTTGGGTGAAATACACCGATCGCTATTTTGCGGAAGGCAGGTACCTCTTAACAAAATCTTCACATATTATTTTCATTCGTATTTACTTTTCTATGTTTAAATCAAGCATATCTATATGGATAATTCGAGAGTTGTATTAAAAGGTAGCGAACGTAAGGCTATTCCACAGGCAGAATCCCTGCTTACTACTCCTGCTCCAGGACGATTAAAAGCGCCCGGGTCTGGTCTCCATCCGGACGAGCAGGTAGAAGTTACTATTAATCTTAGAAGAAAACAGGAAATTCCACACGAGACCATTATCTCGGGTGGATTAGATCAGAAGGCAATGGAAAGGGATCATGGAATTGCCGATTCGGATTTAATTCTGGTGACCTCATTTTTACGCGAATATAATCTCCGATTGGTCGAAGTGCATCCGGGTTCCAGTTCCCTGAAAACGGCCGGAAAATTATCCGACCTCGAAAAAGCATTTGGTACCCATATGGAGAATGTGCTGGTTTCTGACAAAGTTTTTCGTCAGAGACTTGGGGCTATTACCATACCCGCTAATTTGGATACAATCATAACAGGCGTTTTTGGACTTGATAATAGACCACAAGCTATGCCCAGATTTCGCCTAATGCCCCATAATGCACTAGCTTTTTCTCCCTTGGATGTGGCCAAATTGTATGATTTTCCTTCTGGTGATGGTTCTGGTCAAACTATTGCCATTATTGAATTGGGAGGGGGCTTTAGCCCAGCCGATTTATCTACGTATTTTACCAGTTTAGGTATTAATAACCCAAGCGTGGTGGCCATACCGGTATCAGGCGGTACCAATGCCCCCACTGGAATTTCGGGTGGGCCCGATGGCGAAGTGATGTTGGATATTGAAGTAGCAGGGGCCATAGCACCTAAGGCCAATATCCGTGTGTATTTTGCTCCCAATACCGATAAAGGTTTCATTGATGCGATCAATGCCGCCGTTCATGATACCATAAGTCCAACCGTGGTTTCCATTAGTTGGGGTGGTCCGGAAGAAACCTGGACCGAACAAACCTTAATGGCCATTGAATCCGCTTTTCAAACGGCTGCCTCTATGGGAATTCCGGTAACGGTGGCTTCAGGCGATCAGGGTTCGACCGATGGTACATCCAGTTTAACCGTCGATTTTCCGGCCTCTGCCCCTCATGCCCTTGCTTGCGGAGGAACCCATTTGGAAGGGCAAACTAGTATAACCAATGAAGTAGTTTGGAATAGGAACGGGGGAGCCAGTGGGGGTGGGGTCAGTAATTTCTTTTCCAAACCGAGTTATCAGGATTCCATTAAGGTCCCTTCTCCGTCCCAGCCAGGGGGAGGTCGCGGGGTACCGGATATTGCCGGAGACGCAGCGCCAGAAACTGGTTACCGGGTTCGGGTGGACGGGATAGATACCGTAGTGGGGGGAACCAGTGCCGTAGCTCCTTTATGGGCCGGTCTAATAGCCTTAATGGCTCAAAATCTTGCCTCGAAAATTCCTTTTTTGAATCCTATCCTGTATAACAATCCCCAGGTAATGAATGATATCCTAATTGGAAATAATGATACGGGTGGGGGAGATGGAAATTATCAGGCTGGTCCTGGTTGGGATCCCTGTACCGGTTTGGGAAGTCCCAATGGAATGAAAATACTAAATATGGTTAAATCCAGTTTGGGCATTGAAAATCAGGCTTTAGCATCCAATAACCAAGGACTTCCTAACCAACCCTCCAATACAACCCAACCTGGAAATCAACCTGCCGTTGCTGGATTAAATACCCGGGAAGATGTATTAAAGGAAATATCCAATCAAATTGCACAGGTGAGTTCCAAAGCAATCGATGCCTTGAATGAAATAATGAAATCATTAAATAAAATTTGAGGAAATAGGGTAAGGATTAGTTTTTTTTGGATTCTCCTTTAATCCCTAAAAATTAATATTCACTTATATTCTTGGTCAACATTTTCTTTTTGTTTAAATTGAGAGAGTAAATTTTGCATTTTCTATATCCATAGGACCCTATTATTAAATGACAAATTTTTTCAATATCCCATTAGTTTCCACAGCCATTTCTATTCTTATAGCCTGGGCCCTGTTCTCTTTATTTTGCAGCTATTTTCACGAGGGAATTGTTCAAATGAAAGGGGAGAGGGGGCGATTTATGAGGGATCAATTATTCCTTCAGTTAAAGGACAAAGCCAACGGGATCAATTGGGCTTCCCTGGTATATACCCATGGATCCATCGATACCTTATCCAATGATGCCTCTAATCCAACGCCCTTTATATCGGCCGAACAATTTACCAGGACCCTCATTCAGGTGATAGCAAATAACCATGCCTCCTGTTCCTTAAAAAATCAGGATCAAAATTCAAGTTCCTATAAGAGTCCTATTCTTAACCAATTCTTAAAATCCCTACAGGTCCTTAAAACCAGTGATATCATCTTAACCTTAAGCCAAATTAGCCGGGAGGCAGAAATAAAATCCTTAAATGATAAAGGGGTTTTGGACGAGGCTAAGTTTTTTCAGGAAATTCAATCTGGAATACAAACTTGGTACCAAAGTCTTATGCTTCAGGTAAGCAATTGGTATAAAAGCAAAACCCAGCAAAGACTCTTTATTCTTGGTTGTTTATTGGGTTTGGTAATCAATGTGGATAGTTTACAGCTGTTTTCTTATTTTCAAAATCATCCTGAATCCAGAAATTCTTTGATTCAATATTACCAAAGCCATCAATTGGAACTACAAAAGCAAGTGGATTCACTTTCCCAGGATTCCCTGGTGAAGGCTAGAACCATTGAAAATTGCCATTGCAGGGATAAATTTATGATACTTACTAAGGCAAATCAAGGCAAAGATACATTAGCCATGAGTCAGAAAGATTCCACTATGTATGCAGGTTATCATAAACAGATTTCCCTCGATACCTTTTCCATACATTCTGCCTTAACGGGGGTAAAAACAAGTGCCGTCAAAATGGATAGTCTTATTCAAAAAGAAGGGGTCCCCATTGGTATCCAATATAATTATTTCTTGCAGGTAAAGAAAAAGATGATCAAACTTAAAATTACCGATCTTTTATTAAAATTATTAGGCGTTTTATTATCGGGTTTGGCCGTTAGTTTTGGGGCTCCATTCTGGTTTGATGCATTAAAAAAGGCTTTTAGCCTAAAATCCTATTTTTCATGATTTATTATAATGTTCATACCCATATTCTGACAATGGGTAATATTCCAAAGCGTTTTTTAAATCAATATTTACCGGGTCCTTTAGCCGATGCCCTGGATAAATTAACCAATACGAAATTAGGGGCTTATATATTTGGGATAATCCTAAGTTTGTATGGTGGTAGCTGGGGAAAGCAATATGCCAGTTTTTTAAAAATAGGGAAATCCAAATCTCAAATGGATGTTTTTGAAAATCTCATGGAGCAATACGATGAGGATATTTGCTTCATTGCTTTAACGGAAAATTTAGAATTCCTGGGAGGGGGTTCCAGTCCATCTGGGTTTGAAGGTCAAATTGAAGAAATTTTGGAAGTAAAACGTCGTTATCCTGAACGGTTATTGGTTTTCCTTGGTATAGATCCCCGATGGAAAGAAAATGGACCGGAATTAAGAGATACCATTGTCCGGTATTTCGAAACAAAAATCTCTTTGAATAACGGGAAAGAAATTTATCCCTTTGCAGGTTTGAATATTAGACCAAGTACGGGTTTTTTCCCTTTTGATATTCGGTTAAAGGAAAGTTTTGAATGGGCGTCTGAAAACAAGGTCCCTATAATGAGTCATTGCTATTTTATGGGAGGAATTTTCAATAATGATGAATCCTATCTTAGAACTGCTTTGAATCCCATAAATCCTTATACCAATGAACCTTCCCCTTTCAGGAAATATTTCTTTAAAAGAGATTATTTAAAATGGTTTTTGGGGCATAATAATTCCTTTATAAATCGAATGAATTGTTCCTATTTCATAGAGCCTGAAGCATATAGAGATCTGCTAGGCTATTTTCAAAAAGGGAAAAAGAATCCTTTGAAGATATGTCTTGCTCATTTTGGTGGAGCGGAGCAAATTCTAATTTCTCATGGATATGAGAAAGGAAGGAAACTGGACAATCCGCCTTTTGGAATTCTTCCTGAAAATTGGTATCAACAGATAAAAGATTTACTATCCGGAGGCATTAAGGGATTATTCACCGACATTTCCTTTTCTCTTTTTGAGACTGCCATTTTCCCCTATTTAAAAGACAACTTGAATAATCCGGATTTTGGGGATAAAATACTTTTTGGAGATGATTATTATTTAACGGAACCATCCTGGAAGAAGAAATCAACGTATAAAAATTTCCGAGAAGTTTTTTCCGCAAAAAACAATGCCGAATCAAAAACCTTGTGGGAAAAAATAGCGTCAGAAAATCCTAAAAACTTCCTGAAAAGCAAATATTATTTACCTGAATAATGTGCCTATAGGGAGCAAAAAAATATTAACAGTCTCCGATACGGTTTTGAACGGCATATAAAACCAGGCCAGTTCTGGATTTTAGGTTTAGTTTCTGAAATAAAGATTCCCGGTAATTATCGATCGTTCTTGGACTTACAAACATTTTACTGGCAATCTCCTTATAGGTTAGTTCAGAACAACAGAGTCGTAGAAACTCCTTTTCTTTCAAACTTAGGGAAGGGATATTTTCTGAAAAAGTAATGGACCGGATGAGTTTTCCTGTTACCATTTCGTTTATAAAAACACCCTTGGAATGAATAGTTTTTATAGCTTCCAGCACTTCTTTGGGTTTACTTTCTTTAATTACATAACCGGAAGCGCCCGATTTGATCATTCTTATCACAGATTGATCATCTTCATACATGGTTAAAGCAAGAATTTTAATCTTTGGGTATTTCTGTTTTACATAAAAAGTTGCAGAATATCCATCCATTTGAGGCATATGGATGTCCATGAGAATGATATCTATATTTTGATTTTTTTCCAGGACCGATTTCATTTCCTGTCCGTTTCCTGCCTCAAACACCACCTTAATCTCAGGAAAATCACCCATGAGTTTAGCCATCCCATTTCGAAATAGGGTATGGTCATCGACAATGCCAATATTTATGGAAGAGGGAACCATAACTAAGGATATGAAATAAATATATTAATAGTTGTCCCAATTCTCAAGCCTAAATCAATAAAAAATTTTCCACCTTGAATTCCCACCTTTTTCTCTGTGTTTTTAAACCTTTTCCTGGGTCATTCAATAAGGAAATGGCCCTTACTTTGCTTCTTTCTTTCGTTTGTGAAAAGAAAGAAGCTTCAAGAAGGGGATGGCATAAAATGAGATAACTTTTACCATGCATTACGAAAAATTTTCCTCATCGGTTTGCTCATAGGGTAAAAAACCCTGTTTCAGGACTAAGAAAATTCGGATGTTAAAAGAACCAAAAAACGCAGGATTTATTGAGCTAGTATAGAAAAGAGGGAAAATTATACACCATGAAATGAACACGCAAAAAATGGATTCCATAATCTTTCCTATTAATCAGGATTCTTCCTTGAAAATAACCAGTATTAGAAAGACGGATTTGATAACGGTAGAAATCCCTAATCAACATGTCGAGAAATTTCTATTGGAGGTAGAGAAACAGGCATTATTGGTTGAATCTATCCGATATGATCAGGAAGAAAAAGGTTTCGACTTTTTAAAGGATCAATTAAAATCGCAAAACCGGGATATTTTCGTTTCTAAAATGGATAAAAGCAGCCAAAAAGGAGATAAACCGGGTAAGATACTTGAGCGATTAGATGAAAAGACGGATTTACTGGTCGAAAATGAAAAAATCAATAGAAATGACCAATTGGCAAAACTTGAATTGGACTTTTATCAAAATCCTTTCATAATAAAAGAGCATATTTCCAATACCATGTTGATAGATTATGGCCCCAGATATGTTCAAAAGGTATTAAGCTCCCTGGAATTTGGATGGGGAATATTAGGCGATATAATACTTTTTTTATTAAAGCTATGGTCTTTTTTATTAATAGGATCCCTGATTTTCCTAGGCTATAAATATTTTAATAACCGATACCCAAATGGGTATAAGTTGAATGTATTCAAAAACAAAGAAATTTAATTTTCTTTTTTTTGCCTATATGGGTTTAAGACAATTTATACAGAAAGGGCTTAAAAAAGAAAGGTCGCAACGGCACCAGGGTTTAGAGAATAAGAGAAGGTCTGGTTCCCGGAAACTACCCGAAGTAGATTTTCCTTTTTACCGGTATTGATAACCAATACAACCCTGGTTCCATCCGGATTTTTTAAAGCAATATTCGGCAACGTTTGCGAATTGCTGGATTCAATCCTTATGGCTCCGGGTAATATACATTTTGAGGCTTGAGCAATAATATAATAAGCAGGATTCCGAATAATAGAGTCCGCGTTAATGGTAAGGGCACCTAAACACCTATCGCAACCTCCTGGAGTATGCGGATTTTGGTTGGGATCGGAGGCCAAATTCCATTCGATGACTGTTTTTGACCAATTTCTTAAAGCCCCTATCAATAATTGTTCTGTATGAAATTTTATATCCTCCAACATATTCCCTGGTGCTCCCACCCATTGTTCTGTAAAATAAATATCCTTATCCGGGTTTGCATCATGGACCTTCGATAAGGCCTCCACCTTTCCGGCATAGAGATGAAATGCGGAACCGGAAACGTACTTTCTTGCGCTTAAATTTCCCAAAATATAATTGGGATAATCCGGCCGGTCTGCATTATGATCGTATATCCATAATTTCGTTTTCAGTTTGGATCGAAATAATTCTGGGCCAAAATAATAGACAATAAATTCTTCCTGCTCCTTGGCGGTCATCACCATGCTGGGATTATTATTGGGATTCAAAGGTTCATTTTGAAGAGTAATGGATTCTATTCGGATCCCATTTTCGTTCATTTCCCTTAAATAACGAATAAGATATCGGGAATAAACGGAATAATATTCCTTTAATAAATGCCCTCCTATGGAGGTATCATTGGATTTCATCCAGGAAGGTGCCGACCAGGGGCTTGCCAATATTTTAATTTTGGGATTGATGGTTAGAATTTCCTTCAAAATAGGAATTAAGGTCTTTTTATCTTCTGATAGATCAAAATGGCTTAGGTTAAGGTCTTTCGTTCCCTTGGAAAGATCATCATAGGAAAAAACATGAGAAGAGAGATTCGATGCGCCAATACTAATTCGTATATAATTTACCCCAATACCATTTTTATCTCTTGAAAAAATTTCTTTTAAAAGGAAAGACCTTTTTGATTCTGTCATCCTGTAAAGTAAATCGGCCGATCCACCGGTTAAGGCAAATCCAAAACCTTCCATAGATTGATAGGACTTTTGCTCATTCAAACGAATTATGGATGAAATAGTATCCGGCCTTTCTGTAAAAGACTGAAATGGAATATGTTTAAAAAGTATAGAATGATCTGGATCCGTTAAATATACCTGTGGGGCAATGGAATTTCCCAGGGATGCCTGGGCTCTACCCAAAAAGCTATGGCTTAATAGAAATGCCAATAAATAAAGACGGTATAAAAAGCTGTGCATAAAAGGGAACTACAATTCTATTCGTGAAATTTTTGAAAACAGCTTATTTCCATCTAAAAATAACCAAATCTTGAATTAATCTCATTTTATTGAGGAATAAATAAATACTCCACCGGGAATTTATCCCATATTTAATTAAAGTGCCCCAAGCGGTAAAGAGGTTTTGCCTTTGTTCATCTTCCAAAAAAGCCAACTAAACGGATTATAAATGGAATTCCTGTTTTTTTTGTGGAGATTGGTATTATAAAAATCTAGTTGATTTTTTAAATAAAGCGGTTTAAAAATACTGAATAGTTTAAAAAAACAGTTTTGTGAAGAAGTTCATTTGCTCTTATCTATTTTCCTTTAGCTTTTTGGTGATGATTACCGGAAACCTTTGCCAGGCTATGCCCATTTCCTATACCTATTTTGATAAAATAAAGGAAATAGCGGTGGATAGTACCAGAGATACCTGTGTGGGTAGTGTAGGAGATGCTATTGTTCATATAGATTTCGGTTCAGGACTAAATCCAGGCCCGCCACTGGCCCCCGGAATTACCAATTTAATTTATACCAATTCGGCTTGTCCCAACGATGGGTCCTATACGCTTTCAAACAATTCTACAGCCTGTTTTTCCCAGGATTGGTTTTCAACTCCCGACCATACCGGAAATTACCAGGGTTATTTCATGTTGATTAATGCATCCTATACCCCGAATGATTTTTATGTTCAAACAGTAAATAACCTATGTTCAGGAACCACTTTCGAATTTTCTGCCTGGATAATCAATATGAATAATTTAAGCCATGGGGCTCTCATATTGTCCAATGTTACTTTTACAATAGAGAAAACGGATGGCACCGTTTTGCAAACCTATAATACGGGTAATATCCCCCAAACCTATTCCCCTACCTGGGTAAAATATGGATTTTATTTTACCACTCCTTCAGGGATCAATACGGTAGTTTTACGAATGAGAAATAACGCACCTGGAGGAAATGGGAATGACCTGGGATTGGACGATATTACCTTCCGTCCTGTCGGACCCAAGATATCCAGTTCAGTGAAGGGTTTTAACAGCGATTCCTTGACTATTTGTTTGGGAAATGGGCCGGTTCCCGATAGTCTTCATTTTGTATCCAGTATTCAAAAATGTTATGCCCTATCTGATTTCCAATGGCAGAAAAGCATGGATAAAGGAATTACATGGAACGATATTCCCGGTGCTACTTCCACAGTATATTCTGTAAAAATATTGGATACCGGTTTTGTGCAGTATAGAATTGCTTCGGCTCAACCAGGGAATATTTCGAATTCTAATTGTCGCTTTGTTTCAAAAGATATTAAAGTAGGGGTTTACAATACGGTTTATCCCAGTTTAAGGGTACAATCTTCCGGCGATTCCGTTTGTTCCGGGAATGCGGTTTCTTTTACTGCACAGGTAAGCTATCCTGGATCCAACCCTCAATATCAATGGTTTTTGAATGGAAATAAAGTAGGAACGAATTCTCCTTATTTTACTAATCCAAATCCACAGGATAAGGATTCGGTGTATTGTCTATTTAAAAGCAGTTTGCCTTGTACGCAAGCCCTGGTTTCAAAGCCTCTTGGTATTTCTGTATATCCCTATCCAACAATTCAAATTCCCTCTGCATTTTATTTAAAAAATGGAAAGAGTATGATATTAAACCCGGTAATTACCGGAAATATTGCTTCCTATACCTGGATACCTTCTACCGGATTAAATAATCCAAGCATACCTAATCCTATAGCGAGTCCACTGACTAGCACGCAATATACATTGATTTTGAAATCGGTAAATGGCTGCATAGATACAGCAAAAACCACCGTTTACGTAATTTATGATCTGGACATCCCCAATATTTTTTCACCCAATAATGACGGAATTAATGATTTATGGAATATTGGACATTTAACCGATTTTGTAAATAATACGGTCGATATTTTTAATCGATATGGTCAATTGGTTTTCCATTCTCTGGGTTATGGAGCCCCCTGGGATGGTAAACAAAATGGATATCCTTTACCCGTAGGAACCTATTATTATATAATTAATCCTCATTTTGGAACCAAAATTTTTACCGGTTCCATTACACTGATCCGATAAGACCTTTCATGCGATTCAAGCTATTCATAATATTATTTTGTTTTTTATCTTTTCCAAGTTTTTCCCAACAACAGCCCTGGTATTCCCAATATATACTCAATAATTTTATTATAAATCCTGGTTTGGCAGGAATAGAGAATTATTGGGATGCAAGAACCAGTTATAGAAACCAATGGACCGGTATCCCCGGGGCGCCAATAACCTTATATGCATCCATACAAGGACCTTTACGTGGGGATTTAATTGAGGATGAAAGTCCGGTAACCTTACATGAAACGAATAATCCAAGAGGATATTCGTATTGGGAAAATTATACCTCAGCACCTTCTCATACCGGTATAGGATTTACGGTGATCAATGATAGAACGGGGCCCTTAAGTAATTTATCTGCCTTAGCCACCATGGCCTATCATATTAAATTATCCACCAAATCCGCATTAAGTTTAGGTGTATCGGCAGGGGTTCAAGAAATTAGTCTTAATTCTCAGAACCTTTATTTCGGTACAGCAAATCCTACCGATCCATCGGTGTATACGAATGGGGATTTAAATAAAATTAAACCAGCCATGAATGTTGGACTATGGTATTATTCGTCACAATATTTCCTAGGCCTATCGGCCCAACAAATTATCCCTCAAACGCTGAGTTTTAATGGTGGACTTATTCAGTCCAATGCAAATTCAGGTAAATTAATTCCCAATTTATTTTTTCAGGCAGGATATAAAATTTTATTATCAGAAAATTATAGTGTTTTACCTTCTTGTACTATTAGAGATATCAGTACCTTACCCCTGGGTTTTGATATAAATACTAAGATGCAGTTTAGGGATATATTCTGGATTGGAGGAACCTATAGGTATAATTCAGGTTATGCCTTAATGGTTGGATTCAATACAAGGTTGAATATAAATTTGGGTTATTCTTATGATTTTACTTTAAGTCCATTAAATTCTGTTGCTGGGGGAACCCATGAAATTCAAATAGGGTATTTAATAAGGAACCATCTCCATGACCATTGTCCCCGGAATTTATGGTAATTCATTAAATGTTAATTTAATCAAATTTCTTATTATTGTTTTTGTAAAAAAATTCAAAAAAATAGAGCAATTTAGCAATAAATTACGCATACAGTATGAAAGTAGGCATTGAAGTACAAAGGATATTCCGACCCAAAAAACATGGGATGGAGGTAGTTGCTTTGGAAATAATAAAACAAATTCAATTGCTTGATTTAAAAAATCAGTATACCCTTTATGCCAAGGATGATGCGGATAGAAAATGCCTATCAGAAACTTTCAATTTCAAAATTAAGACCCTTCCTTCCAAGACCTATGCGGATTGGGAGCAGATATCCTTACCAAAGGGCATTAAGGATGAGGACCTGGATTTTTTACATTGTACCTGTAATACGGCCCCTCTCCGGTCTAATAAACCATTATTGCTTACCCTTCACGATATTATTTACCTGGAAAAACTGGATTTCAAAGGAACCGCCTATCAAAATTTCGGGAATCTCTATAGAAGGTTTGTTGTGCCCAGGGTGGTTGATCAAAGCAGGTTTATTATTACTGTATCCAATTACGAAAAAGAGGTAATCCTTGAAAAGCTAAATCTCCCTGAGGATAAGGTTAAAGTGGTATATAATGCTGTCAATGAACGGTTTAAAGATAATTTTACTTCTGAAGAAAAAGCCAATTTCCGAATTAAATACCATTTACCTGAACGATATTTACTCTTTCTGGGCAATACCGCACCCAAAAAGAATACCCAGAGTGTTATTCAGGCGTTTTCTGATTATTGTGAAAGCACTAAAGAAATTATTCCATTGGTAATTTTGGATTTTGATAAAATCCAAGTACTGGAGATGCTTGGTAAAATGGGGAAATCCAAATTTATTTCCGATATTATATTTCCCGGTTATGTTTCTCCCGATGAAATGCCTTTAATGTATTCCTCCTGTCATATTTTTCTATATCCATCCCTTAGAGAAAGTTTTGGACTCCCTATTTTAGAAGCTATGGGATGCGGGGCACCTGTTATTACCTCTAATACTTCCTCCATGCCTGAAGTGGCCGGAGACGCAGCCATTTTTATTGATCCCTTGAAGTCCAATGAAATAACAGAGGCTATACGCCTGCTTAGTGCTAATGAATCTAGGCGTTTGGAACTAATAAAAAAAGGGTTGGAAAGATCTTCCTTGTTTACATGGAAATCTTCAGCAGAAAAGGTTTTGGATATTTATTCAAAAATGGTTTAGAAAGAATATCCTATTAAAAGCTTTTTCCTGCATCAGATCCTAATTTTCTATTGAATGGTCATAAAGCCACTTACCTCCATTAGGTTTTTTTTCGCCTTAATGGTATTTATGACTCATGTAGGTATTCTTTTTCAGGCAGATGCCAATCTAAAACATTTATATGAAAATGTTTTTTCTGAGGGATTTATGGGGGTTTCTTTTTTTTTCATTTTAAGTGGATTTATTCTTAGCCTGAATTATAAAGAGGATTCCCAACTGAAATCCTATAAAAGGATATTTATTTTGAAAAGAATACTTAGAATTTATCCGCTTCATATAATTACTTTGATTTTTATGTTGCCCTTTTCCTTTCCTGGAATTTGGACCCTAAAGAGCCTAAGCTTCTGGATTATAAAATTAATGGTCCAGGTATTATTACTTCAAAGTTTTATTCCTCTTGAAAGCGTTTTTTATTCCTTTAACGGTCCTTCCTGGAGCTTATCGGACGAGATGTTCTTTTATATTCTATTTCCATTTCTGCTAAATATCTATTCCTTAAACCAGAAATGGATAAAATTTCTTCTCCCTTTAATGGTTTTTTTTATAATTGGACTAAGCTTTATACCCGAAAAATGGCACCTGGCTATTGTATATGTTCAACCGCCTGTACGAATTATGGATTTTATATTGGGGATTCTATTATACCAGTTTTATAAGGTAGAAAACATAAAAATAAAACGTTGGATACTATCACGAAAATTGGCTACTATCATGGAAATTGGCGTAATAATACTATTTGTATTATTTTTTGCTTTTCATTATTGGGTCCCTTTGGTCTATCGATATTCCATTTATTATTGGATTCCTGGTTCCTTATTAATTTTTGTTTTCTCTTTGAACCAGGGGGCTATATCTAAAATTCTATCCCAAAAAATTTTTGAAAAATTAGGAGAAATAAGTTTTAGTTTTTATCTGGTTCATGGAGTTGTTTTGGAATATTTCTTGTTTCAACCTAGGAATCATTTTATAAAGAATGATATGGGAATGGTTCTGGGCTTATTTTTTATAACCCTGTTCATCAGCTTTCCATTATATAAGTATATAGAATTACCTATTAAAAACTGGGCATTTCATAAATTAAAAAGCGATGGATAATAGGCTTAATTTAATTTAATTAAGCTTTACCGGTCACATATTCCTTTAAACCACCGCCATGCACTTTAAATCGGTTTATGAAGGAAGCCATAACGCCTCCTCCCATCATTAATCTTCTCGAAGAAGTATAAACTACCGCCTTAGGGTTAAGGATCAATTTTAAACGGCCTTTTTTCTTTAGGTTTAATGCCATAGTACCGTCTTCCGATTCCTCGGTATAATCGGCACTGTCTTTAGCATTTTCCTGGATTCTCATTTTATGTACCCTAAATCCTCCGGTTTCTCTCCCAATTTCGGTGACAAAACCCATAGTAAATCCAAGGGTATTCATATATTCTCTCTTTCTTTTTCTGATCTGAATCATCACTCCGGCCATTCTCTCATAAATCCAGAGTCCAAACCGCGCAGTACCTTCTGGAGGAACAAAAGCATATCGACCATAAACACCGGTAATTTCTTTCGATTTAATCATAGGCTCAACCATGATATCGATCCATTTTGGCGGATAAAAGGTGTCTGAATCGGCACATAGATGGTATTTTCCTCTTGCCTTTTCTAGTCCGGTTTGGCGGGTAGAGGCGATTCCCTGAACAGGTTCAAAATAATTTATAACCCCTAATTCATCCAAAATCTTCTGAGTTGTATCCGTAGAATTGTTATTTATAACCACCAGTTCAACTGGGTATTGGGTCTGGTTCGATGCGATAGAGGAAAGCGTTCTGAATAAATTGTTTTCTTCATTCCATGCAGGAATTACCACGGAAATTAAAGGATCCTGGGATTTAAATTTTGAAATTCTATTTTTCAAATCCTGCAGCTCATATGCACTTAATTCGTTAAACTTTTTGCCCCCAAAAAAATGTGGGTATATCCAGTCAGGAAGTTTCAACATTGACATAAGCTGTTTTTTTAGGCTAATTTAATAAAATCTGACAATTCATGGCTCATCCATGACTATACGGCCACAAAAATAAATTCGAAATTTTTGTAAGCAATAAAATGATTACCTGGTTAAAGTAAAGGCCCGGTAAGGAATTTTTTTGCCCCTTATTTTTAAAGGAAGGATATAGGACAGGATCATTGGTTTACAGGGTATTCTTATTCTGTTGATAATTTGGGTCCTTAGAATTCGATTAATAAGGATAAAATTTTCATCTTTCATTTTGATTTCTCAAAATCCCATTAAATTCCTTAAAAAGATTCTCATGATTTCTTATTCAGAAATTTTCACCTATTCAATTAATCCGAACTTTAAGAAATTGGCTGCTTATTTTTCAATGGAATTTGCAGTAGACCAAGCATTAAAAATTTATTCGGGAGGATTAGGTTTCCTCGCAGGATCCCATTTACGCAGTGCCTATGAATGTGGACAAAATTTAATGGGTATAGGCATTCTTTGGAAATTTGGCTATTATGATCAAATTCGGGATGAGAAGGGAGAAATGATGGTTCATTTTACCGAGAAGGATTATAGTTTTTTAAAAGATACTGGAATAAAATTCACCATTCCCATTCATGATTCTCCGGTTTGGGTAAAAGCCTATTTATTGGAGCCGGGCACCTTTCATTCTGCTCCCTTATTTTTACTAAGCACCGATATCGAGGAAAATGATGCATTATCCAGAACGATCACACATCGTTTATATGATCCTATCGAAGCCACCCGTATTGCCCAATCCATGATATTAGGCATTGGTGGAGCTCTATTGCTGGATAAACTTGGACTGGAGGTAGAGGTTTATCATATGAATGAAGGGCATTCCATACCCTTAAATTTCTACTTGTATCAAAAATTTAAAAGCCTGGAGGAGGTTAAAAAACGGGTTGTTTTTACTACCCATACCCCTGAACTGGCCGGTAATGAGGAACATAATTTTACCCTTTTGAAGGAAATGTCCTTTTTTTATGGTTTGGATAGTAATGAAGTAAAGCATATACTTGGCTTGGAAGGGGAAAGGTTTAATTATACCCTGGCTGCATTAAAATTTGCACGAAAAGCCAACGGAGTCTCCAAATTACATGGGGAGGTTGCCAGACAAATGTGGGAATCCAATCCAGGTATTTGCCCAATAATATCCATAACCAATGCCCAGAATAAGACTTTTTGGAAGGATGAGATTTGGGAAGAGGCATTCATGGCAGATAATGAGGAGGCCTTGTGGAACCGAAAGAAACAAATGAAATCCGATTTATTTAAATTGGTTGCAGATCAATGTGGTAAGATATTTCATCCGGAAATCCTTACCATGGTATGGGGGAGACGATTTGCCGGATATAAGCGGGCGGATTTACTTTTATCGGTTTGGGATGAATTTCTGGAAATAATCCATAACAGGGACCAACCAATTCAAATTATTTGGGCAGGTAAGCCCTATCCGGAAGATTTTGGCGCCATTGATATATTTAATAAGATCATTGAAAGAACAAAAGGACTTGCCAATGCAACCGTTATGACCGGATATGAACTGGGCTTATCTGCATCCTTAAAGAAGGGCTCGGATATTTGGCTCAATAATCCTAGAATGTATCGGGAGGCTTCCGGTACTTCGGGAATGACAGCGGCCATGAATGGTTCTATAAACTTTTCCATTCCGGATGGTTGGGTTCCAGAATTTGCAAGGAATGGGATAAATAGCTTCCTAATTCCTCCAGCAGATAGTAAATTACCTGAAAATGAGAAAGATAAAATTGAGGCCAATAGCCTATTAGAAATCCTTAAGGGACAAATTATCCCTATGTATTACCATAATCCCAAATCCTGGATGGAAATTATAAAGACAGCAGCCAGGGAAATTGTTCCGGAATTTGAATCTACCCGGATGGTGAAAGAATATTATGAGCTTTTGTATTAGTCATAGGAATAATTTTCAAAAAGAAAATTTATAGAATACCTGGGAACAAATCATCTCCCAGCAAATCGATCTATCAGGGAATTAGTAAGATTACAAAATATATAGGAAAATATTTCCTTAATGGAAAGGATGAACACTTAAGATGAGGAAAATCTATTGAAAATTAAAAACAATAATTTAAAGTTAATATTTGTAACCTGATTTAGGGGTTAATCGTAGTAATAAAGAGAATTGAACGGTTGAAAGCTAAAGCTTATTGATTTACGTTAAATCTCAAATCCTATGAATCTAAAATCTCCATTACCCATATTTCTTGTCTTTTTCGGATTTTTCTTTTTGCAAAATGAAACAAAAGCACAGGCACCTTCCTTTAATGCCAATACCCAGGTGATCCCCTATACAGGTGCCTTTAAATATGGTGTTAATGCGGGTTATTTAGGGCCCAATTGGAATGATTCAACGGTAGCCTATTTGGCCAATAAAGTGGGGGCTGGTACCTATAGACTGGGTTTATACGATTGGTTTTTACAATTGTATACGGTCAATGTAAATAAGGTGTATTATAAGTATTATCAGGATAAAACCAATTTAAGGGATAATGCCATATTTTTAAATGGTCCATCTCCCTCTCATACCGATAGCAATATTTATAATTACCCAGCGGCTACCTTTAGTCCCTGCGTTCCAGCTCCTTCTCTAAGTTTTAAAAATATATATCTCCCCATTTGGAATGCAGATGGCTCAGTCGATTCCCTAAATACCTTTGCAGAATATGTATACCAGGTTGTACAGAATTATGGTTCCAATTTGAAATTCTATGAAGTTTGGAATGAGCCCGATGCAAATTCAGGATATGGAGGTAGCAATACGGTTGGTCAGCCAGGGAACTGGTATGAAAATGCTCCTGCACCTCAGGATATGTACAATTTACGTTGCCCCATATATTATTATATCAGGATGTGCCGTATAGCCTATGAGGTCGTCCATAAATATTCTCCTAATGCCTATGTGACCACGGGAGGTATTGGTTATTCCCAGTTTCTGGATGCTTTGTTGCGATATACCGATAATCCTGTCGATGGCTCTGTAACGGATGCATTTCCAAATACCTGTGGTGCTTATGTGGATATTATTTCCTTTCATGATTATCCATTATACAATGTGCACCATTGGGATGGGGCCCTTGGTAGGCAGGTTAATTTTCGATACTCCGATGCTTGTGTAGCGGATTACGTGCGTGCTGCCAATTCTATGAAAATGGAGTTAGCCAAATTTGGCTATAATGGAACCAAGTACCCGGCTAAGGATCTAATATGTACAGAAACCAATATTATAAGTACAAAGATTGTAGGAGATACCACCCTTACGGGTAATCCGGATTACCAAAGAAATTATATGATGAAGGCCCTGGTATATAGTCAGAAAATTGGCGTGAGGCAATTATATGTATATGCCATTGCTGATAACCAAACTGATCCAAGCAATGCTACCGATGCCAACAGCTGGATGGGATTGTACAATGATGTCAGCAACGTGCATCCAGGCCAGGAAACCTTTACAGAAGAGGGGATTGGATTTAGAACCATGAGTTATCTATTAACCGGCTTTACCTATGATTCGGTGGCCACTAAAAATCTTGCTTTAAATGATTCCCTCGATGGGGCAGCCTTCACCAATGGATCCATATACCGATATGTACTTTGGGCAAAAACCACGAAAGATTTAAGTGAATATGCTTTAGGCCATTATACCTTCCCGGCCAGTCTAAAATTCAATAGTCTGAAAGTATATAACTGGGCTTCGGGCATAAGTGGATTGGCATATTCTTTTAATACGTCCAATACCATACAGCTTAGCGGTACCCCCGTTATTATTGAAGGTTCCCAAATCAGTATATTTCCACCGGTTGCCAATGCCGGAACCAACCAGAAGGTCGTCATGCCCTTAAGTACCAGTGCTAAATTAAATGGATCGGCCTCCAAGGCTCTTTCCGGAACCTTGGTAAAATTTCTATGGACCAAAATTGCAGGTGGGGCAGGAGACTCTATTTTGAATCCGAATGATTCGTCTACACTGGTAAAATATTCCAAAATAGGAAATTATCAATACCAATTAAAAGTTTGGGATAGCAATGGGAATACCGACTCCTCCAGTGTAAATATTACGGTATTGGATAGTACAATTAAGAAAGCGAATGCTGTTTCGGGCACTATATTCAAAATTTATCCCAATCCTGCATTAACGAATGCCACCATCTATTACCAGAATTCATTAACAGGGATAGCTAATTTTTACATTTATGATTTAGCAGGTAGACTGTTTTATAAAAACTCCTATATGAAGACCAGTGATTTATTAAGTTCCCCCCTATATGTTGGAAATTTGGGTCCTGGATATTATATGGCCGTGATGGTTATGGGTAGCAGTACCTCTAGTTTTGTTTTAATAAACCTTCCCTGATTTCTGAGCCACAAGATTCTGGTCTAATAGATCAATAATTTTGGAATCCAGGAAAATATCAAATTTTCTGGCCATAATTTTACCCGAATCCACCATGGCCTGGTAATCAGATGTTAAAAGATTTTTAGGATGGGCTTTTCTTTCAGACCAGTCAATATACCTGAAATTATCTTTTACTACCTTGCTTTGAAACGGAGAGTTATATATAAGTGTTTGAATATAAACCTCTTCTGGGACCCATACAAATCGAAAATAGCGGTAAAAGTTTGGATTCTTCCGGTTAAAATCCATAATATATTCACAGGCTTTCCGGGTTAACATCATCCAGTTAGGGCCTTCCATTACATCCATTTTATATGGAAATTTTCTGGGTCCTACCAGGAAATTAAAAAAACGCTGGAAAGTGTATACTCCGGGATAAGGCCATTCAGAGAAATGATATTTATTGATTTTGGCATTCGCCTCCCAATTTCTTTCAATACTTTCAAATTCAATAAATTCTGAATCAGGTTGATTATGAACTAAACTCACCAGGTGCTCTACAGGCTTTATCAAATAATCCTGACCACTCATCACATTGATATGGGTAATATCCGGATTGGTTCTAAGGATTTCCTGCATACTGGAAAATGTTGCACCTAAAATGGAGTATCCCCCCCAGGTCACTTTTACCCTGTTTTTAATAAAAAATGTATTTTTTACCAGGGTGGTATCTAAAAAAGGTTCCCCTTCTACCTTTCGGTCAATATGAATATAATTATAAATATCCGGATGCTCCAGATTTTTAACCAGTCGATTAACTTGTTCGGGATTTTTATGAACTAAAATAATATTGGCAATTTTCATACTTATACCGGGCAATTTCAGAGGGTAAAACTAATTTCTTTATGTCTAATTTTTGTAAATCTTATTTCCAGCCCTTCCAATCCGTACATAACCTCCAAAAACCTTCAATTGGACCATATTTATGATTCTTTAACCATAAGTTACTCAAATAGTATTCCAGACCAAATATAAGGATGGCAAGGATTAAATTTTGAAAAACTGAAGTTTTCAGAAATAAACCTAAACCAAAACTATAAAAAATAAAAACGCAAACGAGTGTTTGGAAAAGGTAATTGCTTAAGGCCATTTTACCAATGGGGATAAAAAAGCTAAGAACTTTTTGAATCCTTGGAAGGTAATATAGAGAACAGAACCCAAATACATACCAGGCACATTGAGCCAGATTGTTTATTTCATTCTCTATAAAATATAGATCCTGTCCTGCCTGGTTACTTAGATTTTTTTTAAAAAACCGTTGGCTTAAGAAATTAAGTAGGACTATTGAAATCCAAATAAGACTGGTCCATTTGAATAGTCCAAGAAATTGCTCTCTCTTTTTTTCGAAATCATTAAATAAGCCATAATAGCCCACCAGGGAACCTAATAGGAATAAGCCCAAAGTAGAAAAAAGCCTTCCACTATTCAGAAGGTATTCAAATTTATCGGAAAGAAATAGAAAATTATACTTTATGGTTTCCCAAAGAGATCCCTTCTGGATGAGATCGAAAAATAATTTTGTTTTTGATAGTTCTCCTTGCCTTACCCCTTGTATCCAATTTCTATAAAGCTCCAATTGATGAATCAATACCGTAGGAATGGCCAGGGTTAAAAGAACCATCAGTATAATTTTCCATGATTTTGGAAGCGGATCCAGTACCAGAAGAAATATCCCAAAAACCCCATAGGTGATTAATATATCCCCTCTCCAGAAAACATAATGACAAAAACCTATTAAGAGTAAAATTACCATTCTTTTAAGAAACCAGGCTTGAAAAGATCCTGATTTAGTTATAAATCCTGTTTTTTGAATGGAAAAACTTAAACCGAATAAAAAGCAAAATAGAGTAAAAAATTTGCCAACTATAAGTTTTAGATCTAGTTCTAAAAGGATATGATTTAGTCCTTTGTTATAAAGATATTCATATCCAGGAGGCAGGTTATTGGTATAAAAACTATTCAAAATATGGGTAATTCCTATGCCTAAAATGGCAAAACCTCTTAAGGCATCTATCACTTCAATTCTAGGTTTCTTTTCAGTATTTTCTCGATTTAAAACGGGCTCCTGGTTTAATGAAGTATTCATCCTCGTAATTATAAAGTAAGAATTAATTTGATTTATTCATATAAATGATTTTTCCCTAATAGTAAAGATTCCAAAGAAAGCATTAACTTTTCTAAAAAAATTAAATATAATTAGAAAGTATGAATTGGTTTGAAAAACGGATCCTATTTACCTTAAAAGATGCTTTTTGTCTAATTGCTTGCTTTTTCTTATTGGTTTCCTATTTAGAAAGTAAGGCCCAGAGCAAAAATGCCAATAATTGGGTTCCTCCCTATACCACCGAATTTTTATATGGGGTAAATTCGGGCTGGTATGGTAATAATTGGGATGATGTAAAAGTGGCTCAATTAGCCGCTAAGGTGGGAGCGGGGACTTATCGATTAGGGTTAAATGATAAATTTATTCAGCAATGGGGTGTTTTAATACGGGATAAAGAGTTTAGTATTTATACCGATAAATTAAAATTAAGGGATAATGCTGTTTTTTTAAACGAAGCATCCGATGCCCATTTGGATCGCAGGCTTTATCCTGCACCTGGTTTTCATTTGCATAAACCCTTGCCAGCTTTAGTTTTTGATCATTTATACGATCCCATATGGCTTGGAGATGGAAAGGTAAATCCCCAAAACTATTATGCAGCTTATGTATATAATCTTGTCAAGGTTTATGGAAATAGAATTACTTTCTGGGAGGTTTGGAATGAACCCGATATTTTTTCAGGTAATGATGGGTTTTTAAAAAAGGGGCAATGGGGTAATTGGTTTGAAAACGAGCCGAATCCTCAGGTAATGTATAATCTACGGGCCCCCATTTTTTATTATATACGTATGTTACGCATAACCTATGAAATTGTAAAAAAGCAATACCCAAATTCCTATGTTACTACGGGTGGCATTGGTTTTCCTTCCTTTCTTTCCTGTTGTTTACGTTATACCGATAATCCTGATCATGGAAAAATAAGCCCAGATTTCCCCTTTACAGGAGGAGCCTATTTTGATGTATTATCTTTTCATAATTATCCTTTATATGCTGCCCATTATTCGGATAATTTTTTCTCGGGAATGAAATACAAAAGGTATTCGGATGCTTGTATGGAAATATATGGTCAGGGAATAGAGGATTTCCGAAAAGTGCTTTTGGATTATGGATATGGAAAAAAATATCCCCAAAAATACCTGATTTGTACAGAAACCAATATTTCCAGTAATCCGATTAATCCCAATCCGGGTATTATAGGAAGTCCTCAGGAACAACGTAATTATTTAATGAAAATGTTTACCCTGGGCCAGAAATTGGATGTGAAACAAATCTATGTATTCTCATTGGCTTCCGGCATTGACGAGGGGGGGATCATTGATGTCAATAATTATATGGGATTATATAAACCCTTAAGAGAAATCCACCCAGGGGAAGAGGAATTGACCGAAGAGGGCATTGCCTTTAAAACCATGTCGCTTTTATTGAAAGGGTTTCACTTTGACCCGGTAAGGACCTCTGAACTCCAAATGAATGATAAAATGGATGGTGCAGCATTTAAAAAGGATGGGATTTTCCGATATATTCTATGGGCCAAAACCTATAGGGACTTATCAGAAAATTCGGCCTGTATCTATAAATTTCCTTCCTTCTTTAGGGGTAAAATTCAGGTTTATCATTGGGATGCGTCCAGAAAGGGATTTGAATACCATTTTCATTATGGCAACAAAATAATAGTAACCGGAGACCCCATTATATTAAAAGTAAATGAGTAGGGGGGATTATTAGGCCTCTACAGGTAATAATTTATTCTCCTGGGCATCCAATTCCGGCATTTTTACCATTATAGCTGCCAGACCAAAATAAACGAATACATTGGGATGTTCGTAAATAGCGTCTTGGGTTAAGTGGGCCACGGTTATCGAATAGAGGACCAATAAGAAACCAAGGCTATAGATTTTTAAAAGCGGTGCTTTCACTTTTAAATAATTTTTCAAGGCTATATATAAGATTATCCAATACGAAAAACAATACACCAGTAAACCAATATAACCTTGTTCAAGGGCTATTTTTACATAACCGCTATCGGTTGCCCATCCATTCAGAGCATGTCCAGGGTTAAATTTAAACCCCTCCTCATTCGTGGTCATTATCCCTCCCCCAATGGGATGGGTATGCATATAAGGTTGAATATTATGACGATTTATATCCCTTACATTATACGAAGGATCTTTATTTCCTTCAAAGGCTGAGCGAAACCGATTTAAGGTGTAATTGGAATAAATAGGAAGTACCATAATAATGGCAAAGATGGCAATAGGTATTAATGAGTAAGCGACAACGGTTCGGTTGTTAAAATTCATAACCAAATAGAAGACCAAAGTAGCAGGAAGCATAAAGGAGGCTGTTCTGGTTCCGGAATAGGCCATTCCTAAAAGCATAAACACAATCGCTATGGCCCAGAGAAACTTACTGAGTCCGGCCTTAATGGTTCCAAATATGGTAATCGCCATAATGGCCGCCATAGACATACTGATACCGAAAGTCGTAGGGCTTACAAAAATCGAAAAAATTCGGGGTATTCCATCCACTATGATGAGTTGATTTCTTGGCATGGTATATAGCCAGTACAATTCAAAAGGAAGAAATCCAAAATGTTGTTGAATGCAACCATAAATTCCTGAAATAACCGAGCAGGTGAGCCAGACCTTTATAAAATTTTGCACAAATTTTGCATCTCTACATAGTTCCAGGGTAATATAAAAGGTTATTACATAGGTTAGTATTTCCCGTAAAGCTTGTATCCAGCCTAGAATGGCATGCCCCTCCGGATTGGCAATCTCCAGTCCATACCAAAATAATATTCCAATAAGGGAATAGGAAACAGGACTATTAAAATTAGGCCATTTTAAATTGCCGGAACGTAGTTTTTGTATAATCAGAACGAAGAATATAAGTATGGGAAACACATTGGCTACCACCCCCCAGGGAACCTCCTCATTAAGTTTTAAAAATATAGTGACCAAATAGCCAGAAACGAAATAAATGAAATAAGCCAATTGAGGATTAATAAAGGCTATCAGAACAATAAATAGGGAGAGCACCAAAGCAAGAACAATAATCCCGTATGGCCAACCCAGTAAAACCACCATCAAGGTGGTTCCTATGCTTAATAATAGGAGCAGGGTAATTCCTAAAGGAGAGTTTATCTTTTTAATATTAAAAATATCCTGGAAAGCGGGGCTCATAGAGGCGAATGCTAAATTGAAATGGTTTTCATAGTAAAACCTTCGCTGGTTCCTTTCCAAAAAGCTTCCCCTCTACGGAAATCTCGTTCTTTGAAATATAAAACCAATATGGTTTTTGGTATTACCAGGAAAAGATAAAATAGGGTAAATCCTAAAAACTGAATCAAGCTTGAATTCCGCTTCATAAATAGAATTCGGTTTCTGGTTAAGTAATAGGTTTTTAGGGGACTTAGTTTCCCTGTCGAACTGGATTCTTTATGCAATATATACACCTTAGGTTCAAAATATATGGTATATCCTGCCTTAATAATTCTTGCCGACCAATCCATTTCTTCATAGTACAGAAAAAATGGTTCATAGAATGCGCCTAATTTATTAATTACTTCCCTGCTTACCATCATAGCTGCACCATGGGCACCTTCTGTATAGCCAGGTTTATCATATTGCCCATGGTCCATTTCCCCACTGCCTATGGTAATATTTCTACCCGTTATCGGGTTTATCTTCGTATAGCCAGCATATTGAATAATTCCGGAAGGCTCGTAATAAAGAATCTTTGGACAAACTACGCCTATTCCTGAAAGGGTTTTAAAGGGAATAAGTAAATTTTTTATTAAATCAGGTCCAAGCAGGGTATCATTATTAATAATTAAAAGATAATCTCCTTTGGCAGCTTCAATACCCAGATTGTTCCCCCCTGTAAAACCCAGATTTTTTTCTGAAACCAGGATTTTTAGCCAGGGATATTTTCTTTCCAGTTTCTCCTTATCCATTTTCTGGGTAGAACCATTATCTACCAGGATCACTTCAAAAGGGGTATAATCGTTTTGAGAAACAGATTCCAGAAACTCCTCGGTAAGGGAAGGGGTATTATAATTAATGCTGACTAAAGAAACCAGTGGATTGACTTCCATGTTAGTTTTTATCTAAAACACTTTTATCTACCCCTAAAACATGGTGTTCGGTATGAATAAACCTTTTGTTTGCCCCTTTTAATTTGAAAAGAAGACTAAACATTTGAATAAATGTTCCCGGTAGAAAAACAAGCGCTTTAAATAAGTTTGCATTCAGGAATTTTCTAGGTATTCCCAATCCAAGAGAAATTAAATAAATTAGAAATAAGGCTATCCAGTAAATGGGATTCAGAAAAACGCTTCCCTTAGTTATAAAATAAAGTAAAAGACTTATAAAAGAGAAAATAAAAAGTAGCCCTAAATTCAAAACCCTGGAAAGAAAAAAATTATTCAGAAATCCTAAATTGAAATAATTAATATTTCCTCTAAAAATTAGTTTGCTGAAACAATCACCGAAATGGTCTCTTAAATCCATGAATTGACTTGAAAGCCATCTCTTTCTTTGATTTCCAAAAGCCTTGGAGGTAGAAATTTTTTCGTCATAGCAAATAGCGCTCACAACATAATGAATTCGTACGTTTCTATCACTAAAAGACAGCTGAAGTTCCCTGTCATATCCTCCTATAGAATGATTTTCCAATAAACATTCCTGTAAAAGTGCCGTGTCAAAAGCCATTCCTGAACCAATTAAGGAACTGGATAAGCCCAGAGCATAATTGCCTTTCCTGGCAATATGATTATTGATCATTTCAGAAATACTATCTAAAACGGCCATGGGGGTGTTCATGTTTTTTGTAAACCGACGACCCTGGACAGCTTTCATTCCCTTTTGGAAGGCAGAGTTAATCTTGATTAGAAAATCTTTTTCTAAAACATTATCCGCATCACAAATCAGGGTAATAGGATATTCTTTAGGATCAAGACGGGCAACCCCCTCCTTTACGGATTTGGTAACAGTGGAGATATCAAATTTAACTTCTACAAGTGTAACCGGTAATGAGGAGAATGTAGTACGAATTTTTTCCAATGTTTCCTCCTGGAAGGAATCGGCACAAAGAAAAACATGGTAAAGGTTTGTGGGATAATTTAAACTTAAATGTTCCTCCAGGGTATTTATAATAATACTATCCTCCTTATAAGCAGGAATAATAATGGCTATTTTCTGTTTGGGATCTAGAATACCTCCTGATTTATCCTTATAAAAAAGGAATCCAAATAGGGAAAGAAGGAAGGTATAAAATACTGCCAGTCCGAGATAAACAATAATAAAAATCTCAATATATTTGAAAATCAACGTGATATTCATTGTACAAGTATAAAATTCTAGTTTGGAATAACGAAATCAAGATTGACCCCAATCAATCTTTCCAAATCATACTTTGCTACGTTAAAATTTCTCTGGTAGGTGAGTTTGATAATATTTTCAGCATTAAATGCTTTTTGAGCCTCATTATACTGTTGCAAGGTGGCTCTATTATCTTTAAACTTCTTTTGCATTAATAGAAATTGAGCAGAGGCTTCGTCACTGGCTTGTGCTTCAATTTTTAAAAGCTCCTTGGCTAATAAATAATCCTGATATTTAACCAGCACCTTATTTCTAATATCCAGTTTCTGAGAATTTACCTTATCTACGGAAACATCATATTTTTTCTGATAAGATTTACTGGTTAAATGATTTACAGGGTATAATCCCAATGGAATTGTTAAACTTATATTATAAAGTGGATAAAGATTACTGGTTGTACCATTCGTGGTAGGAGGTGGATTTATATTGAACTCGTTTAAGTTACCCGAGAATACCAATGCGTTTAAAAAAGTTAGTTTGGATACTTTCCAATCGTAATTGGCCCCTTGAGAGGCATCTATTACCTGCTTATTATCAGGGTTATTTTTCCACGCCAACTGAACCAACTTCTCTGCAATATCCTTCTGAGCAACTGAATCTGAAGGGATTATTTTTGCATAATCGATATTCTGACCCCTGGATTGAATAGCTACGAATAATAAAGAAGCTATTATAAACGAGTATAATTTTAAGTTCATAGAAGAAATTATGAGGTAAAAGTATATAAAAAAACGAATAAATGCTCAGAATGTGAATAGGAAATGAATAATCTAAGTAAGGAAAACTTGTAACCTTATACCCCATTCATTGGTAATAAGGGTAAAATTCTAAGATTCTATTTATTGACCAGAATTCTATATTTTTGCTCGACTCCTTTCCTAAACGCCTGATAAAATAGCATGAATTTAAACTATTTATTAAAAGCCTTATCCAGAAGAAAATTATTATTAATTCTTATTCCCCTGATAACTCTGGCTCTGGCTTATTTCTTAACCAGAAACCTAAAGGATCAATTTCGTTCAAAAGCCCAGTTAGCAACCGGTTTTACTACTTCCGATGAAATCGTTAAAGCCAATGAAAATAAAATAGATGAAAACCAGTCTGATCAGAAATTTAATAACGTACTAGAAACCTTGAATTCCCCAAAGGTGGTTAGTTTTCTAAGTTATTCCTTAATCATTCACGATTTGACAAGTAAAACACCCTTTACCCGGCTAAAGGCAAAAGACTTACAAAATCCCTTATACAAGCGAGTAAATCAGGCGGAGGCCATTAAAATTTATAAAAATCATTTGGATTCCTTAACTCTCTTAAATTCCTATCTGGATAATGAAAGAGATTTAATAGAATTTTTAAAACTGTATAATTACGATTACCAGCATTTGGTTGATAAAATTTTCAATGTAAACCGGGTTGGTCATACGGACTTTATTGATGTTACCGCTACCACGGAAGATCCCGAACTTTCGGCCTTTGTAGCGAATACGCTTTGTAAAGAGTTTTTGCAGTATTATGGTATCAACCAGTCTGCTAAAACGGTTTCATCCATAGATGCCTTAGCCAAGGTAGTTGCGGAAAAGAAGATCCAGCTAAAACGAAAAACAGATTCCTTAACCCAGTTTAAACAATCTCATGGAGTTTTTAATATTGATCAGGAAAGTAGGAACAAAAGCGATCAGATCAAGGATTATAATATTCAATTAACGGAAGCTGAACAGAACAATCAGCACGACCGCCTGGAATTAAGGGATGTGGTTAAACAATTACAGGATATGGGAGATAATCCTGTGGAAAATTCAAAACCGAGTGTCAGCTCTGGGAATCAGGAAATTATGGATATCAATGATAAACTTAAAGTCCTACGATCCCAACAACTTTCCCATTCGGGCAATCAGGATCGAATCACCAAAGAAATATCCGATCTTACCTCCCAGCTAGCGAATTTATATGCCACGCACAAGGATCCGGGTGGTGATGTTGTCAATACAGGCGCTACCGAACACGATCGCTTGGTCGCAAGAAAACATGAACTGGAAGTAAGAATTGCAGCTTCCGACCAATCCATCTTGGATTACCATCAAAAAATTAATTCCCTGAGTGCTGGATATGGAACCTATGCCGCTTCTTCCTCAATAAATAATTCCCTTCAAAATGAAGTAGACATTGCCGAATCGGAATTAAAGGCTGCCAGTAATAAATATAATGAGGCCAAGAACATGGTTTATGATATTTCCAATGCCAATATTAAACAATCCCTACAGGCTCAGCCTGCGGTAGAACCAGAACCTTCCAAACGATTGTTAATTATTGGAATTGCAGCAGTTACCTCATTCCTATTATGCGTTTTTGTCATAATCTTATTGGAATACCTGGATACCTCCATTAAAACGCCTTTCATTTTTTCCAAAGAAGTTGGCTTGCCTCTTTTGGGAGTGATTAATCAGGTTAATTTGAAAAAGGAAAGTCTTGATGAATTATTGGTGAAGGGGAATGAATCGGAGAAAGTGAATCCTGAATTCCGGGATTTTCTTAAAAAGATTCGGTATGAACTGGATAAGAAAAACAGTAAATTGTTTTTATTTACTTCTAACAAGCCAGGTGAGGGAAAAACCACTATTATAACGGCTTTAAGTATGGTACTGGCTTCGATTAATAAAAGAATCTTATTAATCGATACCAATTTCTCTCATAATTCATTAACCCAGTTGTTTGGAAGTACCCTTGCCCTGGAGGATTTTGGTAATTTGGATTTCGACGAGCATTATGAAGTAATATCCAAAATGATCGGTAAAACAAGCAATAAGAATATTGATATTATTGGCTGTAAGGGAGGAAATTATTCCCCATCCGAGATTTTTTTAAAGAGAGGTTTCTTCAGTGCCCTTAGTAAACTAACGATTTACTATGATTATATATTCCTGGAAGGAGCAAATTTGAACCAATATGCCGACAGTAAGGAATTGGCCGAGTTTAGTGATAGCGTAATTTCTGTTTTCTCGGCTAAATCTGTTATTAAACAAAGCGATAATAACTCAATCGCCTTCCTGAAGGAGTTAAAAGATAGCTTCGGTGGAGCCATCTTGAACAATGTTGAATTGGAGAATATTGATTATTAGACTTAGGGCTTTTCCCAGTTCCCGGTTTCTGTATTATACTTCTTAATTAATTTGGCTGGGTTACCGGCTACGATAGAATAGGGGGGAACGTCTTTAGTAACCACAGAACCCCCTGCTACGACGGAATGTTTTCCTATTCGGGTACCGGCTGTAATCACGGCATTAGCTCCAATCCATACCTCATCTTCTACAATAATCTTGGCCGTTTTCACTTTTTGTTTATGAATGGGCTCATTTATATTTTCATAGGTATGGTTTAATCCGGATAATACCACATGTTGGGCAAAAATGACATCATTCCCAATTTCAACGGGGCCAATAATAACGTTGGAAAGTCCTATTAATACTCTGTCTCCAATTTTTACCTCGCCCACTCCATTATTTACCACCGTATAATCTTCAATAGTGGAATCCATTCCCAGGGAAAAGGGATTAAAGGGTACCACATCCATTCTTGTCTGATAGCATACCCTGGATCTTTTACCTCTTTTATGTACCAGAGGATTCATAAAGATTTTCACCCAGAGCCTTGGTCTTGCCTGACCTCTGGGAACCATTAACCTGAGAGCAAGACTTTTTAACTTAGGATTAGATTTTATTTTATCTGCAAAGCTCATAAGGGGGATGGATTTATTGGGCTAATGGAATTTGTACTATTTTTTTTAACATAAACCTCAATAAAATCCTGGTTGGATGGATTTCTTGGGGCTGTAAATCGGTCAACCCTATTATAATATTTTTGAAGAGTATCCTGAATTTTAAATGGATAGAAATTATTTAGATCCGGGATATATTCATACAATACCAAATCATAATATTGGTCATGAATTTTTTTGCAATATTCATTGGTTTGAGAACTAAACATACCTACCCCTCTATGATACCATAAAGGAATTCTTTTCCCGGTTTCCAGTTTTGCTTTTAGCTCATATTCCAAGGGAGTTAATTCAGACATATTTAAGAATTTCAGGTCCTTTTTTTGCGTAATGGGCATAGCCATAATCCTCTCTATACCATGAACGCAGCCTGGAGGCATTTTTATTTTGTGGAAAGAAACTAGGGAGGAAGAAATCCAGTTTCCTACTGGTACATAGGTCGAATCCTTAGCGGGTATTTTATAGGTATTAATAGTAATAACAGAGTCGGCTACCTTGGGTTGATTCCTGGAAAGAAATGACTTTACCCCATTCATATATTGCCAAAAAATTTGAGACCACCAGAACAAAATGAACAATGCCATGGAAATAAAAACAGGTCTCTTCTCGTAAGCAATGGATAGGGGGACCATGGAAAATATGAACGGAAAAGCAAAGCTATGAAAGTAAATATTATTATCGACGGGAACATAACTCGAAACCTGAAAGGCCGCCGCTTCCAATAAAACACCTACAGTGAAAATAAGGTATAAACAGGACCAGAAGTTTTCGCGTATTAGGGGTTTTGGATTTATAAAGTCCAGGTAGTATTTCCAGACAATCAATGCTATGATTAATAAATAGAACTTGATCCAGAAGGAACCGGATAAGAATCCATCCAGAAAATCGATTAATGAAAGGCGGGAACTATGCGGTGCCTGGCCATGGTTAAACCAATATCCAATTCCCTGATGGGAAAAGGGTAGAAAGAATAGGAGTCCGGTCAATACTATATATACCAGTAAAAAAGAAACATAAGTATAATTTCTCCGAGACCAGGAATAGAAAAGGCAAAGACCCAAGCCCAAAAGAATTCCTAGTCCACCGGCATCCTGTTTGGTAAAAAAGGAGAGAAAGAGGAAAAAACCTGCCAGGATGAGTTTCCAATGAAACGCATGGGGCTTATCTGTTTTCATGAACCTTAGTAAAAAGGCAAGACCAATAAACTGGTAAACAATCACGGTATGATTATACCAGGGCCAAAAATTATTAAATGAGAAGGAAATACAGTATAATAGTATGCTTAGGGTTCTTAATCCTGGATTTATATCAAAAGATCTAAGAATGGATCGAAAAGCCAGACCGGAGATAATATTAATAAAAACCTGGGCTTTTACCAAACTTATCAAATAAGGACCAAACAAATGAAAGAATACTGTGGGAATTATCCAATATCCAAATCCAAGGGGAAGACCAAAGTCCCTATAGGGAACCTGACCCAGATAAAGTCTATATGCCCCTTCCCAGGATAGATAAATATTGATTTTATAATTGAATTGAAGAAATAGTGGAACTATTGCTAACCCTACAAT
>Ga0209067_10000054_pt1 | contig 78534 bp, 64 predicted proteins | sample ColStrG_CSR_2013_FD_187199 | JGI IMG/M metagenome (GOLD analysis project Ga0209067, IMG submission 187199) | Freshwater sediment microbial communities in response to fracking from Pennsylvania, USA - Cold Stream Run_MetaG_CSR_2013 (SPAdes)... | ecosystem: Environmental > Aquatic > Freshwater >...
ATATTAAAGAGTGTTTAGGTAATTCACAACTTATTGAATTATATGAGTGCTTAAGGTTATATAGAGGAGAAGAGGACTAGCCCCTTCTTTTTTCGACGTACTCGCCCCACCAACTCATTAACTCAATGCGTTGAAATAAGTAGGTGGAGCGATTATATGCCTTCCTGACTTCATTTCTATCACTGTGAGCTAAAGCAGCTTCAATCACATCAGAGTTCAAAGCAGCTTCATTCATTGCCGTACTCGCTATGGAACGTAAGCCATGTGCAACAAGTTTCCCACCGTAACCAATTCTCTTCAGCGCAGCATTAGCAGTTTGGCTATTCATAGATAGTTTTGGATTATTTCTACTCGGAAAAACATGTTCACGATGAGCACTGATAGGCTTCATCACCTCCAAAATCTCTATTGCTTGAGATGATAGAGGAACAGTGTGTTCTCGTTTGGCCTTCATCCTCTCAGCCGGAATCTTCCAAAGCTTTGTCTGAAGATCGATCTCTGCCCATCGAGTACCAGAAGCCTCTGAAGGGCGCACAAGAGTCAGGAGTTGCCATTCAATAAGGCAGCGAGTCGCAACAGATAAATTCGACATCACCAGCGAATGCATGAGCTTCGGTAATTCTTCCGGGCGAAGAGTGGGCATATTCAGTTTTTTAGGCTTCTCGAACGCCATCCCGATCCCAGAAGCAGGATTTGCATCAATCAACCCGGTATTTACCGCATAAATCATAATCTCGTTGATACGCTGTACTAAGCGGCGAACCGTTTCAAGAGCACCACGTGCCTTAATCGGCTCAAGTGCTTCTACAAGCTTACGGGCTTTGATTTCCTGCACAGGGATCTCACCAATGGCAGGAAAAACATCTTTTTCAAGTGAACGCCAGATATCCTTAGCATAGTCAGGCGTAACGCTGGCTTGTTTCAAAGCAAACCAGTTAGAAGCTACAGTTGAAAAAATACTGTCTAAAGCGATCTGCTGCTGTTCTGTGACTTGTTCAGCCTGGGTCTGTGGGTCAATTCCATTAGCGAGTAAGGAGAGGTAATCAGCGCGTAGGCGTCTGGCATCGGCTAACGATAGGGCAGGGAAGGCACCGAGGCCCAGCATAGTACGCTGCCTTGTTGCTGGCCGCTGGTAACGAAAACGCCAAAGTTTCTTGCCGGTAGTCTTTATCACCATAAAAAGCCCATCGCCATCATGTAGCGTTAAATCTTTATCGATGGTTTTTGCGCGAAGTACTTCAGTGTTGGTTAAAGGGCGGGTTGTCCTTGCCATATGGGGCATTCCTGCGTTAATTGGTATACGTTTTTAGGATACATCTTACCGTATACCAATACGTATACCAATAATCACCGGATTTGGTTGGATCACTACGGACGGTTACAGACACAAAAAAGCCCGCAGGGCTTGTGCCGTGCGGGCTCTTAGGACTTCTGCGGATGGCACTGGAACCATCTTTGAAGAATTTTGGTGGAGCTGGCGGGAGTTGAACCCGCGTCCGAAATTACTACACCGTCGGCACTACATGCTTAGTCAGTTTTTACATTCGCCGGTTAGCTGCGAACAGACACGCCACTAACAGACTAGCCTGATTGGATTTAACGCTTCAACCCCAGGCAAGGCATCCACGCGATCTCTTTTGGGTTTGACTTCTCTTGATCCCCGTCTTAAGAGCGGAAGCTAGGGAGAGAAGGCTAAGAGCAGGTTATTAAGCTGCTAAAGCGTAGTTTTCGTCGTTTGCGACTATTTTTTTGCGGCTTTTTACGAGGCAAACCGCCCCTCGGCATGCTCCTAAGGCTTCACAATCCCGTCGAGTCCAGAATCAGCCCCAGAACTTCAAATACTAGCAACAATACAAATCAAAATCCAGTGCTTAACGTTTTGAATTCTTCATAATACGTGCTTTGTCTAACTGCCATTCGCGGTCTTTGATATCATCACGCTTGTCGTGCTCTTTCTTACCACGTGCAACACCAATCTTCAATTTGCACCAGGCATTCTTCCAGTACAGCGACAGCGCCACGATGGTGTAACCTTCGCGGTTGACGCGGCCATAAAGGGAGTCGAGTTCACGTTGCTTTAGCAGCAGTTTACGACTGCGAGTCGGGTCACAGACTACATGACTGGAAGCAACGGCTAAGGGTTGAAAGGTTGAACCAAATAGAAAGGCTTCTCCATCGCGTAGCAGAATGTAGCTGTCGCTGATGTTGGCTTTACCGGCACGAAGTGACTTAACTTCCCATCCTTGTAACGACAATCCCGCTTCATACTCCTCTTCAATGAAGTATTCGTGGCGGGCGCGTTTGTTCATGGCAACAGTGGCAGAACCGGGTTTGTGTGCTTTTTTCTTTGTCATAGTGCGGCGTATTTTACATCACTTAGTCGGTTATCGCATCCCCAGTCCAGCGGGGCGGCAGGAAACGGGATATTCTAGCACACCCTCACTCGGGGGCATTTTTGTTTAATCGCTGAAAATGCTATTATTCAGCGGTTTCGTAATGAACAGGAACCATTATGGCTCAGATTAGTCGTTCGGCGCTGGTCCCGTTTAGTGCCGGGCAGATGTACCAACTTGTAAATGATGTGGATGCCTACCCGCAATTCCTGCCGGGTTGCACCGGAAGTCGTGTACTGGATGCGTCTGATAATCAGATGACGGCGTCCGTGGATGTGTCGAAAGCGGGCATCAGCAAAACATTTACTACCCGCAATACCCTGACTGATAATCAGAGCATCCACATGCAACTGGTTGATGGACCATTCCGCAAGCTGAACGGTGGCTGGAAGTTCGTCTCGCTGGGCGATGACGCCTGCAAGGTTGAACTAAGCCTGGAGTTCGAATTCACCAACATGCTGGTAGAGATGGCCTTTGGACGTATCTTCAAAGAGCTTGCCAACAGTATGGTTCAGGCCTTTACTCAGCGTGCCAAAGAGGTCTACCGTGCCTGATATCTCCGTCGAGGTGGTCTATGCCTTGCCTGAAAAGCAGTATCAGCTTTACGTGAACGTAGAGCAGGGCAGCACGGTAGAGCTGGCCATCCATAAGTCAGGGCTACTGGAACTGCGTCGGGAGATTGATCTCGCCAGCAATAAGGTCGGCATCTACAGTCGGCCAGTGAAGCTGGATGATGAGGTTAATGAGGGCGATCGTATTGAGATCTATCGTCCGCTGATTGCCGATCCTAAAGAGTTACGCAGGCAGCGCGCAGAGCGAGCGGCGGAAAGCAAAAAATAAGTCTTTATCCTGTCAGACTCATCGGATAATGGTCATAAAAAAGGCGCTGAGTGCGCCTTTTTGCAGTTCAATCAGTCGCTGGTCCTGGCCAGATTCTGCTTGTTATTGATGTTAGTCAGAACACCGTTGCCGTCAAAGGTTAGCGTCAGCGTCTGCTGCTTCACACGCTCATGACCTGGCTCCTGACGGAAAACGTAATACCAGACGTTGCTGCCAAACGGGTCTTTCATCATTGGCGTGCCGAGTGTGTAAGCGACCTGCTGCTGTGTCATACCGTTATGGATCTTGGCCACATCATTGGCCACCAGATAATTACCCTGGTTGATATCAGGACGATAGACCACGCGCTCTAAGGTGGAACATCCGGCGGTCATCATCAACATTACCACTGCCGCGGCAGTCAGCGTTTTACAGCGCATCTAAACATTCCTTTTCCGGGGCCAAACGCCTTTTACAGGCGGTTTTCTTGCCATCAAAATCTGAACTCTGCCTGCGGCAGGCTTTATTACTTTGGCGACATAAGTGCCGATGATAATAAACCTTTTCGCTGTTGGAAACCTCTACAGAGCAAGCATATGACCACGGCTGCTTAAAAAAGTGCGCTGCTATGCGGCTAAAAGTTCTTTTGCGTTAGCCAGGGTATTGCGTGTGACCTCGCTGCCGCCCAGTAGTCGTGCTAGTTCCTGCAGACGTGCCCGCTTATCCAGCGGCTGCATATGGGTTTCAGTCATCGCACCATCAGTCTCTTTGCTGACATAAAAGTGCTGATGACCGCAGCCGGCAACCTGCGGCAGGTGGGTCACGCACATCACCTGGGTCGATTCACCCAGCTGACGCAGCAGTTTACCGACCACGGCGGCGGTCGGGCCGCTGATGCCGACATCCACTTCATCAAAAATCATCGCCGGCGTTTCCATTTTCTTCGCGGTGATCACCTGAATCGCCAGCGCAATACGTGAAAGCTCACCGCCCGAAGCGACCTTGCCCAGCGGCTGTAATGGCTGGCCTGGGTTAGTCGTCACCTGGAAATCAACGCGGCTCGCGCCGTCTGCCGTTAACTGATCCGGATTAAAGCTCAGCGCAATTTTAAACTGGCCATGTGGCATGGAAAGCAGATGCATACTCTGGGTAATCAGTTGTTGTAGTTCATCAGCAAAGTGGCTGCGCTGCTGATGCAGTTGCTCTGCGCTTTGCAGCGCTGCCTGATAGTGTTCACCCACCAGTGATTGCAGGCTCTCCTGATCGCTTTCATGTTGTGACAGCAATTCCGCTTCCGCCAGCAGTTGCTGATGCAGTTCAGGCAGACCTTCAGGCGTGACGTGATGCTTACGCGCTAAAGCAATCTGACGCGAAATTCGCTGTTCCAGTTCGAACAGGCGGTTAGGGTCAAGATCGAGGCTGTCGCAGTAGTGGCGCAGTTCATCGCTGGCTTCACTCAGCTGAATCGCTGCCTCTTCCAGCAGGTTATGAACGCCGTTCAGCTTCTCATCCAGCGAGGTCAGTTCAGAAATCATCTCACGCGCGGTGTAGAGCAGGCTGTTGAGATTGTTATCATCGCTGTCTGCTAACAGCTGCAGCGCCTGCTGGCTGGTCGACAGCAGCTGTCCGCTGTTGGCCAGACGCTTGTATTCTTCATCGATCTGCTCATATTCGCCTTGCTGCGGAGCGAAATCATTCAGCTCTTTAAGCTGATACTGCAACAGCTCACGACGCGCCTCACGCTCCTGCGCCTGCTGCTGATGCAGCGCCAGTGTGCGGCAGCTCTGGTGCCACGTCTGATAGCTGGCGCGCATACGCTGCAGCAGATCGTCGTGACCGGTATAGGCATCCAGTAGATGTTTCTGATGGTCGGGTTTTAGCAGAAGCTGATGGGCATGCTGACCGTGGATCTGAATCAGCAACTGGCCGAGATCGCGAAGCTGGGAGAGCGGCACCGCCGTGCCATTGATAAAGCCGCGGGAACGTCCGTCAGCGCTGATGACCCGGCGCAGCAGACACTCGTTGCCATCATCCAGATGATTATCCATCAGCCAGCGCTGAGCTGAAGGGGAGGATTTGAGCTGGAAGCGGGCACAGAGGTCGGCCCGGCTGGCTCCCTGACGCACCATGTCGGCATCCGCACGACCGCCCAGACATAATCCCAGCGCATCAATCGCGATAGACTTACCGGCACCGGTCTCACCAGTGATTGCTGTCATGCCGCGTTGGAAATCAATGTCGAGCTCACGAACGATAGCGAAATTACTGATGGTTAGTTGGGCCAGCATAGGTTCACCTGTATGAATAAACACATATGGTTTTTCATACAGTATAAACTGGTTTTTTATCCAGTAAAGAGAGGAGGCCGATTTTCAGAACAATTTTTTTGACCATCCCAGCTTGGAACTCAGCGTATTGAAATAGCTGTAGTTTTTAGGGTGAATCAGGTTGAGATGGTGGGTGCTGCGTCGAATCAATACCTCTTCGCCTTCCTGAATCGGCAGTGCAATCTGACTGTCACAGCTGATTTCCAGGTCGCTGCGGCGTGATGAAAAGCGCAAACGGATGGTACTGCTGCTGTTGATCACCAGCGGCCGCGCTGAGAGCGTGTGCGGGAACATCGGCACCAGCACGATCGCTTCAAGTGAAGGCGTCAGAATCGGGCCACCCGCAGAGAGGGAATAAGCGGTAGAGCCGGTAGGTGTTGAGATAATCAGTCCATCTGAGCGCTGGGAAAAGGCGAACACTTCATCAATGTAAACTTCAAATTCGATCATGTGTGCAACTTTGCCGGGATGCAGCACGACTTCGTTGATGGCTGAGCCAATGCGTGGCGAGCAGTCAGATTTACACACCTGCGCATCCAGCAGAAAACGGCTCTCGACGAAATAGTTGCCCTGCAGCACCTCATCCAGCTGTTGCTGTGCATTGTCCGGGTCAAGGTCGGTGAGAAAACCGAGATTACCGCGGTTAATGCCAATCACTTTAATATCGTAGCGCGCCAGCACCCGCGCTGCGCCAAGCATATTGCCGTCACCACCCACCACGACCGCTAAATCGGCCTGCTGACCAATTTCCGCCAGCGTGCCGGTCTGCACGTCGTGAAGCGAGAGCTCCTGCGCAATCTGCTTCTCCACGATCACTTGATAACCTTTGGCTGTCAGCCAGCGCCAGAGCATCTCATGCGTGGTTAACGCGGTGGGATGGCGCGGATGACCCACAATACCAATGCAGTTAAAGTGTTTGTTCATCTGGTGGGTGTTCCTTATAAACCAAAACGGTAAGGCAATGTGATAGGTTCCCTTGAATCCGTCATACCAATCCCCATAATAAGCCAACCAGCGAAATGAATGTGCAAAACGCGGAGAAATTCATGAGTAGTAAAGAACAGAACACCCCAAATGAGCAAGTCTCAGACGAAATTCAGCAGGATCAACAGCAACCTCCGGAAGCGGAGACAGCGGCAGAGGTGGATCCGCGTGATGAGCGCATTGCTCAGCTCGAAGCTGAATTAGCGCAGTCGCAAACCGGTGTGCGCGATGCCCAGTTGCGTGCTCAGGCTGAAATTGAGAACATCCGTCGTCGTACCGAGATGGACGTTGAGAAGGCGCATAAATTTGCACTGGAGAAGTTTGCCAACGAACTGCTGCCGGTAATTGATAGCCTGGAACGTGCGCTGGAAGTGGCGAACAAAGAGGACCCACAGCTGGCATCCATGATTGAAGGGATTGAACTGACCCTGAAAGGCCTGCTGGGCGCTGTGCGTAAATTCGGTGTTGAAGTGGTCGGCGAAACGGGCGTGCCGTTTAACCCGGAAGTGCATCAGGCGATGTCGATGATGGAGTCTGAAGAGTTTGAGCCTAACCATGTCATGTTGGTGATGCAGCGTGGCTATACGCTAAATGGTCGCCTGCTGCGTCCGGCGATGGTTGCGGTTTCTAAAGTTAAAAGCTGATTCAACGCCTGAATCCCGTTACACGGCCGCGCTTAGACGCGGTCGTGTGCTTTCCTGCTTTATGCAGGTAAGACAGGCGTCCAGTTTACCGGTTTTTTACCGGCAGCGCTAAGCAGTTCATTGGTTGTTGAAAAGTGCTTACTGCCGAAAAAGCCACGGTGCGCAGAGAGTGGCGAAGGATGCGGTGCCTGTAATATGTGATGGCGCTGGCGATTAATAATGCTGCCTTTCTTCTGCGCATGTGATCCCCACAGTAGAAAAATCACCCCTTCACAGTGTTGGTTAATTGCCGCAATCACGTTGTCAGTAAAAGTCTCCCAGCCGAAGCGTGCATGGGAATGGGCTTTGCCCGCCTCAACCGTTAACACGGTGTTCAGCAACATCACTCCCTGTTTTGCCCAGCTCTCTAGAAAGCCGTGATTGGGCTTCTGAAAGTCAGGAATATCCTGCATTAGCTCTTTATAGATATTCTGCAGTGACGGCGGCACCTGGACGCCCGGCAGCACCGAGAAAGCCAGCCCATGCGCCTGGTTGGGGCCGTGATAGGGATCCTGACCCAGGATCACGACGTTGAGGTCCCCCAGCTCCGTAAGGCGAAAGGCGTTGAACACATCTTTCTGCGGCGGATAGACCGTGACACCGGCGGCGCGTTGATCGGCCACGTGCTTTAGTGTCTCAATAAAATAGGGTTTCTGTTTCTCTTCAGCCAGCACGTCGTGCCAGGTCAGCTTTTCAGCCATGTTTAACTCCCTTAACGATAGTGTCGTAAGCTTAGCCGTTCCGGCCGCCGAGCTGAAGGCAAAAATAATTTGAAAAATAAAAATAAAATTAAGATGACAGGCATTTTGGGATCAAAGGCTTAGCTGAAAAACTGCCTGATTGCCTGATTAATCTTGATACAGGTCAAAGCTGTATAAAGTTAAGGGTGGTATACCGGGGCCTCAAATTTGATTTATTCACGTATTACCCGGGAGACGCAATCATGATTACTGGTATCCAGATCACTCAAACCAACAATTCACAACTACTTAACTCCTTCTGGCTGCTGGACGAAGAGAAAGCCGAAGCTCGTTGTCTGTGTGCAAAAGCGGGCTACGAAGAAGATCAGGTTGTCGCCATCAGCGAACTGGGCGAATTTGCCTACCGTGAAGTGCCGGTTGAAATCAAACCTCAGGTACGTGTTGAAGGTGGACAGCATCTGAACGTCAACGTCTTGCGTCGCGAAACGCTGGAAGATGCGGTTAAACATCCTGAAAACTATCCGCAGCTGACCATCCGTGTTTCAGGCTATGCCGTGCGGTTTAATTCACTGACGCCAGAGCAGCAGCGCGACGTGATTACCCGTACCTTTACTGAAAGTCTTTAAGCAGCCTCCGTTACTGGGTGCTGAAAATTAGCGCAAAGTGCACACAGCAATTTTTATTAATCTTATTAAAAAGATAAACAGTTAACTTTCCGGCGCACTGATGAGCGTGTGGTAAAGAAAGCGTTCTGGCAGACAAAACATTCTGAAAGGGCTATTACTGATTATCTGAAAAAAAATCGCCTCACAGGAGGCGATTTTTTATGCTTGCGATGTATTATTCCGCATTCTCGTTAGCGGGCGTACTGCCGCTGGCCTTGCGGCGTTTGCCGACATTTTTGGCATCACGATGGCGTTTTTTTACACGCGGTTTTTCGGTTTCGCTGGCTTTTTTTTCTGCACGCTTCGCCAGAACCTTTTTCGACGGTTTTCCCGTGGTTTTAGCACTTGGCGCCCGCGTTTCAGGACGCAGCTCATCAATCACTCGCGCTTTAATCGGCTCGTTCACATAGCGAGTGATTTTGCCCAGTAGCACGAAATCGTGCGCTTCAACCAGTGAGATGGCAATGCCTTTACGACCCGCACGACCGGTACGACCGATGCGGTGCAGATAGGTATCAGCGGTGCGCGTCATGTCATAGTTGAACACATGACTGACATCCTCAACATCGATGCCGCGCGCCGCGATATCCGTGGCAACCAGCACGTTAACGCGTCCTTCACTCAGACGCTTGATCGCTTCGTTACGCTTCGCCTGTACCATTTCGCCTTCAAGATAGCTGCTACGAATCCCCGCTTCGTGCAGCCAGCTCACCAGCTCATGCAGACGTTCACGCTTACGCACGAACACGATGCTGCGCGTCACATCCGGCTGTTTCAGTAGATGGATCAGTAGCTTGGTCTTGTGCTGAAGATCGTCAGCGCGGTAATACCACTGCTGGATCTTCTTGCGTTCACGACGACTGGGATCTGCTTCCAGCTCAACCGGATCGTTTAACAGACGCTCAGCGAAGTCGCGGATATTGTCGCCTTCCAGCGTGGCGGAAAATAGCAGGGTCTGCTTGCGCCAGCGAGTCTCAGCCGCGATGGTTTCGATATCCTGAGCAAAGCCCATATCAAGCATGCGGTCCGCTTCATCGAGCACCAGCGTTTCCACTGCGCGGCAGTCAAAGTTCTCTTCTTTGATGTACTGCAGCAGACGGCCAGTGGTGGCGACCACAATATCCTGGTTTTCGCTGAATACTTCGGCATGGTTCATATAGGCCACGCCGCCGGTGATCGTGGCGATATCCAGATGGGTATGTTTTGCCAGCTCACGTGCATGATCGGCGACCTGCATCGCCAGTTCGCGGGTCGGGGTCACAATCAATATACGTGGCGGTCCGGATTTCTTGCGCGGAAAATCAAGCAGGTGCTGCAGCGCCGGTAATAGATACGCGGCGGTTTTCCCGGTCCCGGTAGGTGCCGAACCCAGAACGTCGCGGCCCTCCAGTGCGGGCGGAATTGCAGCAGCCTGAATCACTGTTGGGCGTGTGAAGCCTTTTTCCTGCAATGCTTGTAGCAGGCTTTCGTCGAGTTCGAGTTCGGAAAATGTGGTTACTGTCATGGTCTACCTCAGTTTGGGGCGCTGATTATAGACAGATCAGACTGAATCTTCATCTGTTAATCCATTTCCGCTGCGCCTGGGGTTGTCTGCCGCGTGAATTCCCTCTGTTGCCACGTTACACTCATGCACTGCCGTACGGCAGGAAAAAAACGATGGTAGTGACGAATGATGCAGGATATGCCGCGTAAACGGCCACAGCTAAACAAGAACGGATTTACCTTTAAACAGTTTTTTGTCGCACACGATCGCTGTGCGATGAAAGTGGGCACCGATGCCATTCTGCTTGGGGCCTGGGCGCCAATCGCCGGGGTAAGACGCATTCTGGATATTGGCAGCGGCAGCGGGCTTATCGCGCTGATGCTGGCGCAGCGTACGCCGTCGCAGGTCGAAATCGATGCGGTAGAATTAGAATCCGAAGCAGCCTGTCAGGCGCAGGAAAATGTGCAGCAGTCGCCGTGGCCTGGACGTATTCAGGTTCATCAGCAGGATATCGCCGACTGGGCTGAACAGTGTGATAAACGTTACTCGCTGATCGTCAGTAATCCCCCTTATTTTGCGCCTGGCGTGGCCTGTGCTAACGCGGCACGGGATAGCGCACGAGCCACTGCTTCGCTCGATCATCAGACGCTGTTACGCAGTGCTGCATTACTGATTGAAGAGGAGGGGATGTTTTGCGTGGTGCTGCCCACGGCGACCGGCCAGGCATTTATTGCCCTGGCGCAGGCGGATGGCTGGCATCTGCGTTTTCGGCTGGACGTGGCGGAATATGCCCATCGCCCACCACACCGCGTAGTAGTGGGTCTATCGCCGCAGGCCGGTGAGACCCTGCTGGAGCGACTCGCTATCCGTGCACCGGACACCCGCTATTCTGATGAGTGGTGTAGCCTGACACGGGCGTTCTACCTTTTCATGTAGCCCGGCGGTGTCAGAATGGTTGGCAGCGCCTCTGGTGATAATTCCGGATAGTCGCGGATATAATGCAGGCCGCGACTCTCTTTTCGCTTCAGCGCACAGCGCACCATCAGGTCGGCGACCTGTACCAGATTTCGCAGTTCCAGCAGATTATTGGAGAGGCGGAAATGACGATAATATTCATCAATCTCCTGCTGAAGCAGGCTGATGCGGCGCAACGCCCGTTCCAGTCGCTTAGTCGTGCGGACGATGCCGACGTAATCCCACATGAATAACCGCAGCTCGTGCCAGTTATGCTGAATCACCACGCACTCATCAGCATCATCGACCCGACTCTCATCCCATGCGGGCAGCGCAGTAACGGCTTCGATGTCGGGCAGGGTGCTAATCAGCGCCTCTGCGGCGGACCAGCCATAAACCAGACACTCCAACAGTGAATTAGAGGCCATGCGGTTAGCGCCGTGCAGGCCGGTATAACTCACTTCACCTATCGCATAGAGACCAACGACATCGGTCTGGCCGTGCTGATCGACCATCACGCCGCCACAGGTGTAATGCGCGGCTGGCACTATGGGAATCGGCTCTTTGGTCAGGTCAAAGCCAAAGGTCAGCAGCTTCTCGTAGATCATCGGGAAGTGCGCGCGAACAAACTCCTCAGGCTGGTGACTGATATCCAGATACATACAGTCGACGCCCAGCCGCTTCATCTCATGATCGATGGCCCGGGCAACGATATCGCGCGGAGCCAGTTCGGCACGCTCATCAAAATCGGGCATGAAACGGCTGCCATCGGGACGTAAAAGCCAGGCACCTTCTCCACGTAACGCTTCGGTTAACAGGAAATTCTGCGCCTGCGGATGAAACAGGCAGGTGGGGTGGAACTGGTTAAATTCCAGATTGGCCACCCGGCAGCCCGCGCGCCAGGCCATCGCGATGCCATCACCTGAGGAAATGTCGGGGTTAGTCGTATATTGATAAACCTTCGCAGCGCCGCCGGTTGCGACCACTACAGCCCGCGCCCGGCAGGTTTCGACCTGTTCGCGATTACGGTTCCAGATCCATGCACCTACTGCCCGACGTGTGCCTGGCAGGCCGATTTTATCTGAAAGAATCAGATCGACTGCGTTGGTGCGTTCCAGAATCCGGATGTTGGGATGGCGGAGCGCCTGGCTCACCAGCGTGGTTTCAACTGCGTGGCCGGTAGCGTCAGCGCTGTGCAGGATACGGCGACGACTGTGGCCGCCTTCCTGCGTCAGGTGGTAGCGCATGTCGCCAGCAGCCTGCGGATCAAGATCAAAGGCGACGCCGTTGTCGATCAGCCACTGCACGCAATGCCGCGCATTACTGGCAATAAACGAGACGGTTGCACGGTCGCATAATCCTGCTCCGGCAATCAGCGTATCGTCGATGTGCGACTCAATGCTGTCAGTCTCATCAAAGACTGCTGCAATACCGCCCTGCGCGTAAAGGGTTGAGCCTTCACTGACCTGCGCTTTACTGAGCACTGTCACCTGATAGTGCTTTGCCAGTCGTAAAGCCAGTGACAGACCGGCAGCACCGCTGCCCACAATCAATACATCACACTGATAATCCGGGTTCGCATTCATCATAATGTTTAATGTACTAAACAAGACCAGGTCTGAGGATAAGCGTAATGGGTGTTTCTGTGAAGTATTTTAAACATCAGCTGCAGATATTTACCCGATGATTTCACAAAGTTACTTATAATCAGTGAGTTAAAATCGGGCTGCTTCAGCCGTTGTTTTTTATAGCAAACTTATTAAGCCTAAAGGATTTAATGATGAAAAAGCTGTTGTCATAGGTTACTCTGCCTGCGATTTACGCTCCTTACACTGAACGAAAACGAACAACCTGTGTAATGTCCATCGGAGCGGTAAATATCAGGGCGGGAAGTGAACTTCGCACCACATCACAACTCTAAGCGCATGCTTGCTCAGAACCATGAGATGTGCTGGCAGTTACTTTATGCGTATGAAAAATTTGGGGAGACATTACCTCGGATGAGCGAGCAGTTGACGGACCAGGTCCTTGTCGAGCGCGTACAGAAGGGAGATCAAAAAGCTTTCAACTTACTGGTGATTCGTTACCAGCATAAAGTGGCGAGCCTGGTTTCACGCTATGTTCCCTCGGGCGACGTACCTGATGTAGTACAGGAATCGTTTATTAAAGCGTATCGCGCGCTGGATTCATTCCGGGGCGATAGCGCATTTTATACCTGGCTGTACCGCATTGCGGTAAACACAGCGAAAAATTACCTGGTTGCTCAGGGGCGACGTCCGCCATCCAGCGATGTGGATGCGATTGACGCAGAAAATTTCGAAAGTGCAGGTGCATTAAAAGAAATTTCGAACCCTGAGAACTTAATGTTGTCAGACGAATTGAAACAAATTGTCTTTCGTACCATCGAGGCGCTACCCGAGGACTTGCGTATGGCAATCACCCTTAGGGAACTGGACGGTCTGAGTTATGAAGAGATCGCCGTCATTATGGATTGCCCGGTAGGCACTGTTCGATCACGTATCTTTCGTGCGCGAGAGGCCATTGATAACAAAGTTCAACCGCTTATCCAACGTTAGTGATAACGGCTACTGGAAGGGTACATAGGCATGCAGAAAGAAAAACTTTCCGCTTTAATGGATGGTGAGACCTTAGATAACGAGCTGTTTTCCGCCTTGTCTAAGGACGCAGAATTACAGAAAAGCTGGGCGAGCTATCATCTCATTCGCGATACCATGCGCGGTGATGTGGGTGATGTGTTGCATTTTGATATTTCTGCGCGCGTTGCTGCTGCCATCGAAAAAGAACCGCTGCGTAAGGTTACCACGCTGATTCCTGAAGCTCAGCCAGAACCTTCCCGCTGGGAGAAAATGCCGTTCTGGAAAAAAGCGCGCCCATGGGCTGCGCAGCTGACCCAGGTGGGGTTGGCTGCCTGTGTTTCACTGGCGGTAATCGTGGGTGTTCAGCACTATAACCAGCCAGAGGGCAGCGCCACGCAGACCTCTGACTCTCCAGTGTTTAATACGTTGCCGATGATGGGCAAAGCTTCACCGGTAAGCCTGGGCGTGCCGTCTGATGCATTCGACACCAACAGTGCCAGTCAGCAGGTTCAGGACCAGCGTCGTCGCGTGAATGCTATGCTGCAGGACTACGAACTGCAACGTCGTCTGCACGCTGATCAGCTGCAGTTTGAAACCAATGCGCCTAAACAGGCACAGGTTGATGTTCCTGGAAACCAATCATTAGGACAGCAGCAGCAGTAATGAAGCCGCTTTGGTATGCTGTTAGCCTGCTGACAGGCAGCCTGTTGTGGTCATCTGCCGTCCCGGCGCAAACTACTGCGTCCGGGGCGCTATTGCAGGCGATGGAGCAGGCAAGTCAGAACCTCAACTACGAATTCGCCTATATCAACGTCTCACGCATCGGCATCGAATCGCTGCGTTATCGTCATGCTGTGATCGATAACCGGATATTTGCGCAGTTGTTACAGATGGACGGACCACGACGGGAAGTGATCCAGCGTGGCAACGATATTAGTTACTTCGAACCCGGTCTTGATCCCTTTTCACTCCCAGGCAATCACATTATTGATGCCTTGCCATCAGTGATTTTTGCTGACTTTACCAAGCTTGCTACAGCCTACGATTTTATTACCGTGGGCCGCTCGCGCATTGCCGATCAGATGTGCGATGTGTTGCGCATCGTTTCGCGCGATGGCACCCGTTACAGCTATGTAGTCTGGCTGGATGTGGACACTAAGCTGCCGCTGCGCATCGACCTGCTCGATCGTGACGGCGAAACGCTTGAGCAGTTCCGCGTCATTAGCTTTGCGGTGGATGAAGGGGTGCGCAATCTGATGCAGGGACTGGAAAAAGCCAATCTGCCACCGTCGCTTTCTGTGCCGCAAGGGGATGCGGTCACGCTCACCTGGAAACCCGGATGGATACCCGCCGGTATGTCGCTGGTGTCGCAAAATCGCCGCACGCTACCGGGTCTGAACAAAAATATGGAATCGAAACTTTACAGCGATGGCCTGTTTAGTTTTGCAATCAACGTGACGCCGGCCGATAAAACCAGCACAACGCAGACATTGCGCACGGGGCGTCGTACGGTTCAGACCGTTGTGCGCAATAATAATGAAATTGCGGTGATCGGCGAATTACCGCCTTCAACAGCAAAACGTATTGCGGACAGCATCGATCTGGGGTCACAAAAATGATGAGAGAATGGGCCACCGTGGTGGCATGGCAGGATGGCATCGCCACGCTGCACACCGAAGCAAAAACCTCCTGCAACAGCTGTCAGGCACGTAAAGGCTGTGGTAGCCATATGCTGAATAAACTGGGTCCGAAGAATGCCCACGTGATGCAGATTGTCAGCAGCAAGCCTCTGCAGCCGGGACAGCGCATCGAACTGGGCATCAAAGAGAGTAGCCTGCTCGGTTCGGCGCTGCTGGTTTATATGACGCCGCTGTTTGGCCTGTTTCTGGTTGCCGGGCTGTTTCAGTCGCTGTTCAGCAGCGATCTGGCGGCCGCCTGTGGCGCGCTGCTGGGAGGCATCGGCGGTTTTATTGTCGCCAAAGGTGTTTCAATGAAATTCGGCGATCGCGAAGCCTTTCAGCCGGTCATTCTGAACATCGCTTTACCTCCCGATACGCTGCGTGTTGAAACCGAAGCGTAACGTATGTTCAGGCCGCGCATCTCGCGGCCTTTGTCTGTTCTGCCTTGCGCAGATATCTGTTTCGCTTCCACCACGTTCCATTCTTTTATGCGCGGCGTTAACAGTGTAATATGCGTCGTCATTAATGAGGCTGACAGGATTGTGGGTAAAGAGCGATCTTCCTGAATGTGTCTGTGCTCAGGTTTTCAACTGAATTTAAAGCGAAGATATCCCTATAAATGAAGCACATAAGAAATTTCTCCATCATCGCTCATATCGACCATGGTAAATCAACGCTCTCTGACCGCCTGATTCAGATCTGTGGTGGCCTCACCGCCCGTGAAATGGCTGCGCAGGTTCTCGACTCCATGGATCTGGAACGTGAGCGGGGTATCACCATCAAAGCACAGAGCGTCACACTCGATTACCACGCAAAAGACGGCGAAACTTACCAGCTCAATTTCATCGATACCCCAGGCCACGTAGACTTCTCTTATGAAGTTTCCCGCTCACTGGCCGCCTGCGAAGGCGCGCTTCTGGTCGTGGATGCCGGTCAGGGTGTTGAAGCGCAGACACTGGCGAACTGCTACACCGCGATGGAGATGGATCTGGAAGTGGTGCCGGTTCTGAACAAAATCGACCTGCCTGCTGCCGATCCCGATCGCGCTGCGCAGGAAATTGAAGATATCGTCGGCATTGATGCGACTGACGCAGTGCGCTGCTCAGCCAAAACCGGCGTCGGCGTTCCAGAAGTGCTGGAACGCTTAGTGCGCGACATTCCGCCGCCGCAAGGCGATCCGGAAGGCCCGTTGCAGGCACTGATTATCGACTCCTGGTTTGATAACTATCTGGGCGTAGTATCGCTGGTGCGTGTGAAAAACGGCACCATGCGCAAAGGCGACAAAATCAAAGTCCTGAGCACCGGCCAGGTTTATAACGCTGATCGCCTGGGTATCTTTACCCCGAAACGGGTTGATCGCAATGAGCTGAACTGCGGTGAAGTAGGCTGGCTGGTCTGCGCTATCAAAGATATCCTCGGCGCACCGGTGGGCGATACGCTGACTACTGCACGTAACCCGGCAGACAAAGCGCTGCCAGGCTTCAAAAAAGTGAAGCCGCAGGTTTACGCCGGCCTGTTCCCAATCAGCTCTGATGACTATGAAGCGTTCCGTGATGCGCTCGGCAAGCTGAGCCTGAACGATGCCTCGCTGTTCTATGAGCCAGAAAGCTCAACGGCGCTGGGCTTTGGTTTCCGCTGCGGCTTCCTCGGTCTGCTGCACATGGAAATCATTCAGGAGCGTCTGGAGCGCGAATACGATCTTGATCTGATCACGACCGCACCGACAGTCGTATATGAGGTCGTGACTACCAGCGGCGAAATCGTTCATGTCGACAGCCCATCCAAGCTGCCGCCACTGAACAATATTGAAGAGCTGCGTGAACCGATTGCTGAATGTCACATGCTGCTGCCGCAGGAATATCTGGGCAACGTTATTACGCTCTGTATTGAGAAGCGTGGCGTTCAGACCAACATGGTTTACCACGGCAATCAGGTTGCGCTGACTTATGAAATTCCGATGGCAGAAGTGGTACTCGACTTCTTTGATCGTCTGAAATCTACCTCGCGCGGTTATGCCTCACTGGATTACAACTTTAAACGTTTTCAGCCCTCAGATATGGTGCGCGTCGATGTACTGATTAACTCTGAGCGTGTGGATGCGCTGGCGCTAATCACCCACCGTGACAATGCACCTTATCGCGGACGCGATCTGGTTGAGAAAATGAAAGAGCTTATCCCGCGTCAGCAATTTGATATTGCGATTCAGGCCGCGATTGGTAACCACATTATCGCGCGTTCAACAGTTAAACAGCTGCGTAAAAACGTTCTCGCCAAGTGTTATGGCGGTGATGTTAGCCGTAAGAAGAAACTGTTGCAGAAGCAGAAAGATGGTAAGAAGCGAATGAAGCAGGTTGGTAACGTTGAGCTGCCACAGGAAGCGTTCCTCGCCATTCTGCATGTCGGTAAGGACAGCAAATAAGGATTTCCAATGGCTAATATGTTCGCCTTGATTCTGGCGATAGCGACGCTGATTACTGGCATCGTATGGGTAATTGATCGTTTTAAATGGGCACCTGCACGTCGCGCAAAACAGGCAGCCGTGCAGGCCCAGACCGGTAACGCGCTTGACAGTAAAACGCTGGCAAAGGTCTCTTCACAGCCTGGCTGGGTTGAAACCACCGCGTCGGTGTTCCCGGTGCTGGCCGTGGTGTTCATCGTGCGTTCGTTTATCTACGAACCATTTCAGATCCCTTCTGGCTCGATGATGCCGACGCTGCTGATTGGTGATTTTATCCTGGTGGAGAAGTTTGCTTACGGCATCAAGGATCCGATCACCCAGACCACGCTTATCCCAACCGGTCAGCCGAAACGCGGAGATATTGCGGTATTTAAATACCCGAAAGATCCGAGTCTGGATTACATTAAGCGCGTTATCGGCCTGCCGGGCGATAACGTTATCTATGATCCTTACAGCAAAACGCTGACGGTGAAACCGACCTGTGCCGATGGTAAAGCCTGTGATACAGCGTTAGCGGTGACTTATACCGACATTGAGCCAAGCAACTTTATTCAGACCTTCAGCGGCTTTGATGGCAATGAAACCGGCAATGGTTTTTATCAGGTGCCGCAAGGCGATACCCTGCGCGGTGGTTTGCGCCTGGGAACCCGCAAAGAGACCATCGGCAACGTGACACATGACATTCTGCTGGTAAACGAAGCGCAGAGTCAGGCAGGTATGTATTATCAGCAGCCAGGTCAGCCGCAGGCGAGCTGGGTCGTGCCGAAAGGACAATACTTCATGATGGGTGATAACCGAGATAACAGCGCCGATAGCCGCTATTGGGGCTTTGTCCCGGAGCGTAATCTGGTCGGTAAAGCGGTCGCTATCTGGATGAGCTTTGAGAAACAAGAAGGCCAGTGGCCAACCGGCGTGCGATTCAGTCGCATTGGCGGTATCCACTAATATTATTGTCTGATTAACAGGCAAATCGGGTGGCCTCCTCTGGGAGGCCACTGCACACCAAACGGAACGTGTTGGATTGCCAGCCCCGTTTGGTATGCAGAGTCACAGACGCAACAAAGAACTGGAATCGCATGAACCCCATCCTGATTAACAAGCTTCAGCGCAAACTGGGCTACACTTTTACTCATTCGGAACTGTTACAGCAGGCCCTGACTCATCGCAGCGCCAGCAGTAAGCACAACGAACGCCTGGAATTTCTTGGCGATTCTATTCTTAGCTATGTGATTGCTAATGCCCTTTATCACCGCTTCCCGCGGGTTGATGAAGGTGACATGAGCCGCATGCGCGCCACGCTGGTGCGAGGCAACACGTTGGCTGAAATGGCACGAGAGTTTGATCTTGGCGAGTGCCTGCGCTTAGGGCCGGGTGAGCTGAAAAGCGGCGGTTTCCGTCGTGAATCTATCCTGGCGGATACGGTGGAAGCACTGATTGGCGGTATCTTCCTCGACAGCAGTATCGAGCGGGTAGAGCAACTGATCCTCGACTGGTATCAGACCCGCCTGGACGAAATCAGTCCTGGCGACAAGCAAAAAGATCCGAAAACGCGCCTGCAGGAATATCTGCAGGGACGTCATCTGCCGCTGCCAAGTTATCTGGTGGTGCAAGTCCGGGGCGAAGCCCACGATCAGGAATTCACCATTCACTGTCAGGTGAGTGGCATGGCAGAGCCGGTCGTCGGCGTCGGCTCCAGTCGTCGTAAAGCTGAGCAGGCCGCAGCTGAACAGGCTCTGATAAAATTAGGTCTTGAATAGAACAGTCGGGGTGACAGTGCCGGAACCGTCGCTGAATCCATAACCCTGCTGATAGTTCTGTTCCGGCGTCATCAGGCGCTGAATGACACATGACTCAAATAGCACTTTTTCGGCGCCACATCAGGCGCTGAACAATTCAGGACTCGAATGAGCGAAAACGTTACTTATTGCGGCTTTGTCGCGATTGTTGGCCGACCAAACGTCGGTAAGTCCACCTTACTGAACCAGTTGTTGGGGCAGAAGGTGTCGATCACCTCGCGTAAGCCACAAACCACGCGCCACCGCATTATGGGCATTCACACCGAGGGCGAATATCAGGCGATCTACGTCGACACTCCCGGTCTGCACATGGAAGAGAAGCGCGCCATTAACCGTCTGATGAACCGTGCAGCCAGTAGTTCGATTGGCGACGTAGAGCTGGTTATCTTCGTGGTTGAAGGCACCCGCTGGACGCCAGATGATGAGATGGTATTAAACAAACTGCGCGACAACAAAGTGCCGGTGGTGCTGGCGGTCAATAAAGTGGATAACATCCAGGATAAAACCATTCTGCTGCCGCATCTGCAGTTCCTGAGCCAGCAGATGAATTTCCTTGATATCGTGCCAATCTCTGCCGAAAGCGGCAAAAACGTCGATACCATTGCGGCGATTACCCGCAAGCATCTGCCGCAGGCCGATCATCACTTCCCGGAAGATTACATCACTGACCGCTCTCAGCGTTTCATGGCGTCAGAGATGATCCGTGAAAAACTGATGCGCTTCCTGGGCGCTGAACTGCCTTATTCCGTCACTGTTGAGATTGAGCGCTTCGTGACTAATGAACGTGGCGGTTATGACATCCACGGTCTGATTCTGGTTGAGCGTGAGGGGCAGAAGAAGATGGTGATTGGCAACAAAGGCGCCAAAATCAAAGTCATCGGAACAGAAGCGCGCAGAGACATGGAAGAGATGTTCGAAGCGAAAGTACATCTCGAACTGTGGGTGAAAGTGAAATCCGGTTGGGCAGATGACGAACGTGCGCTGCGCAGCCTGGGTTATACAGACGATCTCTGATTCAATGGAAGGCTGGCAACGCGCCTTTGTGCTGCATAGTCGTCCCTTCAGCGAAACCAGTCTGCTGCTCGACCTGTTCAGCGAAAGTGAAGGGCGGGTACGAGTACTGGCTAAGGGCGCACGCTCGCGGCGCTCGCAACTGAAGGGGGCGTTACAGCCTTTTACTCCACTGCTGGTTCGCTGGAGCGGGCGCGGGGAAGTCAAAACTCTGCGCAATGCCGAAGCGGTGTCGCTGGCCTTGCCACTCAGCGGCATCACGCTCTACTGTGGTCTCTACGTCAATGAGCTGGTTTCTCGCGTCCTGCAGCAGGAATTTCCCTTCTCGGAACTCTTCTTCGACTATCTCAACTGCCTTCAGGCATTAGCGTCAACGCACGGCAAGCCCGAACCGGCGCTGCGATGTTTTGAACTGGCGCTGCTCGGTCACCTGGGGTATGGCGTCGATTTCCTGCACTGCGCCGGCAGCGGCGAGTCGGTCAGCGACAACATGACTTACAGCTACCGCGAAGAGCGTGGCTTTATCGCCAGTCTGGTGGTCAATCAGCGCAGTTTTACCGGCCGTGAGTTGCGCGCATTGTATGAACGTGAGTTTCCTGATGCCGACACCTTGCGCGCCGCTAAGCGGTTCACCCGCATCGCGCTGAAGCCCTATCTTGGCGGCAAAGCGCTGAAAAGTCAGGAGCTGTTTCGCCAGTTTATTCCCAAGAAAAAGCCTGAACAGGCAGATGAATAGCGCTGGTCGTACCGCCTGTTTATATTTGCGCGGTACACTCAACATTACGATGGAAAATAAGCGAGGATGGTCATGGCTGAGTTGCTGTTAGGCGTCAATATCGATCACATTGCCACGGTGCGTAACGCCCGAGGGACAACCTATCCCGATCCAGTGCAGGCGGCATTTATCGCCGAGCAGGCGGGCGCAGACGGCATTACCGTTCACCTGCGTGAAGATCGCCGCCACATCACTGACCGCGACGTACGTATCCTGCGTGACACCATCCAGACGCGCATGAATCTGGAGATGGCGGTCACCGATGAAATGATCGGCATCGCCTGTGATATTCAGCCGCATTTCTGCTGCCTGGTGCCGGAAAAGCGTCAGGAAGTGACCACTGAAGGCGGACTGGATGTGGCGGGCCAGCAGGAGAAGATGAACGCGGCCGTACGGCTGCTGAGTGACGCAGGCATTCTGGTTTCGCTGTTTATCGATGCCGATCACCGTCAGATCGAAGCGGCTGTGGCCAGCGGTGCGCCTTATATCGAAATTCACACCGGCGCTTATGCCGAGGCGCCAGAGGGACTGGCGCGTGACGCGGAGCTGGCACGCATTCGCCATGCGGCGACCTTTGCCGCCAGTCTGGGGCTGAAGGTTAACGCCGGTCACGGTCTGACCTACCACAATGTGCTGCCGATTGCGGCGCTGCCGGAAATGCATGAGCTGAATATTGGCCATGCCATTATTGGCCGCGCGGTGATGAGTGGCCTGCCAGATGCGGTCAAAGAGATGAAGCAGCTGCTGCGTGAAGCTCGTCGCTGATGGCTATTCTGGGACTGGGTATGGACATCGTTGAGATTGAACGTATCGCCGGGGTGATTGAGCGCTCCGGCGATCGGCTGGCGCGCCGGGTACTGAGTGAGGCGGAATGGCAGCAATATCAGGCCCATCAGCAGCCAGTGCGCTTTCTCGCCAAGCGGTTTGCGGTTAAAGAGGCGGCAGCTAAAGCCTTTGGCACCGGCATTCGCGGCGGTCTGGCGTTTAATCAGTTTGAAGTCTACAACGATGCGCTGGGAAAACCGGGGTTACGCTTCTTTCAGCATGCCTCAGAAGTGGCGCAAACGCTGGGCGTTAACCACGTTCACGTGACGCTGGCCGATGAGCGTCATTATGCCTGTGCCACGGTGATTATCGAAAGCTAGCCGTGCAGCAGCACGAACTTCTCCCACAACGCATCGCGTGATTCGATGTGCTGTGGGTCAGTGATGATAGTGTTGTCGATGGGGCATACCCGCTGACAGGTTGGCGCTTCATAATGCCCGATGCATTCGGTGCAGCGGCTAACATCAATCTCATAGATCGCATCGCCCAGTGAAATAGCCTGGTTCGGGCACTCCGGTTCACACATATCGCAGTTAATGCATTTGGCCGTAATCAACAGCGCCATTTTACCCACCTGATAACGACAGAAAAAGCGCGGGTATTATACGCGCTGTCGCTGATCAGACCAGCTTTTTCACCAGCGCTTCGCTGTGGCGAATATGACTGGAGGCGCGTTCCGGATCGTTTTGCATCAGCGCCATAAACAGCAGATCGGTCAGGGCCAGCTGCGCAGTGGTTGAGGAGATCGCCGCGCTGCGTGTACTCTGCTCTTCTGCCACCGTGTAGAGACAGTAACCGGCGCTCTGCTGCAGCGTGTTCGGCGTAAAGCCGGTAAACGCCACCACATCGGCGCCCACCTGAACCGCTTCCTGCGCGGCCAGATTGATCTCACGCCGTTCACCAGTATAAGAGATGGCGAGCAATACATCGCCTGGCCCCATCGCCTGCACGCTGGCCAGCAGGGCGTGCATATCCTGTTCCGCTACCGCATTAATACCGATCTTCATCAGCTTCCAGGAGAAGTCTTTCGCCACCAGACCCGATGCGCCGATACCCACCAGTAAAATACGCCGGGCATTTTTCAGCAGCTGTAACACATCGTTGAGCTTCTCTTCGCTGTTAATATCCAGGGTGGCGCGGATTGCTGAGAGCTTTTCCGTGAGCAGCTTTTCACCCACCATCTTAAGCGGGTCGTCACTGAGGATATGGTTATGCACGGTAATGGCATCTGCGTCCGCCAGTGACTCACTCAGGGCCAGCTTAAGTGCTGGAAAACCTTTGTATCCCAGCTTCTGTGCAAACTTCACCACGCTCGACTGGCTGACGCCAGACTCTTCCGCCAGCTTTTGCGAACTCAGGTGACGCGCCCGATCGGGTTGCGACAGTAAAAAATCAGCCAGCCGACGCTCGTTCAATGCCAGACGTGGATAAAGCTGGCGAATGCGCAGCAATGAACTCATGCCCAATCCTCGTAATTCAGGGATAATGTGTAAAGAATAAACTATTCATCAGGCATTGTAGTCATCGGAATTAAAAATGACAGTCATCGCCGTACTGTCTGATGATGGCTACACTTCTCTTAATCATCCCAGAATCAGCCTTAAGGAGAGTTTTTTGACCAGGGGAACACAACGTCGCATCGTATTTTTTGACCTGGATGGCACTTTGCACCAGCAGGACATGTTCGGCACCTTTATGCGCTATCTGCTGCGACGCCGACCGCTTAATTTGCTGCTGGTGGTGCCATTATTGCCGGTGGTCGGTATCGGCTTATTGTTAAAAGGCCGGGCGGCACGCTGGCCCATGAGCCTGCTGCTCTGGTCTATTACCTTTGGCCGCTCTGAGCGAACATTACTGCGCCTCGACGCGGAATTTGCGCAGTGGTTCCGCCTGCGTGTAAAAGCATTTCCGGTGGTTCAGCAGCGCCTGACTGATTACCTCGGCAGTGATGACGCTGACGTCTGGCTCATTACCGGATCGCCACAGTCACTGGTGGAGCAAGTCTATTACGACTCCGCGTTTCTGCCACGCGTGAAGCTGATTGCCAGTCAGATGCAGCGTGGCTGGGGCGGGCGGGTACTGGCGATGCGCTGCCTCGGCCATGAGAAAGTGGCGCAGCTTGAGGAGAAAATCGGCACGCCGTTACAGCTCTACAGCGGCTATAGCGACAGCAAACAGGACAACCCGCTGCTGTTTTTCTGTCAGCATCGCTGGCGCGTGACACCTGCTGGTGAGCTGCAACAGCTGGAATAAGTTTCGACACGGTCTGAGAGACCGCTATAATGCGCCGCTTTTTAGTCGCCCGGAGTGGTCAGCGTGAAACAACAAGATGAATACTGGATGCGCCATGCGCTTGGCCTTGCGCGCCGGGCCTGGGAGCAGGGCGAAGTGCCGGTAGGTGCGGTGCTGGTTCAGAATGATCGGGTCATTGGCGAAGGCTGGAACCGCCCCATCGGCCAGCACGATCCGACGGCGCATGCAGAGATCATGGCCCTGCGGCAGGGCGGTAAAGTGCTGGAAAATTACCGCCTGCTCGATACCACGCTCTACGTAACGCTGGAGCCGTGTGTGATGTGTGCCGGCGCTATGGTTCACAGCCGCATTACCCGGCTGGTCTATGGTGCGCATGACAGTAAAAGTGGGGCGGCGGGATCGCTGCTTGATGTACTGGGCCATCCCGGCATGAATCATCAGGTTGAATTACAGAGCGGCGTGCTGGAAGAAGAGTGTGCCGCCATGCTGAGCGACTTCTTCCGTATGCGTCGCGAACAGAAAAAAGCGCTGCGTCAGACGCAACGCCAGGACTAGTTCATAGCGATCTTCGGTTCAACAGCAGGATAGCCTTTGGCGAGTTCAGCGTTGGCTTCAGCCTGCCGCGCCAGACGCTTATCCTGCTCCTGCAGATAACCCACCAGGCTTAACTGATACTTACGGATATTTTCTACATAGTTATAAGCTTCGTGTCCACGGGCGTAGCCATACGCCGTCTGGGTGTAGTAACGCTTCTGGCTCAGCATGGGCAGACGCAGCTTTACATCTGCCCAGCTGTCTGGATTATCCCCCTGGCGGGCAGTGAGTTTACGCACATCAAGCATATGGGCATAGCCCATGTTATAGGCCGCCAGCGCAAACCAGATGCGCTCATCTTCTGGGATGGTCTGCGGCACCTTTGCCATCATCTCCTGCAGATACTGGCTGCCGCCGCGAATGCTCTGTTCAGGATCGGTACGGTCGCCCACATCCAGGCTCTCAGCGGTATTACGGGTCAGCATCATCATGCCGCGGACGCCGGTAGGGGAGGTGGCCTGCGGGTTCCAGTGCGACTCCTGATAGGAGATCGCCGCCAGCAGTCGCCAGTCAATGCTGGTAGCGTACTTCTCAAACAACGGCTTGATGTCGGGCAGCGTGTTGTCGATAGCGCGCAGGAACGTGCGGGTATCGACATAATCAAAGGTGCCGACGTGGCCGAGATATTTCTCCTCCAGCCGCGCCATCGCCCCTTCTTCACCCATACCGTTAAAGAAGTCGAGCATCGCTGCATTCAGGCTGTCATCTTCGCTGTGCCGCACATACCAGGTTACCGGCTCTTCATCGGTGACATCGAACGCCACCGCAAGCTGCGGATAGATGCGCTGCAACAGGGCAATGGTCACGGAGTCACCAATGGTGTAGTCGAGCTTGCCGTCGGCCACCGCTTCCAGCAGCGCTTTGGGACTTTGATCGGTCGAGATCGCCCAGTCCAGATCGGGAAACTGATTTGAACGCGCGCTCTTCAGCGTTGACAGATAGGCCGAACCTGAAGCAACGGTAAGCCGCCCCTTTAAGTCACCCAGGTTTTTAGGGCGCGTCTTATCCACGCGATAGACCAGCTGTTGCGAAACGTTGTAGTAACCTGGCCCGGTCTGATAGCGTGTCAGGCGTTCGCTGTTGTAGTTCAGGCCTGCGGCCAGCAAATCGGCTTTGCCATCGTCAAGGTCATCAAACAGATCGCTCAGGTTAGGACGCACCGTCACCTTAAGTTTGACGCCCAGATAGTCGGCGAAGCGTTTTGCCAGCTCATAATCCATACCGGCCGGAGATTGGTTAACTGTGTAGTAAGTCAATGGGGAGTTGATGGTACTGACGCGCAGCACTCCCCGTGATTTAATCTGTGAAATCCTGTCTTGCCCACCCCCATACCAGGGAATGGATGGCCACAGCGCTAACGCTAGCAGCACGGCAACCAGACCGATAAACAGATAATTAAATTTTAGGCGTTTCAAATAGTTATCTCTCGCTGGCTCTAAGGCCTCTGTCTTTTAAAGGCAGTATTTATCTTCTTTGAACTCCCAGAGCGAGGGGCATTTTGCGCAACAAAATCACGCTGAGCAACTTTTATAGCAACTTTTGCGCAAAATTCAGGCAAATCCGGGGTGCCAAAAATTGTGCGCAAACGGTTTCGTCGCGAGGTCGCTTTCTTTATAATACGCCCCGTTTTCCCTGTTGCGCCCAATGAAGCGTCGTCTGGCGCCCTGACGAGAGATTTATTAATGGAAATTCTGCGTGGTTCGCCCGCCCTGTCGGCATTTCGTGTAAACAAGCTGCTGACCCGCTTTCAGGACGCTCATCTGCCGGTGAGTGATATTTACGCTGAGTACATCCATTTTGCTGATGTCAGCACGCCCTTAAGCGCTGACGAACAGAGCCGTCTGCAGCGCCTGCTGAAATATGGTCCCTCTCTCGCTGAACATGCCCCACAGGGTCGTCTGCTCCTGGTGACGCCACGTCCCGGCACCATTTCGCCCTGGTCATCCAAAGCTACCGACATTGCCCACAACTGCGGGCTGCCACAGGTGCGTCGTCTGGAACGCGGCCTGGCCTTTTACGTGCAGGCCCCTCAACTGACCGAAGCGCAGTGGCAAACGCTGGGTACACTGCTGCACGATCGGATGATGGAAACGGTCTTCAGCGATCTGACGCAGGCTGAGCAACTGTTCGCGCATCATACGCCACAGCCGGTGAAGAGTGTCGATCTGCTCGGTGAGGGCCGTCAGGCGCTGGTTCAGGCGAATATCTCATTGGGTCTGGCGCTGGCAGACGATGAAATCGACTACCTGGTAGCGGCGTTCACCGCACTGGGCCGCAATCCCAATGACATTGAACTCTATATGTTTGCGCAGGCGAACTCTGAGCACTGCCGTCACAAGATCTTCAACGCAGACTGGATTATCGACGGCGAGAAACAGCCAAAGTCGCTGTTTAAGATGATTAAAAACACCATGGAGCAGACGCCGGACTTCGTGCTCTCTGCTTATAAAGATAACGCTGCCGTGATGGAAGGGTCAGAGGTTGGCCGCTTCTTTGCTGACGCCGGAGAGAGCGAATACCGCTGGCATCAGGAAGCGGCGCACATCCTGATGAAGGTAGAAACCCACAACCATCCAACGGCGATCTCGCCATGGCCAGGCGCTGCCACCGGTTCCGGGGGGGAAATCCGTGATGAAGGCGCAACCGGACGCGGCTCCAAGCCAAAAGCGGGCCTGGTCGGATTCTCGGTCTCTAACCTGCGCATCCCCGGCTTTGAACAGCCGTGGGAAGAGGATTTCGGCAAACCGGCCCGCATTGTCAGCGCGCTGGAGATCATGAACGATGGCCCACTGGGTGGTGCGGCGTTTAACAATGAATTTGGTCGTCCGGCACTGAATGGCTACTTCCGTACCTATGAAGAGCAGGTCACCAGTCACAATGGCACCGAGCTGCGCGGCTATCACAAGCCAATTATGCTGGCAGGCGGCATCGGTAACATCCGTGCCGATCACGTGCAGAAAGGCGAAATCACCGTGGGCGCCAAACTGGTGGTGCTGGGTGGTCCGGCAATGAACATCGGGCTGGGCGGCGGCGCGGCGTCATCGATGGCCTCCGGCCAGTCTGATGCTGACCTCGACTTCGCCTCGGTACAGCGTGATAACCCAGAGATGGAACGCCGTTGTCAGGAAGTCATCGACCGCTGCTGGCAGCTGGGCGATGAGAACCCGATTCTGTTTATCCACGACGTGGGCGCTGGCGGCCTCTCTAATGCGATGCCGGAACTGGTCAGCGATGGTGGCCGAGGCGGCCGGTTTAACCTGCGTGACATCCTGAGTGATGAGCCAGGCATGAGCCCGCTGGAAGTCTGGTGTAACGAATCACAGGAACGTTATGTGATGGCCGTGGCGCCGGATCAACTGGCGCAGTTTGAGGCGATTTGCCAGCGCGAGCGCGCACCCTTCGCGGTGATTGGTGAAGCCACCGAAGAGCGGCACCTGAGCCTGGAAGATAGCCATTTCGGTAATAAGCCGATCGACATGCCGCTGGACGTTCTGCTGGGCAAAACGCCGAAGATGACGCGGGATGTGGTGACGCAGCAGGCGCAGGGCACTGCCCTTCAGCGTGACGGCATCACACTGACCGATGCGGTGAATCGCGTGCTGCATCTGCCTGCCGTAGCCGAAAAAACTTTCCTGATCACCATCGGTGACCGCAGCGTGACCGGCATGGTGGCGCGCGACCAGATGGTGGGGCCGTGGCAGATCCCGGTTGCCAACTGTGCGGTAACCACTGCCAGCCTCGACAGCTACCACGGCGAAGCCTTTGCTCTGGGCGAACGTTCACCGGTTGCGCTGCTGGACTTCGCAGCATCAGGGCGTCTGGCGGTGGGTGAGGCACTGACTAACCTGGCCGCAACCCAGATTGGTTCGCTGAAGCGCGTGAAGCTCTCCGCAAACTGGATGTCCGCAGCCGGTCATCCGGGTGAAGATGCCGGTTTATATGCGGCGGTGAAAGCGGTCGGCGAAGAACTTTGCCCGGCACTGGGGATTACCATCCCGGTAGGGAAAGATTCGATGTCGATGAAAACCCGCTGGCAGGAAGGCACCGAGCAGCGTGAAATGACTTCACCGCTGTCGCTGGTGATTACCGCGTTTGCGCGCGTCGAAGATGTTCGTCGCACCGTCACGCCACAGTTGCAGGCCGATCAGGAGAACCTGCTGCTGCTGATCGACCTTGGCAACGGGGCTAATACGCTGGGCGCAACGGCGCTGTCGCAGGTCTATCGTCAGCTTGGCGACAAGCCTGCCGACGTGCGTGATGCCACACAGCTGGCTGGCTTCTTCAACGCCATTCAGGCGCTGGTGGCTGAGCAGAAACTGCTGGCCTACCACGATCGCTCCGACGGGGGGCTGCTGGTGACGCTGGCCGAGATGGCGTTTGCCGGTCACTGCGGCATTGACGTTGATATTGCTGCGCTGGGCGACGATGCGCTGGCAGCCCTGTTTACCGAAGAGCTGGGGGCGGTGATTCAGATCAACGCCGCCGATCGCGCCGCGGTTGAGCAGATCCTGGCGGATCACGGCCTTAGCGCCTCGACGCATCTGCTGGGCAGCGCGCACGCGGGCGATCGCTTTGTGATCCGGGCCGGTGACAGCACAGTCTACAGCGAAAGCCGTACTACGCTGCGGACCTGGTGGGCAGAAACGACCTGGCAGATGCAGCGCCTGCGCGATAATCCCGCGTGTGCCGATCAGGAACATGAGGCGAAGAAGAACAGCCGCGATCCTGGCCTGAACGTTAATCTGACCTTTAATCCGCAGGAAGATGTTGCAGCCCCGATGATTGCCACTGGCGCACGTCCACGCGTTGCGGTGCTGCGTGAGCAGGGTGTTAACTCGCACGTTGAGATGGCTGCGGCCTTCGATCGGGCAGGTTTTACCGCCATTGACGTTCACATGAGCGATCTGCTGGCCGGACGTTGCGGTCTGGAAGCGTTCCAGGCGCTGGTCGCCTGTGGCGGCTTCTCTTACGGCGATGTGCTGGGTGCGGGGGAGGGCTGGGCGAAATCGATTCTGTTTAACCCGCGCGTACGTGATGAATTCGAAACCTTCTTCCACCGTCCGCAAACCCTGGCGCTGGGCGTCTGCAACGGTTGCCAGATGATGTCCAATCTGCGTGAACTGATCCCGGGCAGCGATCTCTGGCCGCGCTTTGTGCGTAACCAGTCTGAGCGCTTTGAAGCTCGCTTCAGCCTGGTCGAAGTGGCCGCCAGTCCATCGCTATTGCTGGACGGCATGGCCGGTTCGCATATGCCTATCGCGGTTTCTCATGGTGAAGGCTTTGTGGAAGTGCGTGATGGTGGGCATCTGGCGGCGCTGGAGTCGAAAGGGCTGGTGGCACTGCGCTTTGTCGATAATTTTGGCAAGGTGACAGAAACCTATCCGGCTAACCCGAATGGTTCACCAAACGGCATCACTGCCGTGACCAACGAAAGTGGTCGAGTCACCATTATGATGCCGCATCCGGAGCGGGTGTTCCGCACCGTCAGTAATTCCTGGTATCCGGCCGAGTGGGGTGAAGATAGCCCGTGGATGCGTATTTTCCGTAATGCACGCAGACAGTTGGGTTAATTTAATCCACTGAAATGATCAGGAGGCCAGTGTGCCTCCTGTTCTTTTTTGCGCCGCTGTTGGCAAATAGCGACAATAGGGATATCGCACTGTCGCTTTATGGAGACATCTATCTCTTTGATTTTTAATGAGCAAGCATCAGGTGCGATTTTATGTCGCTCTGCGGAGACAGATTGCCCTGCTCTAATCAGATTTTTCGTAACAGTCAACGGCTGAGTTCATTCAATTTGCTGAAAAATATAATGATTTATTTTCTGGCATGGAATTTGCTATACTCATGCAACTGCTCATTCACCTGTTTATGATTGCCCCGCATAGCGGAAAAGAGCTCATAAAGCCCGAATGACGCACCAAACGGAGCCTGCCGTCCACCTGACCGATAATCGCTTGCGTTATCACACACCGGACGTAACGTTGAGTAAGGCTCCACCCATTCTTACGCGATGCATAACGCGTCGTGCCAGCGGCAGGCCATTAAGCCTGCCGTTTTCTTTTGTTCCCCTTTCTTCCGCCGACAGAGTCCGCTAGCATCCAGACAGCGAATCTTAAGGAAGCGGCAGCGTGAAAAAATGGCTTTTATTTCCCCGTTCTCTGCGCCAGTTGGTGCTGATGGCGTTTGTACTGGTGCTGCTGCCCTTGCTGGTGCTGGCCTGGCAGGCGTGGGAAAGTCTCTCTGCGTTAAGCGAACAAGCCGCGGACACCAACCGCAATACTTTCACCGACGTGCGCAGAAGTGAGGCGATGGCGCGGACGGCGGTGGAGCTGGAGCGCAGCTATCGTCAGTACTGTGTGCTGGATGATGCCTCGCTGGCACGCCTCTATCAGTCTCAGCACACCCGTTACACTCAGATGCTGAGTTCGCACAGCGCCAGCCTGCCCGAACTGCCCGCCTTCCAGATCTTACAGGCGACGTTGCCGCGGCTGATGCCGTTGAACTGTGATAACGGCAATCCGGTTCCGGGAGCCGCAGAGGCGCTGGATCGTTTTTCTGCTACTAACGCGCAGATGGTGCAGGACACACGCGAGGTAGTCTTTTCGCGCGGCTTACAGCTGCAGCGCGAAATCGCCGATCGCGGCCAGTTTTTTGGCTGGCAAACGCTGATTCTGTTTATCATCAGTCTGGCGTTGATGACGCTGTTTACTGGCATGATTATTGGCCCGGTCAAGCGCATTGAGCGGATGATCAACCGGCTGGGTGAAGGACGTGAACTGGGTAACAGCGTGAAATTTCGCGGCCCGCGTGAATTACGTTCGCTGGGACAGCGCATCGTCTGGCTCAGCGAACGGCTTCAATGGCTGGAATCACAGCGTCATGAATTTCTGCGCCATCTCTCTCATGAGCTGAAAACGCCGCTGGCCAGTCTGCGCGAAGGCACCGAACTGTTGGCGGATGAGGTTGCCGGGTCGCTGAACGCCGAGCAGAAAGAGGTTGTCACTATACTCGACAGCAGCAGCCGCCACCTGCAGCGGCTGATTGAACAGCTGCTTGATTACAACCGTAAACTGGCAGATGGCCCGATCCGGCTTGAACCGGTCAGCGTGGCGGAGATTGTGGAGGGCGTAATGAACGCACATGCACTCTCGGCGCGCGCCAAACTGATGCAGACGGTAGTCGATCTGGCGGTCAGCCACTGTCTTGCCGAACCGATGTTACTGATGCGGGTTATTGATAACCTCTATTCGAACGCCGTGAACTACGGCAGTGAATCCGGTACCATCTGGCTGCGCAGCCAGCAGCAGAGCGATCGGGTCTGGATTGAAGTCGCGAATAGCGGTACGCCGATCCCGCCGGAAGAGCAGGCCATGATTTTCGAACCTTTCTTCCAGGGCAGCCAGCAGCGTAAAGGGCCGGTAAAAGGCAGCGGGCTGGGATTGAGTATTGCCAAAGATTGCCTGCGCCGGATGCATGGCGACCTGACGCTGGTCGCCTGCGAACAGGCTGACGTCTGTTTTCGAATTGAACTGAACACCACAGCCGGGACTGTCTGACTGATGAAATATTTACCCGCTTTGCTGTTGAGCACGCTGACCACGCTGCTGCTCAGCGGATGTACGACCTCCCCGGCCAGCTCATCTCTGCCGTCAGGCCATCAGGTGGCAGAACCCGAGGTCAGAATTGCTGATTACCTGGCGGCCCGCTGCAGTGACCTGTGGCCGATAGAGGAGAGGGCGGCGCTGAGTAATAGCCTCTACTGGATGCGGGCGATCGACTGCGCTGAACGCCTTTCTCCCGTTGAAGCCCGGGCCGAAGCCCACCGCTGGCCGGCAGAAAGCTGGTCGCGCGCCTTCAAGCAGGGCGTGCTGATGTCCAACGGCAATGTCACGCCAGTGGAGCGTCGCCGTTATGTTGAAACCCTGGATCGTTACAGCGGTGATTTCCCGCAGTCTGTCCGCCCACTGATTCAGTTGTGGCGCAGTAATCAGACCGCGCAGCTCGAGCTCAGTGAAGCGCGAACCCGTTATGCCCATCTGCAACAGAGCAGCGATAGTCAGCTGGAGGCGATACGCCAGCAGATGGTCAAACAGCAGCAGCAGCTCAGCAACACACAGCATAAGCTGGAGCGCCTTACTGACATTGAGCGCCAGCTCTCATCACGCAAAGCCCCGGATGTTTCTGACAGCGGCCATGGCACTGCGCTGCCGCAGGATGAGGAGCAATAATGGTCAGACAAGCGGCAAAATTGCTGCTGGTGGATGACGATCCCAGTCTGCTGAAGCTGCTGGGTATGCGTCTTCGCAGTGAAGGTTATCAGGTCACCACCGCAGCCAGCGGACCAGAAGCGTTGCGTCTGCTGCAGAAAGAAAAAATCGAGCTGGTGATCAGTGACTTGCGGATGGACGAAATGGATGGTCTGGCGTTGTTTGGCGAGATACAGAAACGCCACACCGGCCTGCCGGTGATTATCCTGACGGCGCACGGCTCTATCCCGGATGCAGTCTCCGCCACCCAGCAGGGCGTATTCAGTTTCCTGACCAAACCGGTTGATCGGGATGCGCTTTACAAAGCAATCGATGAGGCGCTGGCACAGCAGGCTCCGGTCAGCGATGATCGCTGGCGGGAAGCGATCGTCACCCGCAGCCCGCTGATGTTAAAGCTGCTTGAGCAGGCGCACATGGTGGCGCAGTCTGACGTCAGCGTACTGATCAACGGCCAGAGTGGGACCGGTAAAGAGATGCTGGCTCAGGCGATTCACGCTGCCAGCCCGCGTAACGGCAAGCCGTTTGTTGCTATTAACTGTGGCGCACTGCCGGAGCAACTGCTGGAGTCGGAGCTGTTCGGGCACGCCAAAGGTGCCTTCACCGGTGCAGTCAGCGCCCGTGAAGGTTTGTTTAAAACCGCTGGCGGCGGCACGCTGTTCCTGGATGAGATTGGCGACATGCCGCAGCCGCTTCAGGTTAAGTTGCTGCGGGTGTTACAGGAGCGTAAGGTCAGGCCGCTGGGCAGCGATCATGATATTGAGATAGACGTGCGCATCATTTCGGCCACTCATCGCGATCTGCCAAAGGCGATGGAGAAAAAGGAGTTTCGAGAGGATCTCTTCTATCGTCTTAATGTGGTGAACCTGAAAATTCCGGCGCTACATCAACGCACCGAAGATATCCCGCTGCTGGCCAATCATCTGTTGCGTCAGGCGGCGGAACGCCATAAACCGCAGATTCGCAGTTTTTCCGTTGATGCAATGAAGCGCCTGATGGCTGCCAGCTGGCCGGGCAACGTGCGCCAGCTGGTTAATGTGATTGAGCAGTGCGTGGCGCTGAGCTCATCGCCCGTGATCAGCGATGCACTGGTGGAGCAGGCGTTGAGCGGGGAAAATAGCGCTTTGCCGACCTTTGCGGAGGCGCGCAATCAGTTTGAGCTGAACTATCTGCGGAAACTGCTGCAGATGACCAAAGGCAATGTGACTAACGCCGCACGTCTGGCTGGGCGCAACCGTACGGAATTCTATAAGCTGCTGTCTCGTCATGAACTGGATGCCAGTGATTTCAAAGAGTAGCGGAGGCTGCGAAGGGATATTGGCAGGTTGCCTGCTCAGGCCGGATCACATGGGTGCGGTCAGCATAACCTGGCAGCGCTTGCGGCAACCTGAAGAATCCCGGATATTACCGCCCGACAGCACCAGCAACATTTATACTTGATAAACCCTCTGACCATGGAGGGAGTGAAAAAGGGTCTGACATGAAAAAGATTGATGCGATTATCAAACCATTCAAACTCGATGATGTCCGTGAAGCCTTAGCGGAAGTGGGCATCACCGGGATGACCGTGAGTGAAGTGAAGGGTTTTGGCCGCCAGAAAGGGCACACCGAGCTTTACCGCGGCGCAGAGTATATGGTCGACTTTTTACCTAAAGTGAAAATCGAGATGGTGGTTGGCGACGATATCGTTGATACCTGTGTCGAGACCATTATGCGTACCGCGCAGACCGGCAAAATCGGTGATGGTAAGATCTTTGTCTTTGACGTGGCGCGCGTGGTGCGTATCCGTACTGGCGAAGAGGATGAAGAGGCAATCTGATGGTCTCTTCATCAGAATAAAAAGCCCGCGCTGCGGGCTTTTTTATGGCTCAATCACACGCCTTTGTGCGGGCCAAAAAGTTCGTAATGAATGCGTGCGTCCGCCACGCTGGCATCACGCAATTGTGCCACCACATGCTCCATAAAAGGCAGTGGGCCACAGAGGTAGAATTGGGTTTCTGGGGAGGCTAAACGTGCGGCCATTACGTTGATATCCATCAGACCTTCTGCATCATAGTGACCGGCATCTTCAGCCGCGGGCTCACGATACCAGACCTGACTGACGAAATCGGCGAGCTGCGCGCTCGTGGTGATAACTTCATGGCCAAAGGCATGCTGTTTGCCGTTCTCTGCTGCATGCAACCAGCTGACCGGCGCGCAGTGCTGGCTGGCCGCCAGTGCATGGAGCATGGCCAGCATCGGCGTCTGACCCACGCCCGCAGAAACCAGCGCCACCGGCGTGAACGGATTGACCTCAAGGAACACGTCGCCGTGCGGCGCGGCGAGCATCAGCTCATCACCCACCCTGCCATTCTGATGCAGCCAGCCGGAGACGGTGCCCTTAACTTCACGCTTCACCGCAATGCGATAATCTTTACCGTTGCTGAGATGAGTAAGCGAGTACTGACGAATCTGGTGATATTCGAAACTGGCGGGCTGAAGGTGCACCGTCAGATACTGACCCGGTTTAAAGGCCGCCACCGGGCCGCCATCCACCGGGCTAAAAGTAAAGCTTTTAATCGCATCGCTCTGCTGCTCAATAGCACTGATACGAAATGCACGGGTGCCGCGCCAGCCGCCGGTTTGCTGTTCCGTCGCCTGATAAATTTCCTCTTCCCGATTAATAAACACATCCGCCAGTACGCCATAGGCCCGGCCCCATGCAGCGAGTGCCTCTTCGCCCGGATTCAGCCGCTCTTTAATCGTTGCCAGCAGATTTTCACCGACGATGGCGTATTGCGCAGGCTGAATATTAAGGCTGGTATGTTTCTGCGCAATCTTTTCCACTGCGGGCAGTAGCACGGCCAGGTTCTCCAGATTCGCGCCATAGGCGCAAATGGCGTTGAACAGCGCTTCACGCTGATCGCCATTGCGCTGGTTGTTCATATTGAAAACATTTTTAAGTTCCGGATGGTGCGACAGCATACGGTCATAGAAGTGTGCGGTAAGCGCAGGACCACAGGCGGCGAGGGCAGGCAGGGTCGATTTAACCGTGGCGATAGTGTGTGCATCAAGCATAAAAGCGGCCTCTCCAAAAGGTGTATTTAAAATGCATCTTATAACTGCCGCGTCAGCAGTGTAAATAACCTGGTGAACTTTTGGTTTGTCAGAGTGGCTACTTTTTAATGCATGATGAAAAACAGTCGCCACCTCCTGAAGAAAAATCGTGGCGCCTGAACAGGGGGAAAAAGAGGTAAAAAAGCAGTGCCAGCAGCGAGCCAAACGTTTGCGTAAAAAGAGGCGGTTCACCCTACCTTCACCTGTTAAAACGGTTTACACTGTGGGCCTTCGCCCCTGAAGGGGGATAAATACCGTCAGAAAGTTAGCTGAGTCAGGAGATCCGGATGTTAAAGCGTGATATGAACATTGCCGATTACGATGCCGAGTTGTGGCAGGCGATGGAGCAGGAGACAGTGCGTCAGGAAGAGCACATTGAACTGATTGCTTCTGAAAACTATACCAGCCCGCGTGTTATGCAGGCCCAGGGTTCTCAGCTCACTAATAAATACGCTGAAGGCTATCCGGGCAAACGCTACTACGGCGGCTGTGAGTATGTTGATATCGTTGAGCAGCTGGCTATCGATCGCGCAAAAGCGCTGTTTGGCGCCGATTACGCTAACGTGCAGCCACACTCCGGTTCACAGGCTAATTTCGCTGTTTACACGGCGCTGTTGCAGCCGGGCGATACCATCCTCGGGATGAACCTGGCGCATGGGGGGCACCTGACTCACGGCTCACCAGTTAACCTCTCAGGCAAACTCTATAATGTCGTTGCTTACGGTATCGATGAGACCGGTAAAATCAACTACGACGAATTGGCTGAACTGGCGAAAACCCACAAGCCAAAAATGATCGTTGGCGGATTCTCGGCGTACTCCGGCGTCTGCGACTGGGCGAAAATGCGCGAAATCGCGGATAGCGTGGGTGCCTGGCTGTTTGTGGACATGGCACACGTTGCCGGTCTGATTGCCGCAGATGTCTACCCAAGTCCAATTCCGCATGCGCACGTGGTGACGTCTACCACCCACAAAACGTTGGCGGGTCCACGCGGTGGCATCATTCTGGCGAAAAACGGCGACGACGACTTTTATAAGAAACTGAACTCTGCTGTTTTCCCTGGCGGCCAGGGCGGTCCTCTTATGCACGTTATCGCCGGTAAAGCGGTCGCGTTCAAAGAGGCGATGGAGCCAGAATTTAAAACCTACCAGCAGCAGGTGGCAAAAAACGCCAAAGCGATGGTTGAAGTACTGATTGATCGTGGTTATGACATCGTTTCTGGCGGCACCCATAACCATCTGTTCCTGATCGATCTGGTAAGCAAAAACCTGACTGGTAAAGAAGCGGATGCCGCGCTGGGACGTGCCAACATCACGGTCAACAAAAACAGCGTGCCGAACGATCCGAAAAGCCCATTTGTGACTTCCGGGATCCGTATCGGTACGCCTGCGGTTACCCGACGTGGTTTCAACGAAGCAGACGTGCGTGAGCTGGCTGGCTGGATCGCCGATGTACTGGATAACATCAATGACGAAGCGACCATTGAGCGCACCAAACAGAAAGTGCTGGACATCTGCAGCCGTCTGCCGGTTTATGCTTAATCGTTAAGCTGTTGTGTGGCAGCATAAAAAGGATGGCATCTGCCATCCTTTTTTATTGCCTGTCCCGCGATGCTCTGCCACAGTAGCGCCCACTCATGCTGCCAGGCAGCACACTTGCTGGAGGGAATATGGCAATTGGCTCCGCCAGATGGCTCGGATTGGGCTACTTCACTTACTTCTTCTGTTACGGCATCTATCTGCCATTCTGGGGTGTGTGGCTGAAAGGCAATGGCCTTGATGCTGAAAAGATTGGTTTGCTGCTGGGCTGCGGCATGGTCGCGCGCTTTGTCGGCAGTCTGCTTATCGCCTCTCAGGTCAAAAATCCCGCTCGATTAATTACGGCGTTGCGTCTGCTGGCGCTGATGACCTGCCTGTTCGCCGCCGGTTTCTGGGTCGGTGAGCAGTGGATGTGGCTGCTGGCGGTAATGATCGGCTTCAACCTCTTTTTCTCACCGCTGGTTCCGCTCAGCGATGCCCTGGCCGCGACCTGGACCCAGCAGATTGGGCTGGCGTACGGACCGGTACGGCTGTGGGGATCGCTGGCCTTTGTGATCAGCTCGGCGTTAACCGGGGTGCTGGTCAGCGCTTACTCCTCTCAGGCTATTCTGCTGCTGCTTTCCTGCGGTATTATCGCTATGCTGGCTGGCATGATGCTGACACCCACCACTCAGCCGCACGGCAATGAGCGGCAGGGCGCGGCGGGTGGCGGCTGGCAGGTGTGGTGTGCGTTGCTACGTGAGAAGGCCGTATGGCGATTTATGCTCTGCGTGACGCTGCTACAGGGCGCGCACGCCGCCTATTACGGCTTCAGTGCTATCTGGTGGCAGGAGAGCGGCTATTCTGCTTCAACGGTGGGTTATCTCTGGTCGCTGGGCGTGGTGGCGGAGATTATCGTGTTTGCTCTGAGCAATCGCCTGTTCCGTCGCTGGAGTGCACGCGATCTGCTGCTGCTTTCGGGCATCTGCGCGCTGGTCCGCTGGAGCCTGATGGGGGCCAGCACCGCGCTGCCGCTGCTAATTGTGGTGCAAATCCTTCACTGTGGTAGCTTCACCGTCTGTCATCTTGCGGCGATGCGCTTTATCGCGGCGCGTCAGGGTGCGGAAGTGATCCGGCTGCAGTCGCTCTACTCCGCGCTGGCGATGGGCGGTGGCATTGCGGTGATGACCATGATCTGCGGCGTACTGTTCGCCCATTTGCAGGGGCAGCTTTTCTGGGTGATGGCATTGGTGGCGCTGCCCGCGCTGTTTCTGCGCCCCGGCTACGACTCCAGTAAATAACGAATGCGCTGCTGATGGTGTAACGTCAGCGGCAGTTCAGCATGCACCAGCGGCGGAGAGAAGAGGGGCAGCGAGGTGGGGTAGGGCGAAATGATGATGTCTACCTCCCGCGGCGCGCCATCCCGCTGAAACTGCTTCACATCCTGATAGGTAATATTGATCGGCAGCAGGGTGATCTCCCGGATCTGCTGCTCCACGTCTTGCTCCAGATCGGCATTGTCGCCAGTCAGGATCAGCACCTGCTTCTCCTGCAACGCATTCTCCTGCATCAGCCAGGCACCGAAAATAATGGTAATCAAACTCACCTCTTCCGGTGTAAAGGCGACCTGATAGTGCTTTTCAAATGCCTGCAGTGCCTGCTGAGTGGTACGCAGCAGGCGAGGATAAAGTCGGCTGACGTCCAGTGCCACGCTATTGTCGATACCGATATTAAAGTGGGTGCGATCCAACGCCTGCGCCAGATGCGGATAGAGCTGATAGAGCAGCTCTTCGCGGTCAGCAACGCTGGTCCCGGCACACGCTTCAAAGTCATTGATCAACTGCTGGGTCGCGTTCATTAACTGTTGCTCAGCAGGATGCGCAATCGCGTCCACGACAGGCGTATGGATCTGGCTGAACAACAGCGTCCAGAAGTCGGCTTCACTGGCAGGGGGGGCAAGGTGGCAGCGTTTGCGCCAGTGGTGAATCACATCCTCGGCCGCCTGCCGCTCAGCCTTCTGCTGGAGCCAGTGACACTGCGCTTCACTGAACAGCACCGGCTGGCGCTGGCATAACCCATACTTCATGAATATCTGCAGAAAAAGCCGGTCGCGTTCGCCGAAATCGCGCTTCAGACGCAGGCTGCAGTGCTGAATTAATGCCTGTAAATTGGTCTCATCCCAAAGCGCTTTCTCAATCTTCATCACCTTCAGGCGTTGACGCAGGGGAGCAGCAAAATGTTCGCAGACGAAATCCTGCGATAAACGCAAACTGCGTCGCAGGTTGTGCAGCAGACAGAGACGCCGATCCAACTCAGTACCATGAAGGCGAAAGCTGCCATCCACCATCTGATGCAATTCCAGCCGGTGATATCGCTGTATCTCAAGACCCACATCCGCGATATCCTGTCGGGCACCAGCAAGATCGACGCCATTCAGCCGGCAGACTTTTTCAAGCGTTAGCACGGGTGTCGGCAGAAACAGCAGCAATAAGACATGGCACTGACGCTGTGAACGGGTGAAGAGTGGTGCCATAGGGGTAGCAGAACTCATCAATCAGATTTCCAGCAGGCTATTTTGAGCTAAGAATAGTCAACCCCGTCAGCGCTTGCGCGGTTTACGCGCTTTATTTGCCGGAGGTTTAAGGCGGGTCACAAAATTCTTTTACTTATAGATTCTTTTAATCGGGAACGTTATTTTATTTCATTATGAAACGCGCACTCTTTGCTTTGTTAATGGTATTCAGCCCGGCTCTGCTGGCACATCCTCACAGCTTCATTGATATGAAAACTGAACTGGTGGTGCAGGGTGACACCTTGACCGGATTAAAGATGACCTGGACGATGGATGAGATTACCTCCGCCGATCTGCTTTATGACGCGGGCGAGGCGAAACCAGGCAGCGTGATATGGAAAAAGCTGGCGGCGGAAGTGATGGCGAATGTGCTGGGTCAGCACTACTTTTCTGAAATCTGGCACAATCAACAGCGAGTAAAGTTTTTGAATCTGCCAACGGAATATAATCTGTCGCGTAGCGGCCACAAAGCAGTGCTGGAATTTATTCTGCCGCTGGCGGAACCCCCGAAACTGACCGGGCAGCGCGTCGAGATCCTGACCTTTGATCCCACCTATTTTGTTGATATGTTTTACGACAACGCTGGTGCATTGACGCTGCCGCCTGCGCTGCAGACGCGTTGCCGATTTACCCTCAATACGCCAAAGCCCAATGATTCGCTGAAGCAATATGCGCTGTCGCTGGATAAAGCCGACGCCCCGGCGGAGGAGATGGATTTAGGCCGCCAATTTGCACAGACGGTAATACTCACATGTCAGTAATCTCTACATCCCTGCGGGCTTCCCGACTCTGGCCACTGTGGCTACTGGCGAGCGTGCTGCTGAGCAGCGCGTTGCTGGTCTGGCTCTACTGGTCGCAGATTCTGCTGCAGAGCGTGTTGTGGCAGAAAGATCTACATCGGCAAATGACCCAGCTGCTACAACAGGTGGCGGAGCAGCCCCACCAGGCTGGCATTTCGCTGGTGATATTCAGCCTGCTGTATGGCGTGCTGCACGCACTGGGACCGGGCCATGGCAAAGTGGTGATTGCGACCTTTCTGGCGACCCATCCGAGCCGCGTCAAAACCAGTATCAGGCTGACGCTGCTCGCCTCACTGCTGCAGGGTTCGGTGGCGATTACACTGGTGACGGTCATGCTGGTGCTGCTGAAAGCCTCGTCGCGCCAGCTGCATCTCAGCAGTTTCTGGCTAGAGAAGGGCAGTTATCTGCTGGTAATCGGGCTTGGCATGATGATTGGTTATCGGGCGCTGCGTTCGCTGTGGCTGGCATTGCGTCCACGGACGGCCCCGGTATTTCGCGCTTTCCAGCCTCAGCATCATGATCAGTGCGGATGCGGACATGCGCACCTTCCAACTCCGCAGCAGATGAGCGGCAGCGTCGGCGTAAAAACCCAGCTACTGGTGGTGGTGTCAATGGGGCTGCGTCCCTGTTCCGGCGCGATTATGATGCTGCTGTTTGCCAAAGTGATTGGCGTTTATAGCTGGGGCATTCTCTCTGCTGCGGTGATGGCGCTGGGTACTGCACTGACCATTTCGGCGATTGGCCTGGTAGTTCAGCAGGCTCGTACGGTGGCGCAGCGCCTTGCCCAGCCGCGCGAAACCGCTGGCATGACGCGACTACTGATCCCGGTGCTGGCCTTAACCGGCAGCCTGATTCTCATTGTAGCGGGTATCGCATTATGGCAGTCAGCGCAGCTGACTTTGGGCAGCGGAATTCGACCTTTCTGAATAAAAGCGTAGCGAAAATAAAATTGCCGCTGCGCTCTTCTCTTGGCTAATTATCTTTAAATTCACCTTTTTAATTTTTCTCTGCCTGCTTTAGTGGAGAAATAGCTATTCCCTGTCTACGCTGTTATTACCAAAACGGCATTTCGCCGTCAGGATGATAAAAGATCAAGACAGCTTTCTGTTTATTGCGAGGAGTATATTTCATGGCTGATACCCGTATTAATAATGGCTACACCGAAACGTTGGCGACCGGACCCGCTGGATTACCGTTAAAGCGTATTTCCTGGAGCGCTGTGTTTGCCGGTGTCATTTGTGCCTTAATTGTTCACATCATTCTGACGCTGCTGGGAACAGCCATTGGTGCTACCACCATTGATCCGATGAAAGAACAGAATCCACTCGACGGCCTCGGCACTGGTGCGCTGGTCTGGACTGCCATTGAAATGCTGGTCGCGATGGCGGCAGGTAGTTATGTTGCAGGTCGACTGGCTCAGCGTGAAGGCGCACTGCACGGTTTACTGATGTTTGGCCTCAGCACAATTTTCACTATTTACCTGGCTATTGCGTTAGCAACCAGCGTATTAGGCGGCGCAATGAATATTGTGGGTTCAGGCTTCCAGGCCCTGGGTAGTGGTATTTCCGCCGCTGCGCCATCGGTTACCCAAATGGCAAAAGAAAAACTGCAAGAGAGTAATATTAATTTAGATAACCTGCAGAACGAACTGGAAACGACTTTACGTCAGACCGGCAAACCGGAATTACAGCCTGAGAACTTAAAGCAGGATGCAAATAAAGAAGCGCAGAATGCTGAAAACCAGGCCAACAACACCGCCAACCATCCGCAGACAGCTGATACTGATCTGACTAACTGGGTCAAAGGCGTGATGGATCGTCATTCAGACACACTGCAGGCAGCTGATCGTGATGCGCTGAAAAATATTATCAAAGCGCGTACCGGTAAAAGCGATGAGGAAGTGGATCAAATCGTCGCGAAAACCGAGCAGAGTTATCAGCAGGCCGTTCAGAAGTATCAGGAACTGAAACAGCAGGCTGAACAGAAAGCGCGTGAAGCAGGTGAAAAAGCCGCTGCCGCGACTGCGAAAGCGAGCTGGTATGCCCTGATTCTGCTGATTATCGAAGCGGTGCTGGCAGGTGCGATGGGTATGGTGGGTCGTCGTACTCAGCCTCGTCAGGTGCTTGCACACGAACGTCGTTAATCATCGCTGATTGGCAGGCAATAGAAAAGGCGGCTGAGAAGCCGCCTTGTTCCGTATTAAGACTTAACGTTTTAAGGCTTCGCTCAGCTCATCACGCATGTTCGACAGCATCGCTTTCACCACACGCGGGTTACCCGCGACCAGGTTACCAGACAGCAGATAGCCGTGGTTACCGGTGAAGTCTGTGACCAGCCCACCCGCTTCACGCACCAGCAGTTCACCCGCCGCAAAATCCCACGGCTTCAGGCCAATCTCAAAATAGCCATCTACGCGACCAGCAGCGACATAGGCCAGATCCAGCGCAGCAGAACCGGTGCGGCGGAAATCAGCACACTGGGTAAAGAGTTTGGTCAGAACATTCATGTAAGCAGGCGCGTGCTGCTTCATTTTGAATGGGAAGCCGGTTGCCAGAACGGTGCCGTCCAGGTCGCGGGCAATGCTGCCACGCAGACGATAGCCATTCAGCTGAGCGCCCTGGCCGCGTGAAGAGGTGAACAGTTCATTGCGCATAGGATCGTAAACCACCGCGACTTCAGTGCGGCCTTTGATGCGCACGGCGATTGAAACAGCAAAGTGGGGTAAACGTTTAATGAAGTTGGAGGTGCCATCCAGGGGATCGATAACCCATTGAACATCCTGATCTTCGCCCACCAGTTCACCGCTTTCTTCGGTGATGATGGTGTGTTGCGGGTAAGATTTACGAATCACTTCGATAATCAGGCGTTCTGCTTCGCGGTCAACATTGGTCACAAAGTCGTTGCTGCCTTTCTGGCTGGCTTCGACGGCGTCCGGGGTTTCATAATATTTGGCAATTAAATTTCCGGCCTTGCGCGCTGCGCGCACGGCAATGTTGAGCATTGGATGCATCGGTATCTCTCGCTGGATGTTAAAGAACGGGGAAAACGGCGCGGAGTATAGCAGTGTGTTCGGTAAATGTCCTGCTTTATGTTAGGATTCTCTCCACTGATTTTACTGACCCGTTTCTGAGTATCCCTAATCATGTTGCAAAATATTCGTATCGTGCTGGTCGAGACTTCTCACACCGGTAACATGGGCTCCGTTGCGCGCGCCATGAAAACCATGGGCTTAACTAATCTCTATCTGGTTAATCCGCTGGTTAAGCCCGACTCGCAGGCAATCTCACTCGCGGCCGGTGCCAGCGATGTTATTGGCGAGGCTAAAATCGTCGACTCGCTGGATGAGGCGATCGCCGGATGCAGCCTGGTGGTGGGCACCAGCGCACGCTCCCGTTCGCTGCCCTGGCCGATGCTGGATGCGCGTGAATGCGGTGTGAAAAGCGTGGAAGAGGGCCTGCAGGCACCGGTCGCGCTGGTGTTTGGTCGCGAACGCGTCGGCCTGACCAATGAAGAGTTGCAGAAGTGTCACTATCATGTCGCTATTCAGGCAAATCCAGAATACAGCTCGCTAAACCTGGCGATGGCGGTGCAGATTATCGCCTATGAAGTGCGCATGGCATGGCTACAGGCGCAGGAGCAGGCCAGCCCGCCGCCGCAGTATGAAGAATCACCTTATCCGCTGGTGGATGACCTTGAGCGCTTCTATCAGCATATGGAACAGATGATGCTGAACAGCGGCTTCATCCGTGAAGCCAATCCTGGCCAGGTGATGAGCAAACTGCGTCGTCTTTATACCCGCGCGCGTCCGGAACGTGATGAACTCAACATTCTCCGTGGCATGCTTTCGTCATTTGAAAAGCGGAAAAACGATAAAAAAGAAGCAGATAATAGTTGAGTAAATTACCAGGTTAAATACTTGAGTGTTTTACCAGGTTAAATAGTTGACCAATTCACTCGGGAATGTCAGACTTCACGGCATCTGTTGCTAATCCTCCGATAACCGGACGCTATTGAGGTTGTACGCTATGAGACTGACATCCAAAGGACGTTATGCTGTTACTGCAATGCTGGACGTTGCCCTTCACTCCCACGAAGGCCCGGTCCCGCTGGCTGATATTTCAGAGCGTCAGGGCATTTCGCTCTCCTATCTGGAGCAGTTATTCTCCCGACTGCGTAAAAATGACCTGGTCTCCAGCGTACGCGGTCCCGGCGGTGGTTATCTGTTGGGGAAAGCGTCAAATACCATCTCTGTCGGTGAAGTGATCACCGCTGTTGATGAGTCGGTTGATGCCACCAAATGTCAGGGCAAAGAAGGGTGTCAGGGCGGTGAGCGTTGCCTGACTCATGTGCTGTGGCGCGATCTGAGTGTGCGTATCAGTGACTTCCTGAACAACATTACACTGGCTGAGCTGGTGAATAATCAGGAGATCCTGGATGTGGCCGATCGACAGAATGCGATTGATAATCGTCGCTTCCAGAGTCCGCGCACCCAGGAAATTAACGTTAACCAACGCGCCTCGTAATCCCCGCTGTTCCGGCCCTTACTGCTAACGCGGTCAGGGCCGAATCTGCTATAAAGACGTATGATTTTTTATACGGAGCTGTAGCGCAATGAAATTACCGATTTACCTGGATTACGCCGCCACCACGCCGGCCGATCCGCGTGTGGCCAGCAAAATGATGCAGTTTCTGACGCTGGATGGCACGTTCGGTAATCCGGCCTCGCGATCGCACCGTTTTGGCTGGCAGTCTGAAGAAGCGGTCGATGTTGCCCGTAATCAGATCGCCGAACTGGTCAACGCCGACCCGCGCGAAATCGTCTTTACCTCGGGTGCCACTGAATCTGATAACCTCGCGATCAAAGGCGCAGCCCACGCCCATCAGGCGCGCGGCAAACATATCATTACCAGCCAGACGGAACACAAAGCGGTGCTCGACAGCTGCCAGCAGCTGGAGCGTGAAGGCTTTGCTGTCACCTATCTTACCCCGGCCGCCAACGGCATTATCTCGCCTGACCAGCTGCGTGCAGCGCTACGCGACGACACCCTTTTAGTCACCCTGATGCACGTTAATAATGAAACCGGGGTAATTCAGGATATCGCCGCCTTTGGCGAACTCTGCCGTGAACGTGAGATTCTGTTTCATGTGGATGCCACCCAGAGCGTCGGTAAGTTGCCCATCGACCTTAGCCAGTTACCGGTCGATTTGATGTCCTTCTCTGCCCACAAACTTTACGGACCAAAAGGCATCGGGGCGCTCTATGTTCGGCGTAAGCCGCGCGTGGAGATCGCTGCGCAGATCCACGGCGGCGGACATGAACGCGGGATGCGATCCGGGACATTGCCGGTACATCAGATTGTCGGCATGGGCGAAGCCTATCGTATCGCGGCAGACGAGCGCGAAACCGAGATGGCGCGTCTGCAGAATCTGCGCGATCGTCTGTGGCAGGGCATCAGCACACTGCCGGACGTGACCCTGAATGGCGATCTAAACCGGCGTGCACCGAACATTCTTAACCTCAGTTTCGCTGACGTTGAGGGGGAATCACTGATCATGGCGCTGAAAGATCTGGCGCTCTCTTCCGGCTCGGCCTGTACCTCCGCCAGTCTGGAGCCTTCCTATGTATTACGGGCGCTAGGCGTGAGTGAAGAGCTGGCGCACAGTTCGCTGCGCTTCTCACTGGGACGCTTCACCACGGAGGAAGAGATCGACTACGCCATTGCCCTGGTGCAGAAATCAGTGACCCGTCTGCGGGCCTTAATGAAATCCTGATACCCGGACATAGTCCGGAAACTGTGCCAATATTTGCACTTCGCTGGCAACGCCTGACGGAATTTGTTATCAGGTCTCTCTGCGAATTACATTTAACATCTTATTAAAGCCGTTATAACAATCAGGCTGGATGAAACAGATAACGATTACGGAGCTTTTCGATGACCACACAACCGATGACAATTACGCTTAGCAGCCAGCCCGCCGATGCGCGCTGGGGCGAAAAAGCGATTCTCAGCAGCAACGACAGCGGTATGACACTGCATCTGACTGGCGCGGATGCGCTGAATATCATCCAGCGTGCAGCGCACAAAATCGACAGCCAGGGGATCCGCCAGGTGGCGCTGACGGGCGAAGGCTGGCACCTTGAGCAGTGCTGGGCATTCTGGCAGGGTTTCCGTGGCCCGAAAGGCCGGCGTCAGGTTGAGTGGCCAGAGCTGGGCGAACATGAGCAAGCTGAGTTCGATCGCCGTCTGAAAATTATCGACTGGGTCCGCAACGTTATTAACCTGCCAGCGGAAGATCTGGGGCCGGAACAGCTGGCACACAATGCAGTCGACCTGATCAGTGAGGTGGGCGGCAGCGCCGTCAGCTATCGCATCACCAAAGGCGATGATCTGCGGGTTCAGGGCTATACGGGCCTGCACACAGTGGGACGCGGTTCAAATCGCCCGCCGGTCTATCTGGCGCTCGATTACAACCCGAGCGGCGATGAGAATGCCCCGGTCTACGCCTGTCTGGTTGGTAAAGGCATTACCTTTGATACCGGCGGCTACAGCCTGAAGCAGAGCAGCTTCATGGACTCAATGAAGTCTGATATGGGCGGCGCAGCGACCGTCACTGGCGCGCTGGCCATGGCAATTTCGCGCGGTCTGAACAAGCGTGTCAAACTCTACCTTTGCTGCGCCGATAACATGGTGAGCAGCAACGCCTTTAAACTGGGCGACATCATTCGCTATCGCAACGGCAAATCGGTAGAAGTGATGAACACGGATGCGGAAGGGCGCCTGGTACTGGCCGACGGTTTAATCGACGCCAGCGAGCAGAATCCGACGCTGATCATTGACGCCGCGACGCTGACCGGCGCGGCCAAGACGGCGCTAGGCAATGATTACCATGCGCTGTTTACCTTTGATGATGTGATGGCGCAGTCGCTGATGGGCAGCGCAGTGAGTGAGAATGAACCTTTCTGGCGTCTGCCGCTGGCAGAATTCCATCGCAGCCATCTGCCGTCTAACTTTGCCGATCTCAATAATATCGCCAGCCCGTCTCATGCGGCGGGTGCCAGTAGCGCGGCAGCGTTCCTGTCACACTTCGTCAGCAATTATCAGCAAGGCTGGCTGCACATCGACTGCTCCGCGACCTATCGCAAAGGCGCAGTTGACCAGTGGGCGGCGGGTGCAACCGGTCTTGGCGTGCGTACCATCGCCAATCTGTTACTGAAATAAGCCGATCGCAGCGGTGGTTGATGCTGCCGCTGTTCAGAGGGTAACTATGAATCGTCTTGAAGAGGTGCTGGAGCTGGCGGCCACTGAGCCTGCCCATCGGCCCGAATTTTTTCAACTGCTGCTGGAATCTGATGTCTGGGTGCCAGGTAAAAGCACCACGCAACAGCTGGATGCCAGCATGCCAGTTGATCTGCAGCACTGGGAAAAAGAGGATGGTAACAGCATCATTCCTTTTTTCACGTCAGAACAGGCGATGAGTGAAGCGGTCAGCGGTGAGCAATCCTGGCTGCGTCTGCCGGTACGGACGCTGTTTGAGATCACGCGCGGTGAAACGCTGTTTCTCAATCCCAAACTGCCTTCTGGCAAAGAGTTTACCGCGGCAGAGATTACCCATCTGCTGGAAGATCAGGGCAGCGCGCTAAGCCAGCAAACTGTGCTGGAAGGCGGACAGTCACTGCTGCTGTCTGAGGTGGCGGAACCGCCTGCACAGATGATCGACTCGCTGACTCAGCTGTTCAGTAAGCATAAGCAGGTGCGTCGTGCATTTATCGCCAGCATTCGTGAGCAGGCCGATGAAGCGCCCAATCTGTTGATTGGTATTGAAGCAGATAACAGCATTGAGGCGATTATTCAGGCGGCGGGCAGCGTGGCAACCGATACGCTGCCGGACGATGCGCCGGTTGATATCTGTGAGGTGACGCTGAACGATCGCGGCATCAGCCACTTCTTTACCGCCCACATCCCGCCATTCTATGAGCGTCGCTGGGGCAGTTTCCTGCGCGACTTCAAGGGCAGTGAGCGGATTATCTGAGACAACAAAGTAAACAGGCGGCTTACGAGCCGCCTCATATAGCTGATATCCCGAATCAGGGGGAATCTGGCCGCAACGAATAAGCTTAACGCGCAGGGAACAGGGTCAGAGGAGGAAAGCGTCCCGCGCCATGGACAAAAATGCCGGGAGCGTTTTTGAACAACGCAAAGCGTTGGCCCGGTACGGGCACACCTCAGGGATGAGGTGTGTAATCGCGCGGGCCGAGCGGCCAGGGAGTGGCTTTAGCGACTTGCCGATCTGACCCTGTTTCCTGTGCTGCCTCGTTCTTACAGCGGATCGAATCCGATATTATTAAAAAAACAGGCGGCTCATGGGCCGCCTGTTTTTTATTTCGCGATAGGTAAGTCGTCGCGGCTGCCCCATTCGCCCCAGGAGCCGTCATACAGCGTAACATCCCGTGCGGCCAGCGCCGTCAGAGCCAGAATCAACACCACCGCTGTCACCCCAGAGCCACAACTGGCGACCACTGGCTTTGTAATATCGACGCCAGCATCGGCAAACAGCCTGCGCAGTTCCGCATCCGGCTTAAGTTGTCCCTGTTCAACCAGGCTATTCCACGGCACGTTCAGGCTGTTGGGAATATGTCCGCGATGTAAGCCGGGACGCGGCTCGTCCACTTCGGCGTTAAAGCGGTTGGCGGCACGCGCATCAACAATCTGTGCGCCCCCTTCATGACTGATCAGCAGCACGTCCGTCAGACGTTTCACCCGGCTTTCATCAGCGTGTGCCTCAAATTCACCGTCAGGCAGACAGACTTCGCCGGTTGCCAGCGCAAAACCGGCTTCTTTCCAGCCCTGCAACCCCCCCGCCAGAATCGACACCTGAGCTACACCAAAGGTGTTCAGCATCCACCAGGCGCGCGGCGCGGAAAAGAGATTGCCCTCGTCATACACTACTACGTGCTTATCACTGCTGACGCCCAGCTCGCGCATCGCGACGGCAAAACTCTCGGCGCGCGGCAGCATATGGGGATAGGGACTGGTGTGATCGGAAAGCGCTTCGATATTAAAATAAGGGGCGTTGGGTAAATGACCCGACAGATATTCAGCCTGGATATCGCGAACCGCTTCCATACCGGGTGGCAGCATACGGGCATCCAGCACCTGAAGCCGCTCATCGTTGTAGTGCTCTTGTAACCAGTCGGCGGACACAAACAGTGGCGTCGTCATAACAACCTCATCTCAGCAATCTGTCTTACCAGTGTCAGGGAATGTGCGCACCATCTCAAGAGAAGCGTTGATTAAATGCGAGCATTGATATGAAATTGCGCTGCGTAATCAAATGACACTCCCTGCGTCCCGGTGAAGGAACTACCATGAAGACACGCAATACCCGGCTGCTACTCAGCATGCTGATTGGTGGCTCGCTGCTGTCAGCGACCCTATTACCTGTTTTGTCTCTCCAGGCGGCAGAAGCACCCGCAACGACTCAGGTCAGCAAACCGCTGACGATTATCGATCTCTCGGAACTGCAGATCGACGGTGCCGCTGCGCTGGTCTTAACCTTCAGTCAGCCGCTGGATGAAAAACAGGATATCGCCCACATCGTCAGGCTGACCGATGATCAACAGGGCCGGGTAGATGGCGGCTGGGAGCTTTCCACTAACCGCAAAACGTTGCGCTTCCGCCATCCCGAGCCGTCCCGTCACTTCACCGTCACGGTGGATGCCGGACTGCGCGCGGCCAGCGGTGAGACGCTGACTGCCAATTACAGCCAGAAAATCGCCACCCGTGATATCCAGCCGATGGTGGGCTTTGCCAGTCGCGGTTCACTGCTGCCGCTGCGTATTACTCAGGGGCTGCCGGTACTGGCGCTGAACGTTGACCAGGTCGATGTCGATTTCTTCCGGATAAAGAATGCCGGCCTGGCGGAATTCCTCTCCCAGTGGAATTACGGTAATACCCTCTCCAGTTGGCAGTCGCAGGATCTGCTGAAAAGCAGCCAACTGGTCTATAGCGGACGCTTTGAGCTTAATCCGGCGCGTAACATCCGTGAAAAACTGCAGCTGCCGATGAGCGACATTACCGCCCTTCAACAGCCGGGCGTCTATCTGGCGGTAATGAAGCAGGCAGGTACCTATCGCTACAGCCAGCCCGCTACGCTTTTTACCCTCAGCGATATTGGCCTGTCACTGCATCGCTTCCCGACCCGGTTCGAACTGTTCGCCCAGAGTCTGGCAAACGGCCAGCCGCTTTCTGGCGTCAGCGTCAGGTTACTGGATGCGAAAGGGCAGGTTCTGCAAAGCGGTACCAGTGACAACACCGGTCATCTGCGCCTCAAGGCGGATGAAAAAGGTAAGCTCCTGCTGGCATTGCAGGGCGAGCAGACCTCGCTGATCGACCTGGCGCGTCCGGCGCTGGATTTAGCGGAGTTTCCGGTTGCCGGGCCTCAGGGCTATGACAAACAGCTGTTTGTCTTTGGCCCGCGCGATATCTACCGCCCCGGCGAAACGGTTATCGTGAATGCGCTGCTTCGCGATGCCGACGGACACCCCTTGCCTGCCCAGCCGATCAAAGCGGAACTGGTGCAACCCGACGGTCAGGTAATGCGTACCTTTGTCTGGCAGCCTGACGCGGGATTCTACCAGCAACGGCTGGCCCTGCCCGCCTCGGCGATGACCGGCGACTGGATGCTGCGACTGAATACTGGCGATAACCTGACGCGACAGTGGCATTTCCACGTCGAGGATTTTCTGCCAGAACGTATGACGTTGACCCTGAAAAACGACCCTCAGCCGCAGCCCAATGATGCCAGTGTTGAATTCGGTATTGAGGGACGCTATCTCTATGGCGCGCCAGCCGTGGGTAACACGTTACAGGGACAACTCTATCTGCGACCGGCACGCGAGGCGGTGACTGCACTGCCCGGCTACCAGTTTGGTGACATCACCGAAGAGGGGTTAAAGCGCACGCTGGATGAGGTGGATCTCCAGCTTGACGCCAGCGGTAAAGCACAACTGACGGTAGAGAATCAGTGGGATCAGCTCCACTCCCCGCTCAATCTGATCCTGCAGGCCAGCCTGCTGGAGACCGGCGGACGTCCGGTCACCCGTCGGGCCACCCAGGCCATCTGGCCCGCTGACGCGCTGCCAGGTATCCGGCCGCTGTTTGGTAACAAGGCGGTTTATGACTACCGCAGTGACCGCTATCACGATGAGCCGACCGTGCCGGAACAGAGCCTGGCCGAATTCGACATTGTCTATGCCAATAGTCAGGGCAAAAAACTGGCGGCAGAGAAGCTGGATGTGCGCCTGATCCGTGAACGCCGTGATGACTTCTGGAGCTTCTCTGACAGTGAAGGCTGGCAGTCGCAGTATAACAACAAGGATCTGCAGGAAGATGAACGCGCCATCTCTGTCCCGGCTGACGGCAGCACCAAAGTCAGCTTCCCGGTCGAGTGGGGCCACTACCGGCTGGAAGTTCAGGCGGGCGAAAAGATCGTCAGCAGTGTGCGGTTCCAGGCGGGTTATGACTGGCAGGATAACACCCACGGCACGGGTGCATTGCGTCCCGATCAGGTCAGACTGAAGCTGGATAAAGCGGCTTATCAACCGGGCGATACCGTGCATCTGCAGGTTGAGTCACCAGCGGCCGGTAAAGGTTATCTGATGGTGGAGTCGAGCAGCGGCACCCTCTGGTGGCAACCGCTGACCGTACCGCAGGGCGGCACAACGGTAGATGTGCCGGTGGCTGAGAGCTGGCGGCGTCACGATCTTTACTTCAGTGCCATCGTGGTGCGTGACGGCGATAAGGTCAGTGGTGCCACGCCAAAACGCGCAGTGGGGCTGTTACACCTGCCGATGGCGACGGAGGCGCGCCGCTTAAACCTGACGCTGGCTGCACCGGATAAAATCCGCCCCGATCAAAACCTGACGGTCAGGGTTCATGCCAGCCGTGACGGTGGCCCACTGCCTGAAAAAGTAAATGTGCTGCTGTCAGCGGTGGACAGCGGCGTATTGAGCGTGACGGATTTCAAAACGCCCGATCCGTGGCAGGCTTTCTTTGGCCGCAAGCGCTACAACGTCGATCAGTACGATGTGTTTGGTCAGCTGATCGAAGGCGGTGGCCGGCTGGCGGCGCTGCGGTTTGGTGGAGATGGCGAAGATGAATCGATGACGCGCGGCGGTAAAAAGCCGGTGACGCGCGTCAATATCGTGGCGCAGCAGTTACAGGTGGTGACGCTGGATAAAGAGGGCAACGGGTCGATTACGCTGCCGATCCCAGCCTTTAACGGCGAACTCCGGCTGATGACCCAGGCCTGGAGCGATGACAGCTTCGGCGCAGCAGAGCGCAAACTGGTCGTGGCCGCGCCGCTGATCAGCGAACTGGCCACCCCGCGTTTCCTTGCCAGCGGCGACACGGCGTCACTGGCGCTGGATATCACTAACCTGACTGACCTGACGCAAACCCTGAAAGTGGATCTGTCCAGCAGTGGCTTAGTAGGTCTGGCCGGTGCTGCCAGCCAGAGCGTAACGCTGGCCAAAGGCACACGCACGACATTGCAGATTCCGGTTACGGCGAAAACCGGTTTTGGTGAAGGCGAGGTTGCCGTGCAGATTTCCGGTCTGAATCTGCCGGGTGAGCAGGTGAAATCTGGCAAACAGCAGTGGAAAATTGGCGTCAGACCACCTTATCCGGCGCAGACGCTGAACTTTGATGCCGTTATCAATCCCGATCAGCCCTGGCAGGTTGCGGCTGCGGCATTCGCAGGGCTGGATGCTCAGACTCTGAGTGGACAGCTGACGCTGAGCAATCGACCGCCGCTGAACATCGCCCGCTATATCAGTGCACTTTACGCCTATCCCTACGGCTGTCTGGAACAGACCAGTAGCGGCCTCTGGCCTTCGCTCTACACCAGCCATGCTGAGCTGACCGCCATGGGCATTAAAACCAGCAGCGATGAGGCGCGTCGGGCCGCAGTCGACACCGGTATTGCCCGTCTGGCCGGGATGCAACGGGCTAACGGCAGCTTCGGGCTGTGGGATAAACAGAGTGAAGAGGAGTTCTGGCTAACGCCTTATGTCACGGACTTTCTGCTGCGCGCCAGTGAGGCAGGCTATGCGCTGCCGGATAATGTGGTTGATCGCGCTAACGCACGGCTGTTGCGCTATCTGCAGGACCCATCGCAGATCAGCGGCGGCGGCAGTGAAAACAACGCCGCGCTGCAGTTTAGCGTTCAGGCTTACGCCGGACTGGTGCTGGCGCGTCAGCAGCGCGCACCACTGGGCGCGCTGCGCGCAGTGTACCAGCAGCGAGAGAAGTCCCGCTCCGGCCTGGCGCTGATGCAACTCGGCGTAGCGCTGAAGCTGATGGGTGACGGGCAGCGGTCGCAGCAGGCGATCATGCAGGGTGCCACGCTGACGCGCTCAGATAAAGAGTGGTATGGCGATTATGGCAGCACGGTGCGCGATCAGGGGATGATGATTGCCCTGTTAGCAGAGAATAAGCTTCAGCCTGATCTGCAAAATAGTCTGCTGCTGTCGCTGTCAAAAGAGGTCAACGGCAAGCGCTGGTTCTCGACCCAGGAGAATAACGCGCTCTATTCAGCAGCGCATACTCTGCAGCGTGCGCAGGGCGGAAGCTGGCAGGCGCAGCTGTCGGGCAATGCACAGCCCCTGCAGGGCGAGGCGCCACTGAATAAAGGGGTTGCGGCTGAACGCCTGTTGCAAGGCTTAGCCATCCGTAATCCGGGCAGTGTGCCGCTGTATGGTCGTCTGGATGTCACCGGCTATCCGCTGGCCGCCCCCCAGCCGGAGAGCAATGTGCTCGGAATAAAACGTGAATACTTTACGCTGGATGGCAAAGCCGCCGATCTCAGCAATCTGCGCAGCGGCGAGTTGCTGGTGGTGCGTCTGACCGTTTCGTCGACGCGCAGCATCACCGATGCGCTGGTGGTGGATCTGCTGCCTGCCGGTCTGGAGCTGGAAAACCAGAACCTGGCCGACAGCAGCGCCAGCCTCGGCGACAGTGCGGATGCGCTGAAAGAGAGCATGGGCGATATGCAGCAGACGGACATCAGACACATTGAGTTCCGTGACGATCGCTTCGTGGCGGCACTGGCGGTTGATACCTATCGTCCCGCGACGCTGATCTATCTGGCACGGGCAGTCACACCAGGTCGCTATCTGATGCCGCCATCGCAGGTCGAGTCAATGTATGTGCCGGAGTGGCGCGCCACCGGCAGTACGCCGTCGCAGTTGCATATTCAGTAAGTGACGCGACGCGTGGTAAAAATCAGCACTATCAAAAAGCGGTGGTTCGTGCTGCCGCTTTTTTTTCTGGCGCTGTGGCTGTTGACGTGGGGGCTGGATCGGCTATTCCCGTTACCGCTTAAACAGGTGCAGCCTTCGCGAATGATTGTTGCCAGCGACGGCACGCCCCTGTGGCGTTTTGCTGACAGCAAGGGGATCTGGCGCTATCCGGTTACGCCAGAGGACGTTGCTCCGGCCTATCTGCAGGCGCTGCTCACCTATGAAGATCGTTGGTTCTGGTATCACCCCGGCATCAATCCCCTGGCGCTGCTACGCGCCGCCTGGCAGGATCTCCGCCATCAGAGCGTGATTTCCGGGGGCAGCACCCTGACCATGCAGGTTGCACGCCTTATCGACCCGCAACCCCGTACGCTGCGCGGTAAGCTGGTTCAGGCCTGGCGCGCGCTGCAGCTTGAGTGGCATCTTTCTAAACGTGACATCCTGATGATCTACCTTAACCGTGCGCCCTTTGGCGGCACGCTGGAAGGGGTGGGGGCGGCAAGCTGGAGCTGGCTGGGAAAAGCCCCGTTACAGCTGACGCCGGGTGAGGCAGCGCTGCTGGCCGTTTTGCCGCAGGCACCCAGCCGTCTGCGCCCCGATCGCTGGCCTGAACGGGCGGAAGCCGCACGCAATAAAGTGCTGGATCGGCTGGCGCAATACCGTATCTGGACACCTGAACAGGTGGCAGAAATTCGTCAGGAACCGGTGTGGCTGCCACCGCGACAGATGCCGCAGATGGCGCCGCTGCTGGCCCGGCGGCTACTGTCGATCAGCCGCAACGATAAAATTGTCTCTACGCTCGACCCCTCACTGCAGCGCGAACTGGAAAGTCTGGCGCTGAACGTTAAAAACCAGCTTCCGCCGCGCACTTCGCTGGCGATGCTGGTGGTGGATCACACCACCATGGCGGTGCGGGGCTACGTCGGCTCGGCTGACTTTACCGATGACAGCCGTTTTGGTCATGTCGATATGATCGCCAGCGTGCGCTCGCCAGGCTCGGTGTTAAAACCCTTGATTTACGGCATGGCGCTGGACGAGGGGCTGATTCATGCCGAATCACTGCTGCAGGATGTACCACGTCGCTTTGGTGATTACCGGCCAGGCAATTTCGACACTGGGTTTCACGGGCCGGTCAGTGCCAGTGAAGCGCTGGTGCGATCCCTGAATCTGCCCGCCGTGCAGCTGCTGGAAGCGCTGGGACCGAAAAACGTCGCAGCGCGTCTGCGCAATGTCGGTCTCAACTTACGTTTCCCGCCCGGCGCTGAACCTAATCTTTCCCTGATTCTCGGCGGCACCGGGGCGCGGATGGATGAGATCGTGGCGGCCTACAGCGCCTTTGCCCGCCACGGCAACGCCGGTCAGCTGCGCTGGATGCCCGATCAACCCTTGCAGCAGCGGCCGCTGCTTTCGCCTGAGTCGGCGTGGATCATCCGGCGTATCCTGGCCGGCGAAGCCCAGCCTGCGGGTAATGGTAGCGTACCCGACGTGGTGCCACTGGCATGGAAAACCGGCACCAGTTACGGCTATCGCGACGCCTGGTCGGTCGGCATTAATCCCCGTTATCTGATTGGTGTCTGGGTCGGACGACCGGATGCCACCCCGGTTGCCGGGCAGTTTGGTTTTGCCTCTGCCGTGCCGATCATGAATCAGATTAATAGCATGCTGATGAGCCGCCTCGGCAGGCGGGACGTGCCGGGCGATCCGCGACCGGCCTCGGTGACGGTGGCGACCATTTGCTGGCCTGGCGGTCAGCCGCTGCCCGCCGGAGACGAAAATTGCCGCCAGCGACGACAAAGCTGGGTCGCCTCGGACACGTTGCCGCCAACCCTGCTTGCCCCCGGTCAGGAGAGCCACAGCGGATTACACATAGGCTACTGGCAGAATGCGCAGGGAATGCGCGTGGCAGCGGATTGCCCCGGCGCCACCCGTCACGAACGGCGGGTCTGGCCACTGCCGCTGGAAGCCTGGCTGCCGCCTCAGGAGCGGCGGGCGCAACGCCTGCCGCCTGTGGATACCCATTGTCCGCCGTTACAGCAGGGCAGTCGCGCACCGCTGATCGTCACCGGCGTGATTGAGGGGCAAATCGTCAGGCCGCTGCCGGGCAATAGTACGCTGACGATCCCGGTAGCGGTGCAGGGGGGGCAGGGCGCACAGCGCTGGTGGTTCCTGAATGGTGAGCCTTTGATGACGCAAAACGCCGCGGACAGCCTGTCACTGCATCTCGATAATCCGGGCGAGTACCAGTTGGTGGTGATGGATGAAGAGGGGCAACTTGTCTCGGTCACCTTCAGTCGGGGCTGATGATTTTTTGCGCTAAATCATAGTTGTGGCGCGCCTGCTTCGACTCAGATCAAGAATTTTCAACAAATTAGGGATCTCTGATAGGCAATGCCAGACTCAGCCCCTATAATCGGCGCCGTTTCTAACCGGGGGCGGACGCCACCGGTTTCTTCAGAACGTCAAGACAGAGGTCATCATGGCAATCGAACGTACTTTTTCTATCATCAAGCCAAACGCCGTCGCTAAAAATGTGATTGGTGCTATCTACAACCGTTTTGAAAGCGCAGGCTTCAAAATCGTTGGCGCAAAAATGCTGCAGCTGAGCAAAGAGCAGGCTGAAGGTTTTTACGCTGAGCACCAGGGCAAGCCATTCTTCGAGGGTCTGGTTGAATTCATGACCTCTGGCCCGGTCGTTGTTTCCGTGCTGGAAGGTGAAAATGCTGTTCAGCGTCACCGTGACCTGATGGGTGCCACTAACCCGGCAAACGCTCTGGCTGGCACACTGCGTGCTGACTACGCTGACAGCTTCACCGAAAACGCCACGCACGGTTCAGATTCAGCTGAATCCGCTGCCCGCGAAATCGCCTACTTCTTTGGCGAAAACGAAATCTGCCCACGTACCCGTTAATCGCCTGGCGATAAACGTTACGTCGGCTTTACAAAAATCTGCCTGAGGGAGGCCACTCCCGCCTGTTATCAGGCTGCAGATGTTGTACAATATTGCGCCTTCATTGACTCCGCTTAATGAAGGCGCAATTTTTTACCTATCACTGAACAACGCCATAACGTGTAACAACGAGGCCAGAGAATATTATGTCCGAACAGATTGTGACGTCCGCGTCCGCATCCCCCATTGTCGTCTCCCCTAAAAACCAGAAAATAAACCTGCTGGATCTCAATCGTCAGCAGATGCGCGAATTCTTCCTGTCACTGGGCGAAAAACCGTTCCGCGCCGATCAGGTCATGAAGTGGATTTACCACTACTGCTGCGATGACTTCGAGCAGATGACCGACATCAACAAAAAGCTGCGTAACCGACTGATGGAATTGACAGAGATCCGTGCGCCAGAAGTGGCGGAAGAGATGCGCTCTACCGATGGCACCATTAAATGGGCCATTCGCGTGGGCGATCAACTGGTGGAAACGGTCTATATCCCGGAAGGCGATCGCGCCACGCTCTGTGTCTCTTCACAGGTGGGTTGTGCGCTGGAGTGTAAATTCTGTTCGACCGCACAGCAGGGCTTTAACCGTAACCTGCGGGTGTCAGAAATTATTGGTCAGGTATGGCGTGCGGCGAAAATTGTCGGCGCAGCGAAAATCACCGGCCAGCGTCCTATCACCAACGTGGTGATGATGGGCATGGGCGAGCCGCTGCTCAACCTTAATAACGTGGTTCCGGCGATGGAGATCATGCTGGATGACTTCGGTTTTGGTCTGTCGAAGCGTCGCGTGACGCTCTCTACCTCGGGTGTGGTGCCTGCGCTGGATAAACTGGGCGATATGATCGACGTCGCGCTGGCGATTTCACTGCATGCGCCGAATGATAAGCTGCGTGATGATATTGTCCCAATCAACAAAAAGTACAATATCGAAACCTTCCTGGCGGCAGTAAAACGCTACATTGGTAAATCTAACGCCAATCAGGGACGCGTGACCATTGAGTACGTATTGCTGGATCATGTTAATGACAGCACAGATGATGCGCATGAGCTTGCCGCATTACTGAAAGAAACACCGTGTAAAATCAACCTGATTCCCTGGAACCCCTTCCCGGGTGCGCCGTATGGTCGTAGCTCAAACAGCCGCATCGATCGTTTTTCCAAGGTCCTGATGGACTATGGTTTTACCACCATTGTGCGTAAAACCCGTGGCGACGACATTGATGCCGCCTGTGGTCAGTTAGCCGGAGAGGTGATTGACCGTACCAAGCGAACAATGCGTAAAAAAATGGCAGGTGAAGCCATATCTGTGAAGGCTCTCTAGAAGGGTGACAGAGTGCGTTTCCTGAAGTGATGACGCATGGCAGGCTGCAGGCTGTCAACGTCAACCGGATGGGAACGATTATGCGTAACGGATTACCTGCAGTTTTACTGGCGCTGTTTGTTGTAAGCGGGTGTGTCAGCGAGCCGCATCAACCCGGCGCTGAAGAGGTGCGTCTGCAATTAGGAATGCACTATCTGGCGGGGGGAGACTATGCTGCGGCTGAGCGGAACTTTCTGCGGGCACAGGCCGCCGCGCCAGAGGATTACCGGGTCTCGCTTGCGCTGGCACGACTGGCGCAGAAGCAGGGTAATCAGACAGCCGCCCAGGCGCAGTTTATACGGGCACAGCAGCAGGCCCCGGATAATGGTTTTGTTGCTAACAATTACGGTGCGTTTCTCTGCGCTTTAAGGCAGTATGACGAAGCGCATCAACAGTTTAGTTGGGCAAGAGAAGCACAGCAGTTTGATGCACGCAATGATGCGCTTGAACTGGCGGGATTTTGTTACCTGCAGGCTGGCAATGTTGCCGCAGCACGCAGGACATTACGCCAGACCATTGAGGCTGACAGGCGCAAAGCGGACTCGCTGCTATCGGAAGCTGAAAAGCAGATGACAGACAACCAACTGGCGAAGGTGCAGATTTTGCTCGACGTTTACCAGCAACAGTTGCCCGAAACGGCACGCAGTCTGGCGTTACACTTACGTTTCGCCGCGCTACAGGGAAATGCCGCTGACGTTTTACGTTATGGCGACCAGTTAGCGCGACGTTTTCCGCAATCGATACAGTACCAGCGTTATTTAGCTAATGAATACTGAAGCCACTCAAGAAAACTCTGCATTACACTCAACAGGCGAACGCCTGCGTCTGGCCCGTGAGCAGATGGGGCTGACGCAGCAGAACGTCGCTGAACGCCTGTGCCTGAAACTTTCTACCGTGCGTGACATTGAGGAAGATAAATCGCCTGCCGATCTGGCCTCCACGTTCCTGCGCGGATACATTCGCTCCTACGCGCGTCTGGTGCACATTCCTGAAGAGGAACTGCTACCGATGATGGCGAAACAGACACCTGTTCGGGCTACAAAGATCGAGCCGATGCAAAGTTTCTCACTGGGCAAGCGCCGCAAGAAACGCGACGGCTGGTTGATGATTTTCACCTGGCTAGTGGTGTTTGTAGTGGTGGGGCTGACCGGTGCCTGGTGGTGGCAGAATCATAAAGCGTCGCAGGATGATCTGGTGCCGATGACCGATCAGAACAGCAGCGGCGGTGATAACGGTCAGTCGATTCCGCTGGGTGAAACCAGCGGTGACAGCGCAGCGCCTGCTGCGCCGGACGAGAGCAATATCCCCACCCGCGACAATAACGCGGCCAGCACGCCAGCAAGTGCGGCTCCGGCCACCAGTGCCAACAATAGCGCGACCGCCGCCCAGCCGGATACCACCAGCAATGCCGTGGTTTCGCCGAGCCAGGCGCCCGTAGAAAACTCAGCGGCTGCACCTGCAGCCACCCAGTCCGGTACCAGCACATCACCTCAGATGCCTGTGGGGGCAGCGGCGGTCAGTGAACCGGCGGCTGACCCTAACGCGGTGGTGATGACCTTCAACGCCGACTGCTGGCTGGAAGTGAGCGATGCGACTGGCAAAAAACTGTTCAGCGGCATTCAGCGCAGTGGTGGTAAACTCAGCCTCGCAGGAACGCCTCCGTATCGTCTGAAAATTGGCGCGCCTTCCGCGGTTCAGGTGCAATATCAGAATCAGCCCGTTGATTTGAGTCGTTTTATCCGTAATAACCAGGTTGCTCGCCTGACGTTGGGTGCGCAATAACAGCGTATCGCGTACCGGGCAATTGTGGAGAAGAAATATGCATAACGAAGCACCCATTATCCGTCGTAAATCCAAACGCATTTACGTCGGCAAGGTGCCGGTCGGCGACGGCGCGCCAATCGCTGTTCAGTCGATGACCAACACCCGCACCACTGACGTGGCGGCGACGGTAAATCAGATCAAAGCCCTTGAGCGAGTCGGTGTCGACATCGTTCGTATCTCGGTGCCTACCATGGATGCCGCAGAAGCATTCAGGCTGATCAAGCAGCAGGTGAATGTTCCGCTGGTTGCCGATATTCATTTTGACTACCGCATCGCCCTGAAGGTCGCCGAATATGGCGTTGACTGCCTGCGCATCAATCCTGGTAATATCGGGAATAATGAGCGTATTCGTATGGTGGTCGACTGCGCGCGCGACAACAATATTCCGATTCGAATTGGCGTGAACGCCGGTTCGCTGGAAAAAGATCTGCAGGAAAAGTATGGCGAGCCGACGCCGCAAGCGTTGCTGGAATCCGCCATGCGCCATGTCGATCATCTTGACCGTCTCAACTTCGATCAATTCAAAGTCAGCGTAAAAGCCTCTGACGTTTTCCTCGCGGTTGAATCTTATCGTCTGCTGGCGAAACAGATTGAACAGCCACTTCATCTCGGCATTACCGAAGCGGGCGGTGCGCGGGCAGGCGCAGTGAAATCGGCGATTGGACTCGGTCTGCTGCTGTCAGAAGGGATCGGCGATACGCTGCGTATCTCACTGGCGGCCGATCCGGTAGAAGAAGTTAAAGTCGGTTTCGATATCCTGAAATCACTGCGCATTCGCTCTCGTGGTATTAACTTCATCGCCTGTCCAACCTGCTCACGTCAGGAATTTGACGTTATCGGCACGGTTAATGCCCTGGAGCAGCGTCTGGAAGATCTGATCACTCCGATGGATGTCTCCATTATCGGCTGTGTGGTCAACGGACCAGGCGAAGCGACCCTCTCTACGCTGGGCGTGACCGGCGGCAGCAAGAAAAGTGGTTTCTACGAGGATGGTGTACGTCAGCGCGATCGTCTCGACAACAATGACATGATCGACCAGCTGGAAGCGCGTATTCGAGCCAAAGCGTCGATGCTGGATGCCAGTCGACGTATTGATGTGCAGCATCTGGAAAAATAATGGCGTGCGCGGCCTGCGTGCGTGACTTTTTTGACTGAACCTGTGCGGTTTCATCCTCATAAGGTATGATGCCGGACAGGTTTTTTGCATTAAGAGATTTTAACGTGGCGAAGAATATTCAGGCGATTCGCGGGATGAACGACTACCTGCCTGCGGATACTGCCCTCTGGCAACGGATTGAAGGCGTTCTCAAGCAGACGCTGGCGAGCTACGGTTATAGCGAAATTCGCTTACCGCTGGTGGAGCAAACCCCACTGTTTAAACGCGCCATCGGTGAAGTCACCGACGTGGTTGAAAAAGAGATGTATACCTTCGAAGACCGCAACGGTGAAAGCCTGACGCTGCGTCCCGAAGGAACGGCGGGCTGCGTGCGTGCCGGTATCGAACACGGTTTACTCTACAACCAGGAACAGCGCCTGTGGTATATGGGGCCGATGTTCCGCTATGAGCGTCCGCAGAAAGGCCGCTATCGTCAGTTCTACCAGATTGGCGTAGAAGTATTTGGTCTGCAGGGACCGGACATCGATGCTGAACTGATCATGCTGAACGCCCGCTGGTGGAAAGCCCTGGGTATCGCCAATCACGTTCGTCTGGAACTCAATTCTATCGGTTCGCTGGAGGCGCGTGCGCATTACCGTGATGCGCTGGTTGCCTTTCTCGAACAGCACAAAGAGGTGCTGGATGAGGATTGCAAACGCCGCATGTACAGCAATCCGATGCGCGTTCTCGACAGTAAGAATCCCGATATTCAGCAGTTGCTGAATGATGCGCCACAGCTTGGCGACTATCTGGATGACGAATCACGCGAACACTTTAGTGGGCTGTGTGCCTTGCTGGATGATGCCGGAATCAGCTACACCGTCAATCAGCGTCTGGTGCGCGGTCTGGATTACTATAATCGCACCGTAATTGAATGGGTCACCGATAGCCTGGGTTCACAGGGCACGGTATGCGGCGGTGGTCGCTATGATGGCCTGGTGGAGCAGCTCGGTGGCCGCGCAACACCTGCCGTTGGTTTTGCCATGGGCATGGAGCGTCTGGTGCTGCTGGTTCAGGCAGTTAATCCTGAATTTGAACCGACGAGCAATGTGGATGTCTATGTTATCGCTTCAGGTCAGGGCGTGCAGTCTGCTGCAATGCAACTGGCTGAGAAATTGCGTGATGAAGCGCCAGAATTGAGGCTGATGACCAACTTTGGCGGCGGTAACTTCAAGAAGCAATTTGCCCGTGCCGACAAGTGGGGCGCGCGTGTTGCCCTGGTGTTAGGCGAAGATGAAGTCAAAGCCGGTCAGGTCGTGATTAAAGATCTGCGCCGTGGCGAGCAGCAAACGCTGGATCAGGCAGAGGCTGCTGCTGTATTGCGCACGCTGTTACAGTAAGCGTGACACAGCACCAACCATAGAAAGGAGAAGGATTGCGTGGAAGTGTATAGCAATGAGAACGAGCAGACCGACGCGCTGCGCAACTTTTTTGCCAACAACGGCAAGGCGTTAGCCATTGGCGTGGTAATCGGCATTGCTGCGCTGGGTGGCTGGCGTTACTGGAGCAGTCATCAGGATGATACGGCGAAGTCAGTATCTGCGCAGTATCAGCAGCTCACCACTGCCATGCAGGCAGGTAAGCCGGAGACGCTGGAAGCGGTAAACCGTTTTGCCAGTGAAAACAGCAACACGTATGGTGCGCTGGCTGCGATGGATCTGGCGAAGCAGTATGTTGACGCCGGTCAGTTTGATAAAGCCGCGACGCTGCTGCAAAACGGACTGAAAGATACCAAAGATGCCAATCTGCAGGCGGTAATCAACCTGCGGCTGGCACGCATTCAACTGCAACAGAATCAAGCCGATGCGGCACTTAAAACCCTTGACGGTGTGAAGGGTGATGGCTGGACAGCCATTGTGGCCGATATTCGTGGCGAAGCGCTGCTGACCAAAGGCGACAAGCAGGGGGCGCGCGATGCCTGGAGTAAAGGGGTTGAGTCTGACGCCTCTCCGGCATTGAAGCAAATGATGCAGATGAAGATGAATAACTTAAGCTAAGCCAGTCAAGAGAGAGCGCATGGAATTACGTAAATACCTGCTGCCGGGACTGATTTCAGTCACTTTGCTCAGCGGTTGTTCGCTGTTTAGCGGCGAAGAAGATGTAGTAAAAATGGCCCCATTACCGAAGGTGGAAAATCAGTTCACGCCACAGAAAGTGTGGAACACCTCGGTAGGTGACGGCGTCGGTGATTTCTACTCAAATCTGCATCCTGCCTGGCAGGATAATAGGGTTTACGCTGCTGACCGCTTTGGTATCGTCAAAGCGCTGGATGCGGCAGACGGTAAAGAAAAGTGGAAAGCCGATCTCTCTGAGAAAACCGGATTCTTCTCTAAAAATCGCTCAGCCTTGTTATCGGGCGGCCTGACCGCTGATGGCGATCGAGTTTATGTTGGCAGCGAACGTGGCCAGGTTTATGCCCTGAACAGCAGTGATGGTAGCCTGGCCTGGCAGACCAAAGTCGCCGGTGAAGCACTGTCTCGCCCGGTGGTCAGCGATGGTCTGGTGCTGATTCATACCAGCAACGGCATGTTGCAGGGACTGGATCAGAGCAGCGGTGCCGTGAAGTGGAGTGTCAACCTGGATATGCCTGCATTGTCACTGCGCGGTGAATCTGCTCCCGCTGTCGCTTTTGGCGGCGCAATTGTCGGTGGTGATAACGGTCGTGTCAGTGCCGTGGTGCTGAACCAGGGACAACTGATCTGGCAGCAGCGCATTTCTCAGGTCAGCGGTGCCACTGAGATTGATCGTCTTAACGATGTCGATACTACCCCGGTTATCGTCAACGGCGTGGTCTACGCGCTGGCGTACAACGGTAATCTGACCGCACTGGATCTGCGTTCCGGCCAGATTTTATGGAAACGCGAAATTGGCGGTGTCAAAGATCTTATTGTTGATGCCGGCCGCATCTATCTGGTCGATCAGGACGATCGTGTGATTGCGCTTAACGCGGACGGCGGCGTTGCTATCTGGCGTCAAAGCGATCTGCTGCATCGCAACCTGACGTCACCGGTGCTTTACAATGGCTATCTGGTCGTCGGCGACAGCGAAGGTTATCTGCATTGGCTGAACACCACTGATGGTCGTTTTGTCGCGCAGCAGAAACTGGATAGCTCAGGCTTCCAGACCGAGCCGGTGGTCGCCAGCGACAAGCTGCTGATTCAGTCGAAAGAGGGTGAGGTTTATGCGATTACCCGTTAACGGGTAAACCTCTGGCAGGTGAAATCCTCCGCTCCGACGGCTCCTGATTTAATCAGGGGCCGTTTCGTTTTTAGTCAGGCATGGTATTCTTTGCGCCTTAAGCCTGAACTTAACGGCCATAGCCGTTATAATCACGCCATTCGGGCGATTCATTATTTATTGAGGCATTTTGTTATGGTACCTGTGGTCGCGCTGGTTGGGCGTCCCAATGTGGGAAAATCTACGCTATTCAACCGTTTAACTCGCACACGTGATGCGCTGGTAGCGGATTTTCCTGGACTGACTCGCGATCGCAAATATGGTCGCGCCGAAGTGGAAGGGCGCGAATTTATTGTTATTGATACCGGTGGTATCGACGGCACCGAAGAAGGTGTTGAAACGCGGATGGCCGAGCAGTCACTGCTGGCGATTGAAGAAGCGGATGTCGTACTGTTTATGGTCGACGCGCGTGCCGGCATGATGGCCGCCGATCAGCAAATCGCTAAGCATCTCCGTTCCCGCCAGAAAGCGACTTTTTTGGTGGCCAACAAAACTGATGGGCTCGATCCTGATCAGGCGGTTGTCGACTTCTATTCATTGGGTCTGGGCGAGATCCATGCCATTGCGGCCTCGCATGGTCGTGGTGTGACCAGCCTGATCGAAACGGCACTGCTGCCATGGATGGACAAGGTTGAGCCGGTCGAACTCACTGAAGAAGAAGAGAACCAGGCTTACTGGGCAGCACTGGAGGCCGGGGAAACTGCAGAGCTGGAAGCCGCAGAGGAAGAAGAAAACTTCGACCCGACTGGCTTGCCGATCAAACTGGCGATTGTAGGCCGTCCTAATGTAGGTAAGTCAACGCTTACTAACCGTATTCTCGGCGAGGACCGCGTAGTGGTCTACGATATGCCGGGCACCACCCGCGACAGTATCTATATTCCGATGGAGCGTGACGGGCGTGAATACGTTCTGATCGACACCGCAGGCGTGCGTAAGCGTGCCAAAATCTCTGACACTGTAGAGAAATTCTCGGTGATCAAGACGTTGCAAGCGATAGAAGATGCCAACGTGGTGATGCTGGTGATTGATGCCCACGCCGGTATTTCCGACCAGGATCTTTCGCTGCTTGGCTTCATTCTTAACAGTGGTCGTTCGCTGGTGATTGTGGTCAACAAATGGGATGGCCTGACGCAGGAAGTGCGTGACGAAGTGAAAGAGACGCTGGACTACCGTCTGGGCTTTATCGATTTTGCCCGCATCCACTTTATCTCTGCACTACACGGCAGCGGCGTCGGTAATCTGTTTGAATCGATCACCGAAGCTTATGACTGTTCGACGAAGCGCGTAAACACCTCGTTGCTGACCCGCATCATGAATATGGCGGCTGACGATCACCAGCCACCGCTGGTGCGCAGTCGTCGCGTTAAGCTTAAATATGCGCATGCCGGTGGTTATAACCCGCCTATCGTTGTGATCCACGGTAATCAGGTTAAGGAACTGCCCGATTCTTACAAACGCTACCTGATGAACTATTTCCGGAAATCACTCAACGTGATGGGAACGCCAATTCGTATTCAGTTCAAAGAGGGTGATAACCCTTATGAAGGCAAACGCAACCTGTTGACGCCGACTCAGCAGCGTAAACGTAAGCGTCTGCTGGCGCATATGAAAAAGAATAAGCGTTAGGAAAATGGGGGCCATCTGGCCCTCTTTTTTTGCTCTGATTACCTCAGGGCAGGGAGAAAATGATGAGTGTAATTTGCGAAACATGTCAGCAACCGCTGTCGCTCAGCGACGGTGAATTTATCTGTCCTGCCTGTGGTACGCATTATCCTGCGGAACCCTGTTGTCCCGAGTGTCATCAGCCTCTTGAAGTGCTCAAAGCCTGCGGCGCGGAAGACTATTTTTGTCGGAACGGACATGGCCTGATCTCCCGAAAACGGGTGCTTTTCCAGCCGCCAGCACACTGATAGCTTTCGGCTACGCTTAAACTGTCAGGTGAACACTTTTCTCCCTGCCCGATTTTGTAGCAAAAATGCTATTACGTCGTAACAAATGGGTTGTATATGTTCACTCTGTAATGTACCAGGTGGTACAATCCTGCCGCGTCGTGGGAGGAGGCAGCCACATCCGTGCTTTTCCGGCCCACAGATTCTTACGGACGCGGGTCTGTTTATATTCGATTTGAAACCGAGCGATGCCCTATGCGGACCTATTCAAAGTGCCGGAGTCCGGATGGCACCTGTCCGGGCGTTCTGTTTTATTCAGGAGAGTAAGTGTTATGGCTGAAACATCCTCCCGTTCCGGAAAGGGGCTGGGAATAACATCCGTTCTGCTCGGATTGGTACTGCTTGCCACTGGTCTGTTTTTTGCAATTGGCGGCGGTAAACTGGTTGCCCTTGGTGGCAGCGGGTACTTTTTAATTGCGGGTATTGTCACTGTACTTTCCGCAATCCAGTTCTTCCGTCGTAAATCATCAGCAGTGGTTCTGTTCCTGCTGGTCTTTGTCGGCACCCTGATCTGGTCGTTATTCGAAGCAGGGCTGGAGTTCTGGCCGTTGGTATCACGCCTGATGGTGCCTGCCGGGCTGATGCTGCTTGCCTTCCTGATCTGGCCTTCACTGCGTAAGAATGAAGGTAAGCACTCACTGGCGAAACCATCTTATCTGCTCTCTGCGCTGCTGGCGGCAGGCATGGTTGTTACGCTGGTGCAGATGTTCCAGCCACATCCTACCGTTGCAGGCACGGGCGAAGAGCTTCCGCTGATCCCGGTAGATAAAGCGAAACAGCAGAAAGACTGGGATAACTACGGTAATACCCCGCAGGGCAGTCGCTTTGTGGCGCTGGATCAAATCACCCGCGATAACGTCAAAGATCTGCAGGTCGCCTGGACCTTCCGCACTGGTGATACGCCTGCCAGCCCGACGGGTAACGGCGCAGAAGATCAGCAGACGCCATTACAGATTGGCAATACCCTCTATCTTTGTACGCCGCACAACAACGTTATTGCCGTTGAAGCCAACAGCGGTAAGCAGATCTGGAAACGTGAAATCAATGCCAAAGCGGAAGTCTGGCCGCGCTGCCGTGGTCTGGCTTACTTTGACGCTACTAAACCGCTGCAACAGCCGGATAAACCGGGTTCTACCCCGGTGACAGCCGCTGTGCTGCCAGTTGGTGATAGCTGTCAGCGTCGTATTCTGATGAACACCATTGACGCGCGTCTGATTGCGATCAACGCCGATAACGGTGAATTCTGTGAAAACTTCGGCGATCACGGCATCGTTGATCTCAAAGCGGGCATGGGCAAGGCGCCGGATCCGCAATATCAGCTGACCTCAGCGCCAACGCTGGCAGGCACGACCGTTGTCGTGGGTGGTCGCGTCGCGGACAACGTGCAGACGGATATGCCGGGTGGCGTGCTGCGTGGCTTTGACGTTATCACCGGTCAGATGCGCTGGGCGTTTGACCCTGGTAATGTTGACCCGAATGCGATACTGATGCCCGGTAAAGAGTACACCCGCAGTACGCCGAACTCCTGGGCCCCGATGTCTTACGATCCGGCGATGAACACCGTGTTCATTCCAATGGGTAGTTCGTCGGTTGACCTTTGGGGCGCGAACCGTACCGAATTGGATCACAAATATGGCGCATCGGTGCTGGCGCTGGATGCCACCACCGGTAAAGAGAAATGGGTCTATCAGACCGTGCATAACGATCTGTGGGACTTTGACCTGCCGATGCAGCCAAGCCTAATCGACTTCCCGCAAAAAGATGGCAGCACGACGCCAGCGGTGGTGATTGGCGGTAAAACCGGGATGATCTTCGTGCTTGACCGTATGACTGGCAAGCCGCTGACCAAAGTCGAAGAACTGCCGATGCCGCAGGGCCATATCCCGAACGAGCAGTACACCAAAACGCAGCCACACTCGACCGGTATGCCGCAGATTGGCAATCAGACGCTGAAGGAGTCTGACATGTGGGGTGCGACGCCCTTTGATCAGCTTGCCTGCCGTATTGGCTTCAAATCAATGCGCTATGACGGCCTGTTCACCGTGCCGGACACGGACAAGTCTCTGAGCTTCCCGGGGTCGCTGGGTGGTATGAACTGGGGCAGCATGTCGACCGATCCGAACAACCACCTGCTGTTCGTCAATGACATGCGCCTGGGCCTGTGGGTACAGATGATCCCGGCTGATACCAGCAGCATTTCGCGTGGCAGCAACGGCGGCGAAGCGATTAATACCGGTATGGGCGCCGTTCCGCTGAAAGGCACGCCCTATGCTGTGAATAAAAACCGCTTTATGTCACCGCTGGGCATCCCTTGTCAGAAACCGCCATTTGGTACGCTGTCGGCGATTGACATGAAAACGCAAAAAATCGTCTGGCAGGTGCCGGTCGGCACTGTGCAGGATACCGGTCCGTTTGGCATTAAAATGCGCGTGAAAATGCCGGTTGGCATGCCAACCCTGGGCGGTACGCTGGCAACACAGGGTGGCCTGGTGTTCATCGCCGGTACGCAGGATTACTATCTGCGCGCCTTTGATTCCTCAACCGGTAAAGAAGTGTGGAAAGCACGTCTGCCGGTTGGCAGTCAGGGTGGCCCGATGAGTTACGTCTCACCGAAAGATGGTAAGCAATACATCCTGATCTCCGCCGGTGGCGCACGTCAGTCACCGGATCGCGGTGATTACGTGATTGCTTACGCGCTGCCAGACAGCAAGTAACAACGCTTAAGGAAAAGGGCCGACATTGTCGGCCCTTTTTTTGCTTATTTACCGTCGCGCCACAGCGCCTGTAATTCAGGGGGCGCCACCTGTTCCGGAATCAACAACACAAGGGTGCCGACCTCGCGGCGGGTAGCATACTGAATCTGGATGCGAAAATAGCGCTGATCGCCACTGCCCACCTGCGCGGCTTTCTCTTCCGGTTCGCCCAGCGGCATCGCCTGTTCCAGCGCATGGCAGACGCGTTGTCTTTCAGGCGGCGCCAGGTCGCCCAGCATAAAGCGACGTTCGGCGCGCAGCCCCGGAATAAAGGCCATGCCGCCTTCACGCGCGACGATGATGGTGGCATCATCGGTGAGTTCAGGCAGTTCACTCATAGCACGCCAACCTCCTTCCACGCCTGTTCAATGGCACTGCTGACCGACTGATTAAACCGCGTTTTACCATGCTTAATGGTGAAGCTGGCAAAGGTCTTAAAATCCGCATCCTGAGGCAGTTCGTCGTCACACAGTGTGTCATACCAGGCATATCCCGCCTGTTCCCATGCATAACCGCCCAGTGCGGTTGCCGCCAGATAAAAAGCCCGGTTTGGAATACCGGAGTTAATATGGACTCCGCCATTATCTTCGCGGGTTTTCACATAGTGATCCATGTGAGCGGGTTGTGGGTCTTTGCCCAGCATCGGATCATCGTAGGCGGTGCCCGGTTCAGACATCGATCGCAGTCCACGCCCGTGGATGCCGCTTGCCAGCAGGCCTTCACCGATGATCCAGTCTGCCTCATCGGCGCGCTGTTTTTTACTGAACTGTTTCACCAGCGAGCCAAAGACATCCGACAGTGACTCATTCAGCGCGCCAGCCTGCTCGAAGTAGATCAACCCGGCTTCGTTTTCTGTGACGCCATGTGTCAGTTCGTGCGCCACAACGTCAATCGCAATGGTGAAGCGATTAAAGATTTCGCCGTCACCATCACCAAAGACCATCTGCTGACCGTTCCAGAAGGCGTTCTGGTATTTCTCACCGTAGTGTACGGTACCCAGCAATTTCAGCCCCTGATTATCCAGCGAATTACGCTGATAAGCCTGCCAGAAAAAATCATAGGTCACGCCAAGGTAGTCCCAGGCTTCGTCAGCTGCGACGTCGCTATTGCTGGGCTGGCCCTCCTGACGAATCAGCTTACCCGGCAGGTTTTGCTGGCTTTGCGCATCATAAATTTCACGATCTACATGGCCACCCGCCGCCGTTTTAACGCCGGTCGTCTTTTGCCAGTGTTCCGCCATCAGGTGCTGAACGTGTGTCAGGGTGCGACGCGCCTGCTCCTGCTGGTGGCCGGAACTGTGCGCAATGATTTTGCGAAGAATATAGGGGGGAATAACGCAGTAAGCCATCTTAAACTCCTTGACAACAGGGATGTGTCAAAAAGTATAGACCCGTCAGTCTGGATAGACCTGGTTATTGAGGCCAGCGGTAAATGGAAAAGTGTGAGCCGGACGGGCAGAGTCAGGAGGCAGTTTTGCGGCGGCGCTTTTTCTCAGGCAACAACTGCGTCACCTGGCTTTCAACCCAGCCGTCATCAAGACGGGTGCGCAGCAGGTCGCCGCTCTGGAGCTGCCCGGTTTTTTTCACCACCTGTCCGGCGGTGTCGGTGGTAACGCTAAAACCCCGCGCCAGCGTTGCCAGCGGGCTGACGCCTTCCAGCTGCGCAACCAGCCGACCAAAGTGCTGTTTACTGGTGCTCAGCTGTTTTGCCATGCTCTGCTGCAGGCGGTAGTGCCAGCTTTGCAACTGCTTTTGTGCCTCGAACAAGCGCTGTTGCGGCTGCTGGGCATTGAGCCGATGCGACAGGCGATCCTGCTGACGTGTGGCCTGACGCAGGCGGGCTTCCATCGCTTCACCCAGACGCTGCTGCAGGCGAAACAGGGCTGTCTGCTGGCGGGCCAGACGCAGCTGTGGATGCTGCTGTTGCAGGCGATGCTCAAGGCGGGTGAAGAGCCGCTGCTGGCGCGCCAGATAGTAATCCATCGCCATCTCCAGCCGCTGTTGCTGTGACTGCAACTGGCGCAGCAGCTCCAGCTGGTTACGGCTGACAATTTCAGCCGCGGCGGAAGGGGTGGGCGCGCGTAAATCGGCGACGAAGTCAGCAATGGTGATGTCGGTTTCATGACCCACCGCGCTGACAATGGGAATGCGACTGGCAAAAATGGCGCGCGCCACGCGTTCGTCGTTAAAGCTCCATAAATCTTCCAGCGAACCGCCGCCGCGTCCGACGATTAATACGTCGCACTCGTTGCGCAGGTTGGCGATTTCAATCGCCCGCACGATAGCCGCTGGCGCATCGACGCCCTGGACTACGGTCGGGTAAATGATCACGGGCAGGGAGGGATCACGGCGATGCAGCACGCGTAACACGTCGTGCAGCGCCGCGCCGGTGGAAGAGGTGATCACCCCGACCTGACGCGCCGGCGCCGGCAGCGGTTGCTTATGCTGCGGCTCAAACAAGCCTTCGGTTGCCAGCTTTGCTTTCAGCAGTTCAAACTGCTGCTGCAGCAAGCCCTCACCCGCCGGATGCATGCTTTCTGCAATCAGCTGATAGTCACCGCGTGGCTCATAGAGGGTGATGTTGGCGCGCACCAGCACTTGCTGACCATGCTGCGGGCGAAAGGTGACGCGTCGATTGCTGTTGCGGAACATGGCGCAGCGAACCTGAGCGCCATCATCTTTCAGCGTGAAGTACCAGTGACCGGAAGCTGGTTGCGTGAAGTTGGAGATCTCGGCGCTGATCCAGACCAGGCCCATCTCTTTCTCCAGCAACTGACGCACTGTCGTATTGAGACGGCTGACGGTAAAAATATTGGCGATAGGAGGCAGCGACATGTGACGAAGATCAAATTCCAAATCAGCAGGTTAATTCATCGATACTACAGGGCTGTCGGTGCGGATCAAGAGTTTTTCGTAAATAATGCTGGAGGCAATCAATTACGGCCTGTATAATGCCGCGGCAATATTTTATCTAATCTCAATCACCCGAGGTGGAGTATTGCCATGTTAAGAATCGCTAAAGAAGCACTCACTTTTGACGACGTTCTGCTCGTTCCTGCTCACTCCACCGTCCTGCCGAACACGGCCGATCTCAGCACTCAGCTGACCAAAAATATCCGTTTAAACATTCCTATGCTCTCCGCTGCAATGGACACCGTGACCGAAGCGGGTCTGGCGATTGCGCTGGCACAGGAAGGCGGCCTTGGCTTCATCCATAAAAACATGTCAATTGAACGCCAGGCGGACGAAGTGCGCAAGGTGAAGAAACATGAGAGCGGCGTGGTCACTGAACCGCAGACCGTGCTGCCAACCACGCCACTGGCTGACGTTAAAGCGTTGACCGAGCGCAACGGCTTTGCGGGTTACCCGGTTGTTAACCGTGACAACGAACTGGTGGGAATCATTACCGGTCGTGACGTGCGCTTTGTGACCGACCTTTCTCAGCCGGTCTCGGCGGTAATGACCCCGAAAGATCGCCTGGTGACGGTGAAAGAGGGTGAAGCGCGCGATGTGGTGCTGCACAAGATGCATGAAAAGCGTGTTGAGAAAGCGTTAGTGGTGGATGACAGCTTTCATCTGCTGGGCATGATCACTGTTAAAGACTTCCAGAAAGCCGAACGTAAACCAAACGCCTGTAAAGATGCGCAGGGTCGTCTGCGTGTCGGTGCGGCTGTGGGTGCCGGTGCGGGTAACGAAGAGCGTATTGATGCGCTGGTTGCAGCAGGCGTTGACGTGTTGCTAATCGATTCTTCTCATGGTCATTCTGAAGGTGTGTTGTCACGTATCCGCGAAACCCGTGCTAAATACCCCGATCTGGAGATTGTCGGCGGTAACGTCGCCACCGGTGCAGGCGCACTGGCGCTGGTTGCTGCTGGTGTCAGCGCCGTTAAAGTGGGTATCGGCCCGGGTTCTATCTGTACCACCCGTATCGTCACCGGCGTGGGCGTTCCGCAGATCACTGCCGTGTCTGACGCAGTGACCGCGCTGGAAGGCACCGGTATTCCGGTCATTGCCGATGGCGGGATCCGTTTCTCGGGAGACATTGCCAAAGCAATCGCCGCTGGTGCGTCTTGTGTGATGGTCGGTTCGATGCTGGCGGGGACCGAAGAGTCACCGGGCGAGATCGAACTCTATCAGGGCCGTTCATTTAAATCCTATCGCGGTATGGGTTCACTGGGCGCGATGTCCAAAGGCTCATCTGACCGTTATTTCCAGACCGATAATGCCGCGGACAAACTGGTACCGGAAGGGATCGAAGGTCGTGTGGCCTACAAAGGCCGTCTGAAAGAGATCGTGCATCAGCAGATGGGCGGACTGCGCTCGTGTATGGGCCTGACCGGTTGCCCGACCATTGACGACCTGCGCACCAAAGCGGAATTTGTCCGCATCAGCGGCGCAGGCATCAATGAGAGCCATGTGCATGATGTGACCATCACCAAAGAGTCACCGAACTACCGCATGGGTTCATAATTCCGATTTCCCGCCCGGCTTCAGCCGGGCGCTTTTATTGATCTAGTCACCGTTCTGGAAACCCCTCAATGACGACGGAAAATATCCATAAGCATCGCATTCTTATTCTCGATTTCGGTTCGCAATATACTCAGCTGGTCGCACGCCGCGTGCGTGAGCTGGGCGTTTACTGTGAACTCTGGGCATGGGATGTTACCGAAGAGCAGATTCGCCAGTTCAACCCAAGCGGTATCATTCTTTCTGGTGGCCCGGAAAGCACCACCGAATTGAACAGCCCACGTGCGCCTGAATATGTCTTCAGCGCGGGTGTTCCGGTGCTGGGTGTCTGCTACGGTATGCAGACCATGGCCATGCAGTTGGGCGGTACCGTTGCTGGCTCAACCGAGCGCGAGTTTGGTTATGCGCAGGTTGAAGTGACGACTCCAAGCGCGCTGGTTCGCGATATTGAAGATGCGATCAGCGCAGCCGGTAAACCGTTGCTGGATGTCTGGATGAGTCACGGCGACAAAGTCACAGCGATCCCGGCTGACTTCGTCACTGTTGCCAGCACAGAGACCTGTCCGTTCGCCATCATGGCCAACGAAGAAAAGCGTTTCTACGGTGTGCAGTTCCACCCGGAAGTGACTCATACCCGCCAGGGCCTGCGGATGCTTGAGCGCTTTGTTATCGACATTTGTGAATGTGAAGCCCTGTGGACACCAGCCAAAATCATTGAAGATGCGGTTGAACGTCTGCGTGCGCAGGTCGGTAATGACAAAGTGATCCTCGGCCTGTCAGGCGGTGTTGACTCCTCCGTAACAGCGATGCTGCTGCACCGCGCTATTGGCGATCGCCTGACCTGTGTGTTTGTGGATAACGGCCTGCTGCGCCTGAACGAAGCCCAACAGGTGATGGATATGTTTGGCGACCACTTCGGCCTCAACATTATTCATGTTGAAGGCGAAGCGCGTTTCCTTGAAGCCCTGGCCGGTGAGAATGAGCCGGAAGCGAAACGTAAAATTATCGGTCGCGTCTTTGTGGAAGTGTTTGATGAAGAAGCGCTGAAACTGCAGGACGTTAAGTGGCTGGCGCAGGGCACCATCTATCCGGATGTGATTGAGTCTGCAGCCTCCGCAACCGGTAAGGCGCACGTCATCAAATCGCATCACAACGTCGGCGGCCTGCCGAAAGAGATGAAGATGGGTCTCGTTGAGCCGCTGCGTGAGCTGTTCAAAGATGAAGTGCGTAAGATTGGTCTGGAGCTGGGCCTGCCTTACGATATGCTCTACCGCCATCCGTTCCCGGGTCCAGGTCTGGGGGTACGCGTGCTGGGTGAAGTGAAGAAAGAGTATTGCGACCTGTTGCGCCGTGCCGATGCTATCTTCATCGAAGAGCTGCATAAAGCGGATCTCTACAACAAAGTCAGCCAGGCATTCACTGTCTTCCTGCCGGTTCGTTCGGTCGGTGTGATGGGGGATGGCCGTAAATATGACTGGGTTGTCTCGCTGCGTGCGGTTGAAACCATCGACTTTATGACCGCACACTGGGCGCATCTGCCGTATGAGTTCCTTGGCCGCGTCTCTAACCGCATCATCAATGAGGTCGACGGTATCTCCCGCGTCGTTTATGACATCAGCGGTAAGCCACCGGCAACGATTGAGTGGGAATGATTTCGCGTCTGGCAATAGCCTGCACGTAAAAGCAGTAAAGTACCTCTAAGCCCGCGTAACTGCGGGCTTTTTTATTTTTGTATCTGGCGCTTTCTGGCACCTGTTAGCAACGGGAAGCACGGTTTATTCAATGGAATTTTTGATGGTACTCTCTGGTTTTGAATTCAGGTTTGAAAAAGTACCATGTGATAAATTTCGGTTGAGTTATGGTGTTTGTTTTTTATAACTCAATTAAAAACAGATAGTTAAATGACTTTTCTGAGTTTTTTACAACATGGTATTTTTTGATAAAGGAAAACAATAAACCATGTTGACTGACACCAGGCTGCGTCACCTTAAGCCGAAGGAGAAACTCTATAAAGTTAATGACCGTGATGGTCTGTATGTTGCGGTCACTCCGGCTGGAACGATCTCATTTCGTTATAACTATTCAATAAACGGAAGACAGGAGACCGTTACTTTTGGCCGCTATGGTGTGGGAGGGATCACGCTTGCAGAAGCGCGTGAACGGCTCAATGAAGCTAAAAAAATGGTTGCCGGTGGCAAATCGCCAGCGAGGGAAAAAGCCAGAGATAAAGCGCGTATCAAAGATGCGGAGACTTTTGGTGCATGGGCTGAGAAATGGTTACGCGGTTATCAAATGGCTGAATCGACGCGTGATATGCGGCGTTCGGTATATAAAAGGGAGTTGAAGTCAAAATTTGCCCAGCAGAAACTGAGTGAGATTACACATGAAGACTTACGCGCATTAACCGATAACATTGTCGAGAGAGGGGCACCGGCGACAGCTGTACACGCCAGAGAAATTGTATTGCAAGTCTATCGCTGGGCTATTGAGCGCGGTCAGAAGGTGGAGAATCCAGCTGATCGGGTACGGCCTGCAAGCATAGCGAAATTTGAGCCTCGTGACAGGGCATTGACGCCAATTGAAATCGGTCTGATGTATAGATATATGGAACGGGTAGGAACGACGCCATCAATCAGAGCAGCGGTTAAACTTTTGCTGTTAACGATGGTACGTAAAAGTGAACTTACTAACGCGACCTGGGATGAGATCAATTTTAGTGACGCAGTTTGGACGATACCTAAGGAAAGGATGAAACGACGTAATCCACATTTGGTTTTTCTTCCCCGACAGGCAATAGATATTATGATTGCCCTTAAAACCTTTGCCGGTAGCTCTGATTATATCCTTCCTTCGCGTTACGATTCCGATGCGCCAATGAGTAGTGCTACCTTAAACCGGGTTTTGACACTTACATATCGTCTGGCACAGAAAGAAGGGGAGTCATTGCCGAAGTTCGGTCCTCATGACTTACGGCGTACAGCCAGCACCTTACTACATGAGGCTGGGTACAATACTGACTGGATTGAGAAGTGCCTTGCCCATGAACAAAAGGGAGTTCGAGCTGTTTACAATAAGGCCGAGTATCGCGAGCAGAGATCAGAGATGCTGCAAGATTGGGCGAATATGATTGATGAATGGGTTAAAAAGTAATTAATAATCATATTTTTAGCTAAATGCAATCCTCGCTCTGCATCAAAAGAAATTTTAGCTGCTAAAATTTATGGATTATTTCATATTCAATGATATGACGATTATGCAGTCATAAAGTGTATGAATTTAGAAAGATATGAATGATA
>Ga0209067_10000055_pt1 | contig 77274 bp, 68 predicted proteins | sample ColStrG_CSR_2013_FD_187199 | JGI IMG/M metagenome (GOLD analysis project Ga0209067, IMG submission 187199) | Freshwater sediment microbial communities in response to fracking from Pennsylvania, USA - Cold Stream Run_MetaG_CSR_2013 (SPAdes)... | ecosystem: Environmental > Aquatic > Freshwater >...
AAGAATGTCATTTGAAATTTTTTAAATTCCAATTTACTTCCTAAATTACCAACAATTTAGCAAAAAGGGCGATGCCCATATATATTTAATATTGAATCGACCCAATCCCCTTTTGCCAAAGGATAGGAAGCGATGGCGGAAACTAAGTGTAAGCAGTTTAAATCGTGTTTGAAATGTTTTCCCCTGCAAAAAATTTGCAAGTAACAACTTATGACCTATGATGGTCTATTGCTAACAACATTTTTTTCAAACGAATTGAATAATGCGCAAATTGCAAATAGGTGCGATTTGATTGAGTTTTTACAGCAAAAACACTAATCATCGATGAACAATAGAAAAATTGCGCAAATAGTCTTAATTGCAGTTGCGTATGTCCTGTTTGGCTGGCTGGGATTGCAGATTCCATTTGCCGGCACCCAAATAACACTGGTATGGCTGCCGACTGGGATAGCTGTGGCAGGTGTAATCCTTTGGGGAAATTCTGTTCTGCCTGGTATATTCATCGGCGCTTTTTTGGTCAATCTTCTGATAGGCCCTTCAATTCATTTGGCTTTCGGAATCGCAATCGGAAATACGCTTGCGCCGCTTCTATCCGTAGTCCTTTTGGAACAGGCCGGTTTCAACAAGAACTTTCAAAGTAAAAAAGACGTAGCGCTTCTGATTTATTCGGCGGCAGTCGGGATGACAATTTCATCGATTTTGGGTGTCTTGAATCTTTATTTAGCCAACCTCCTTCCGCTGTCTGCACTCGGATCATCCTGGGTATCATGGTGGATGGGCGACACTGTCGGTGTATTGCTGGGATGTCCAGTCTTAATCACCTTAAATAAGGAAAACCTGACCCAATTAACGACTAAAAAGTTTGAACTTGGCCTATGGCTTGCCATCGCAATTATCATTGCCTATTTCTCATTTTTATATAATTACAAAGATTATGGCCGCACATTGCCATTGGCGTTTTTAACATTTCCCATGTTTGTATGGGCAGCGTTACGGTTTGGCGTCACGGGTGCTGGACTGGCAGCGGTCAGCTTTTCGATTGCCGCTGCTTTCGGAACCGCGACACAATTAGGCACGTTCTATATTTCTGATTCGCATGTCAGCCTGTTCCTTCTGTGGACCTATATGACCAGTACCGTGTTGACTGGCTTATTGATCACGGCACTTTTGGCAGAAAGCATCAAAAATGAACGCTCCCTGCGTAACAGTGAGGAGATGTTTCGCGCATTATATGAGGCATCTATTGATGCTCACATGTTAACGGATCCATCTGTTGGATTTATAGATGTGAATATGGCGACGGTGAAACTTTTTGGGTGTGCTGATAAGAACGAAATGTTGAAATACTCCCCCGCTACGACTTCACCTGAATATCAACCGGATGGAATTCTTTCAGCCACAAAAGCTTTACATATGTTGGATCTTTCGATCAAAAATGGCAGCCATAAATTTGAATGGCTGCATAAGCGCAAAGATGGAACTCTGTTTAATGCAGAGGTCATTTTGAACCAAATCAATTTAAGCGGAAAAACACTTGTACATGCGATAGTCCGTGATATTACCGAACAATTAAAAAATGAACGAATTAAGAGTGAATTTATTTCAACTGTAAGCCATGAGTTACGTACCCCTTTGACCTCGATCATCGGCGGATTGGCTTTGGTTATAAGCGGGAAAGTCGCTGAAATTCCAAGTGGTGCACAACTGCTTTTGGAAATTGCTTACCGTAACAGTCAGCGTTTGGTCAATTTGATTAATGATTTATTGGATATCGAGAAATTAGAGGCAGGCAAAGCAGTCATTGAATTGACTCATCAGCCACTGATGCCCCTAATCGATCAGGCAATGGAATCCGCTAAAAATTATGGTGAACAGTTTCATGTGAAATTTGTCGTCAACGAACAAGCTGAAGTGAATGTAGCGGTAAACAGTGGCAGACTAATTCAAGTTCTAAATAATTTTTTATCCAACGCCGCAAAATTTGCATATCCTGGCACAGATGTGAAACTGAATATTAAAAAGAAAAATAATATTGTGCGAGTCGAAGTGGTTAATTTTGGCGGCGGTATTCCTGAAACATTTAAAGATCAAATTTTTCAGAAATTTTCTCAGGCTGATTCCTCCAATTCAAGAAAGATCAGCGGTACAGGTTTAGGGCTGGCTATAAGCAAAGAATTAATTGAAAAGATGAACGGTGCTATCGGATTTGAATCTGATCCAGGCAAAGAAACGGTATTTTATTTTGAACTGCCTGTGGAATAGTAAAACGTCTCCGTTGCCGGTTGGGCTGATTGATCTGCAACAAAATTAATTCGAACTGATCATCACGTTGTATTTTACGACTCGATATTAAATGTAAAGTTCTAACCAATATAGAAAACGCGAATTGATCATCATTGCTCACAAGTTCAATACCCACCTGGCTCGGATTATCTTATTTGGCCTGTTTAACCTGATTGCATATAACGCATCGGCAGAAGCAGTGGTCGTGGTTTCATCTCATTCAAATTTATTGGCGTTAAGCAAACAGCAAGTAACGTCACTATTTCTCGGACAGGCGACGACTTTTCCTGACGGTCGGCATGCCAATGTATTCAACCAACCTATTGGCTCAGAAATACGAAATGAATTTCATATTAAATTAACTGGAATGAATCCGGCACAATTGAATGCGTATTGGTCTATGCGGGTATTTTCTGGCAATGGACGTCCCCCCAAAGAACTCAATGATTCAATAGATGTTAAAAAACGATTAAACGAAAATCCAAATAGCATCGGTTATATCGAAAAAAGTGTATTAGATGATTCACTTCGCGTAGTCTACTCCCCGTAAAGTCATGCAATTTATAGAAAAATTACACACACATGCGTTACGCTGGAAAATTCTGGCCCTGATTATTTTCGGGATCGGAGCAATGACATCGGTACTAATTTATATCAATAAATCGACCGTTGAAATGCTTATTTCAGACAATGTCGATACGGTGATAGAGCAAACCTCATTGATGATCAATATGGCCGCAGCACCAATCAGTACGAGCGGTAGCATGAATGATTTTGACGCATTCGTCAGTGTACTGCTGAAAAGACAGCAGCAAAATGAATTCGGATTAACCTATGTCGTCATAGTAGATGAAAGTGGCAAACGAATCATGTCAACTGGAGTTTTTCCAACGCCACTCCCAACGCCGGAATCAATAAGCAAAAAAAGAAATTATTCGGAACCAATTCATATCAGGCACCCACTGCTCATTAAAGGTAGTGAAGTCGGCTATTTGCAGTATGGCTTTTCTACGCGCCATATCGATGACGCGGCACAAAAAGCCATGGAAAGAATGATTTTTTTCGGGTTATTAGGAACACTGTTTTTAGCGTTATTTTTTTCGATTTTGGGCGTAAGGCTAATAAAACGTCTTGAGTACTTGGCCGATGCTGCAAAGGCCGTGAGGGACGGCAATCTCAATTACCGAGTCGATGCAAAGGGATCCGATGAGATTTCTCAATTAGCTCGTTATTTTAACGATATGGCACAGACCGTCAGTGAGCGCATCGATGATCTGCAACAGATGCACCATTCATTGTCGATGTTAAATACCAGTTTGGAAGAAAAGGTTGAACAGCGTACTGAACAACTTCAGACAAAAACAAACGAACTTCAAAAGAATATTGATGAACTGACCTTAAGACGTAATCAACTTATTTCATCCGAAAAGCTGGCCGGATTGGGATCAATAGTGGCTGGCGTGGCCCATGAGTTAAATACGCCGATTGGAAATTCCGTACTTGCCAGTACAACGATGATTGATATGATTCAGCATTTTGAAAATGAATCATACGAAAAACTACGACGTTCAACGTTGGCAAAATTTATTGAACATATGAAGGAATCCAGTCAAATATTGCTTCGCAATAGCGAACGTGCGGCAACGTTAATTTCAAGTTTCAAACAAATTGCAGTCAATCAAACGAATGATATCAAAAGAAAATTTAAATTATTTGAATCAATTTCAAATGTCGCTATAGCCTTAAGTCCCATTTTGAAACGATCCACTTACCAATTTCAATTTGCAGTCGACGAAACTATTGAGATTGAAAGCTACCCAGGATCAATTGAACAGATCGTGACCAATTTCGTCAGCAACTCCATTCTGCATGCGTTTGAAGGCCGTACTGAAGGAAGGATGAAATTGACAGCCACACTGGTAGATCGAGAAATTTTGCAACTGGAATTTCAAGACGATGGAATTGGCATGGAGCCAGAAATTGTATCGCGCATCTTTGATCCGTTTTTTACTACCAAACTTGGCCGTGGTGGAAATGGACTTGGCTTACATATTGTATACAACATCGTTACGATGCTTCTGGAAGGCGAAATTTCTGTGGAGTCAAAACTGGGGATCGGAACACGTTTTATTATTAGAATTCCAGTTATATGCCCATCGATTTGTTAACTCAAAAATTATTATTTGGAATCAATAAGTGAACTACAAACAATTACACATTTCCATCAAATATTTGAAGCATATATTTGTATATGCGACTTTATTCGTAAGCATGGACAATTGGGCTGACGATTTAAGTTCAAATTCTCCCTTGGCCATATCGGGATTTATATCTGTAATCGGAGGAAAAATATTCAACGGACAGTTGGACGACCACTATGTTGGCAGTAAAAATATCGGCGGCACTTCCTGCCCCTGCTACATCGCTGATTGGGCAAATTCGGGCGTCTATAACAAAACGTTTTCATTGACGCCTGAATCCCATGCGGGAATTCAGGCGGATTATAGTGCGACAACCAATTTATATTTTTCCGGCCAGCTTGTTACCCGAGGAACAGATATTCCGCCCAATGTACAGTGGGCTTATCTTGGTTATCATTTCAACGATGAATGGGAAATTCACATTGGTCGGCAGCGCATACCAATTTATTACTATTCTACTTTTCAGGATGTTGGTGTGGCTTTTCCGTGGATCACTCCTCCACCTGAACTGTATGGTTGGGAAGCGAATAATTATAATGGGGCCAGTCTGAGATATAACACCAACATTAACGGTACAAATATAAATGCAAGTGCATTTGTTGGATCAGAAAAGGTGAACAATTCTGCCTACTACCAACTATTTCTATCCGGCGATACCGTAGTGACATGGAAGAACATAATTGGTGGAGACGTGAAGATCACAAATGGGCCTCTTATTCTTCGAGCGGATTATTTACAGACCATTGCGAAGGACGTGAATACCGACAATTTTGTGAATAGCACCGCCAATTTGAAGATGTATGGGTTAGCAGCAAATCTTGATTTTAACAGTTGGTTCATTCTTTCTGAATTGACCCAGTTGAGTCGCGATTTCTCGCAGCCAAATTATACTATCCGAGCTCCAGCATATACGCTTGGAGCGGGAATTCGGTACGCAAATTGGACACCGTTCCTTAATTTTGCAAGCTACACAGAACACACAGATAACGCTCTTTTATACCAACCCCAGTCATATCGGCGTGTTTCTTTAACTTTACGATATGACCTGGATCAAAGTAGCGCAATTAAAGCGCAACTTGATCACAATGTTGACGTCACTGAAAATCTTGGTGGCACAGTCAATCTATATCGACTAAGTTACGACCGCGTGTTTTGAAAAACAATTTAACTTCAGCGGATGCTAACTACGGTGAAAACCACAATTCCTTTCGATCCGTCGGAGTTAATTTTGGAAGAAGGGGATTTTCAAGGTTGATAATGTGCCTTGATGAAAATTTTGCTTTACGTAATTTTTCGCCATACTCGCTTTGAAACAATCGTTCAAAAGAACCATCAGCAATCGCTTTTTCAAATCCATTGGAAATGTCGTTCAATAATTTTGTATTTGTTTTGTTCACGAAAAAATACATCGCAGCAGAATAATGAATAGTAATATATGGATCAAGCATAATCCCTTCTGAACTATGTTTGTCTAATTCATTCCAAATTTCTAGTGATGATCTAGGAAAATAATCAGCAATCCCTTCTGTAACTAGCCTAAATAAATTTTGATAATTAGGATTGGTAACGACCTGAATTCCGTTGCCGCGCAAAATTGCTGTGTCCGGCCAGTCATGACCTTGACACGCAATTAATTTCCTCAATTCATCTCGAGTGAAAACAGATTTAAACTTTTCAGGAGTTTTATTTGAGATAAGAACTAGCCGCCATCCAATCAATCCTTTGTCAATCGGTATGCGTACAGGGGCCAATCTGAGCTCACGGTCGGCAGACGTCATCGTCCAAACAACATCTATTCCTCCGTTTGGCATTTCTAATTGCAGCAGAGCGCGATCTTGATCCATTGTGCGATCAGATGGTGTTAATACATAGCCTGCATGAACCTTAGCCAGAACAAGTTGAAGCACACGCAATGGAAACAATCCGCGACTATCGTTGATCACTTCCGGTCGTGGATAGTACAAATTACCAGATGATGAACTTAAATTTTCAGCAAACAAGGTGCTCGGCACTATCTGGCCAATCAGGATGACAATCTGAAATAGAGTCGCTAATTTCATAATGAATTCAAATTAAAAACATAATCGTGTTCTTTTGCAATAAGAGCTTCCCCAAAATGGCGCGGTGATGCATTAGAAAATTTTTAACCGAACCCAAACAAATTGACCACAGCAAATTTGGTGCTGCCTGAATTCCCCTGTTTTCGAAAAATGATTGGCCAATAAATTTCCAACCCACTATTTCTAAAATTTGAGTTTCACTATTCATCGGTAATCTTGAAAAATTCAACGATTTGTAATGAATGAATTGCCTGCTCTTCCAGTCCCTGAGCCGCCGCCAATGATTCTTCCACAAGGGCAGCGTTCTCCATTGCCATTTTGTCCAAATGATGAACCGCGCTGCTGATTTGTTCGATGCCAATCAATTGTTCCTTGCTGGAGGCCGTGATTTCACTGATGATGCTGGTCACTTTACTAACGCTGGAAACAATGTCTCCCATGGTGGCGCCCGCCTCATCAACCAGCCGTGCACCGTTACTGACTTTTTCGACCGAACCTGTAATCAGTGTCTTGATTTCTTTGGCCGCAGCCGCTGAGCGTTGCGCTAACTGACGAACTTCAGTTGCAACCACAGCGAATCCTCGTCCCTGCTCCCCGGCACGTGCTGCCTCGACTGCCGCATTCAGGGCCAGAATATTGGTCTGGAAGGCGATGCCATCAATCACACCAATAATGTCCACAATCTGTTTGGAGGACTCGTTAATGGACCCCATAACCTCAACAACTTCTGATACAACTTTGCCGCCTTTGACAGCCACTTCGGAAGCGGATGTCGCCAGTTGATCAGCCAATTTTGCATTTTCACCATTGAGTCGTACGGCACCGATTAGCTGCTCTGTCGCAGTCGCTGTACGCTCCAGATCGGAAACCTGCCTTTCTGTTCGTTCTGACAGATCGATATTTCCAGACGTTATTTCAGCCGATGTGCTGGCTATCGTATCAGCACCCTTTCGGACATCGTCTACGACAGTTGCCAGATTTTCGCTCATCGATTTCAGGCTCCACAACAGCTCACTCATTTCATCATCGCCTTCCACTCTGATTTTGGTCTTCAAATTTCCCTGCGATACCGATCTGGAAATTTGCAGGGCAGTCTTTAAGGGGCGTGTAATCGAACGGGAAATGAGGAAGGCAAATAAAGAACCCAGCACGGTGCTGACGACGGAAATTATGACTAAAGTCAAACTCCCCATGCGGAATCGGCCATCAATGGTTGTTGAGCTTTGATCGATCTGATCATCGAGGTAGTCACCTAGATCGTTTAATGCGGCTATATAAGCAGCTAATTTGGGCTGGAATTCACTGTTGATCCTACTGTTAATCTCTTCCGCATTGCCATCGTGAATAAAGGATTTGAACAGTTCAGCGCGGTTTTCTGCGTAAATTGCTCTCTTTTTGTCAACAGTTGCGAATAGCTCCTGCTCTTCCGGGCTTTTTGGAATGGCATCAAGCTGGTTCCTCAGATCTGTATTGCCCTGGTCAGAATTGCTGATTTTTTCCAGGATATTTTTCCGTTCTTCCGGATCAGTGGTACGCAACACGGTCAGGGCTCGATAGCTGTTGTTTGTGATCCCGCTGAACCACAATTCCAATATTCGTTTTTTGGCCAACTCATTTTTGACCATGTGGTTATTTAACGAGCCGACACTTTGAAGACTCCAATACCCAACTCCGCTCATCAACAAAAGCAAAACAATGATGATAGAAAATCCCAAGTTCAGTCTGGTGACGATATTTAGTGAAGGAATATTAAGTTTAGGCAATTTCATTGTAATGGTTTCCGGGTGATTTCAATTGGAAAGTGCGTACTTCTAAAATTAATTTATAGAATTTAGATTATTTAAATTACATTTATTAAAATTATTTACCGAGATAAATTCATCCGAATTTACTAACAGAGTAGTTAACAAGATTAAATCTTTCAATCAACATTCATCAATAATGCTCTAAATAGGGTATTGACAAAAAACGAATCTAACTTGTGGTAAGTGGCATTACCGACTATTATTAAAATTAGTTTAAATAAAAATCAGTAAAACAATTGATCTAAATCAATGTATGCCAATGGCGGAGACAAAATGAAAAATATGAAACTGGGACAGCGCCTGGGCGCCGCTTTTGCTGCTGTCCTGTTCTTACTGGCCTGCATTTCCTTCTTGGGGCTCAACGGGATAGGTAAGACTTTTGAATCCGTCAGGTCGATGTACGAGGAATCCGTTGTTCCCTTATCTGCGTTGAGTAATGTTGAATATTTAACCACGCGCAATCGTATCCTTGCTATGGACATGATTATGAATCCGGCTCCAGCAAACATCGCCAAGCGCAGTGCAGAACAATTAAAAAATACAGAAAGCGCAGACAAATCATGGAAGGAATACACACAAACAACTTTAACCGACGCTGAAAAAGACTTGGTCAAAGACTTTGAGCCGGCGCTGGCGGCCTACCGGTCACAGGGTCTAGTGCCAATTCGGGAAGCAATGAACGCCGGTAATAAAGAAGAAGCTGAAGCTATTTATGAAAAACATCTCAGTCCATTAGCGCCTAAAGTCTTTGAGGCACTATCCAAACTCAAGGAAATTCAGGTTAAATTGGCGAAGGAACAGTATGACCTCGCCACGGGTGTCAACAAATCTGTCAAATATGTAACCCTGAGCGTCGCAGCAGTATCAATACTGTTGGGAGCACTCTTGGCGTGGCTGATTACCCGCTCGATCACCGTTCCAATGGATGAAGCGGTTAAGGTCGCCCAGTCAGTCGCTGCCGGTGATTTGACGAGTCATATTATCGTTGATTCAAAAGACGAAACCGGTATGTTGCTGCAAGCCTTGAAGGACATGAATGATAGCCTTATCAATATTGTCGGAGAAGTTCGCAGTGGCACCGAAACAATCACTATCGCTGCGAGTGAAATAGCACAGGGCAACCAGGATCTTTCTTCACGAACTGAATCACAGGCCGGCGCTCTGGAAGAGACCGCTTCATCCATGGAAGAATTAACCAGCACCGTTAAACAGAATGCGGACAATGCACGCCAGGCAAATCAACTTGCACAACAGGCCACTGATGTAGCGATTAAAGGCGGAAGTTCAGTGGCACAGGTCGTTGATACCATGGCTGCCATCAATGAATCCTCCAAAAAAATTGTCGACATTATCAGCGTGATCGATGGTATCGCGTTCCAGACCAATATTTTGGCGCTGAATGCTGCAGTCGAGGCAGCCCGGGCCGGGGAACAAGGTCGTGGATTTGCCGTGGTCGCATCTGAAGTGCGCAATTTGGCGCAACGCTCTGCCGCAGCTGCCAAAGAAATTAAAGTGCTCATTGGAGATTCCGTCGACAAAGTTGAAACTGGCAGCAGACAGGTCAATGAAGCAGGGTCAACGATGAATGATGTGGTGCACAGTATTCAACAGGTAACGAATATTATGGCCGAAATAACAGCCGCAAGTCGTGAGCAATCACAAGGCATTGATCAAATCAATACTGCGATCAGTGAAATGGATAACGTTACCCAGCAAAATGCCGCATTGGTGGAACAAGCTGCTGCAGCAGCCGGTTCGATGCAGGATCAATCCAAGATTTTAATGAAAGTAGTTGACGTGTTTAAGCTAAATGCTTCTCGCAATTCAACAGAGGGAAAACCAGTTAAAAATATCAAAAGTATTCAGGGTAGAGTCCCATCTCAAAAATCCGTCGCAAAATCAAAAGTACCCCGTCTTCCGGTTAAACAGCTGATGACCTCAAACATAAAACAGACTGACAGAAAGACATCGAGTGAACATGACTGGGAAGAATTTTAATTTTAGAACACCTAAGTAATCCAACAGACCTGTCTATCCAAGTGGGGGCACTATGAATAACCAGCATTCAAAGAACGATGTTGATCAAAACTGGGAACTTACGGCTGATCATTTATTTGCTATACGAGATAGCCTGATTGAATTGTCATTTTCAATGAGGGAAATATTATTTGAACTGGATAATGCCGTTTTTAAGAATGCTGAAAACACAGCAAATGAAATTTTGTCGAAATTGAAGGAAACGAAATAAATTTTTAATCTACAAAGAAAGACTTACCTCAATTCGAAATGGATTAATTTAAAAAAATCTTTCATTGAAATATCAAAAAAATAGTTGGTTATCCAATGCTTAGTCCACCAATAAAAGTCTTTTTTGAACTGACCGACTAAGCGTCGAGCGAGTATTGACTGCAATTCAAGGAGATAGACAGTGGAAACAGAAATTAAAAATTTAAAAGGTAAAGTAATTGGTCATGTCAAAAAGGAAGAGGACGTGCTCTGCGCTTTCGACATCCATGGAAAGATGGTCGGGAGTTACAATCCGAAGACAAATACAACCTATACAAAGGATGGGAAATCGCTTGGTTACGGCAATCAACTCGCTGCCTTGCTCTACATGTGAATTTAGAGGCCAAATGATTAACGCGGGGAAGAAATGAAATTCGAACAATGGATGAAGACTGAAGGACTTTCAGATTCATTAATCAAAAAATATACTGAGGCAATTAATGGCCCGCTTTCGGTCTGGGCTGATTTACAAGATTTCAGTTTCGGGTCGCTTAGCTCGGCAATCGATTTAGATGTATTCAATGCCATTGCAGAAAAAATTGAATCGACAGATGACTTCCAAATTAGAAACCGGCGTGGCCACAATATTTACACTACAGCACTTAATAAATACAGAGATTTTTTAGCTTCACAAAGTAACTAGCTATTGGCTATCAGCTGAGATCTGGCACTTATCGTTACGAACTTGAAGTTTAAGGCGATTACGTCTCTGGACATTGGCACTGGCTTGTTTGCAGACTTTTGCATTATTGTTTGGCCAAGCACAAACCGAAGGAAGCTCGAACGACTCCGTGACTGTTTTTTTTTGAGGGATTCCTGATAATTAAAGGAAGTTTATGAAATCTGCGGTGATTCCAGAAAATGAAATTGAACGGTTAGCGGCCCTAACGCGATTGGAAGTACTCGATACGTCCCCAGAAGCTGAGTTCGATGCATTGACTAAAATTGCGTCCATGGTCTGTGACACGCCAATATCGCTAATTAGTTTGATTGATTCCGAACGACAATGGTTCAAGTCAAATTGTGGACTACCTTTCGTGGACGAAACTCCCCGTGATGTTGCATTTTGCTCCCATGCAATATTAAATGATGGAATTTTCGAAATACCAGATACTCTGCTGGATGAGAGGTTTTTTGACAATCCATTAGTTATTGGTGTTCCCAATATTCGATTTTATGCTGGCTCACCGATTGTACTTGGCGATGGAAATCGGATAGGTACCTTATGCGTAATTGATCGAAAACCTAAGCATCTTAATAGTCAACAGCGTGAAATCATGCAGTATCTTGCAATAGCTGCGTCTGCAATGCTTGAAGGGCGACGTGCAATGAGACAACATAAGGCACTTACCTTCAGTCTTTTGAACGGTGAAGAATAGTTTTGCCAGTTGTGGCACTTTTGTTTGATGAAATTCATTTCGTACTGAAAATCTCCAACCAACAATTTAGCGAAAATTGATCAAAGTTCTCTGTTAAAAAAGGGAAGTTTAAATATGTTTCTCGAGGCCACACCAATTTCAATATTAGATTGCAATTAATTTTATTTGAGATCAAAAATCGCGAATACGTTTGCGAACTAAAAATTATATGAAGTGCCAATACTGAAGGAACGACCAGTCACTCCTGCACTGTGCATGGAATTATTTACGGCCACTCCGAGATTTCCATAGGTTTCCAGATCAACAGGTGGTTGTCGGTTGAACAGATTGGTCGTTGTTCCAAAAACTTTCCATTCATGGCTCATGGCGTAACCAATTTTAATATTGGTATTCAGGAAGGACGCAACCTTACAGTAATTGTTCGGCGGATTGGTTCCGCTGAACCAGCCGTTATTCGAGGCCGCTGCGGCACACGTGGGTTGACCACCCGATGGATCGATGATGTTGAAATTGCTGATCCAGTTAACTGTTGTGGCAATCTGAAGTGGTCCCTGCATCCAGGTCAGGATAGCCTGAACGCGATTCGAAGGATTGCCTGTATCGTTACTTATCGCACTGGGGCCATGCGTGCCTGCTAGCTGATAGGCAACACCATTTTGTGTCATTAGATAACTGATTACATGAGACCAACTCAGTTCCGATTTAAGATCCCCGTAATCCTGCATCTTGAATAGATAACTGCTACCCAGTTCAAAGCCATCTGTCATCGTTGAATCGAGATTCAGAAACGGTTGTTGATAATACAGAACTGGATAAACTGAACATGGAACCGTACTGGTAATGGTGCCGTTAAGTGAGCACTGTCCGATGATGGATGTTGCAGAACGAGTTGCCGGGAGTGACTGAAAGTTGGGCGATGGAATTTCAATTTGATCATGAACAGTGATTCTATAAAAATCCAATGTTGAACTCCATCCTTTTATTGGTTCAATAATCGCTCCAAACGTCAATGAAACAGATCTTTCCGGCCGCAATTCACTGTTTCCGGTTGTTAGCACAGGAGGGGCGTAATTACATGTATTAACTCCTGCCACACTCACGGCCGCTCCAACCGGATACCTGTTTCCGGCAGGACCGCCCGGACAATATGTGGGGTCGTAGGTTGTGCCGTAAAATGCAATGTTACCCGCGTTGCCTGATTCTGAAATATTCGGCGCGCGAAATCCGGTAGAGACTGAGCCACGCAACGCAAATGAATCAATTGGCGTCCATTTGATTGCCGCTTTGCCGGTGACTGAGTTGCCATAAGTATCGATATGATCAAAACGCCCACTTGTGTCTACCTCCAACGACTTCAATACCGGAGCCACCAATTCTCCATATATTGATGCGTCGTTTTGATGGCCGGATGCCCAGGCTATATTGCCTGGCACAATGCCTTGCGCCACAAGATCAGGTGCCTCAAATTCAAGATCACGATGCACGTAGGTTGCGCCGGTACTGATGCCAAAATCTCCCCCCGCCAAAGTCATCAAAGAACTGGACAAATGTATTTCACCGAACTCAAGGAGCGACAGGGAATTGGCATACGTATCCGGGTATATCGCGGAAGTATCTGCTGCACTGTTGTTGCGACTGAAAATATTGAAAGGATTGTTTGGTCGATTGATAGCTGCCTCAAATGCAGGTATGTTCATGGTATTGCCGGAGCCAAATGTAGCCACCGAATTTCTGGTATATCCAAGCGACGTTTTGATATCCCATTCCCCGACAACACCATACAAATCAGCCACCACTCGCGTGGCTTTGGATTGAAACCGGTTTTGGTTCAGACTTGGGGCGGCGCTGATGGTTCCTTCAATATATGCCGGTGTACCTGACGTATTGCCGGGATAATTAACTGGTACCGTAATTGCTGCAATAGAGGGTGGTCCATACGATTTTCCAGGTGGAGGGTTATTTGCTGACAACGCTACGCCACCATCAAAAAATGGATTTCCCTGCACGTATGCCTGGGGCGCACCGCTGGCAAACAGGCCGGGCATATAACCAGAACCAGCCTGAACGGTGGTGGAAGCGACAAACAGAGACGCTTTGGTTGTCAGCGTCCATCCATTTCCCAGCGACTTGCTGAATCCAGTCAGGAAATTGACGTTTTCGGTTGAAGGAGCCAATTGGAAATGGGGTACCCATGGACAGCCATTGGCAGAATTTAATTCTGTATTGGTACAGGTTGATCCAGTCTGAAAATATGCACTGGAAGCATTGCCTGCATTGGGGCCCGAAGCAGGGACCAGATAAGGCGAAGCTGTTTGGGGCAGAGAATTTAACCCGATCACTCCCGGAGTTTTGTTATTGCCACCATAACCGTCGAAATTGGGTGTGGACCATTGTCCCAATCCAAGACGCGAAGCGTAGGTCACTTCATTTTGATGGCGCAACTCAATGCTGGCAAACGCATTGTAGCCATCCTCATGAATATCACCTGCACCATGAATTATTGAAGCGTGCATCGCTGCTGCGCCACCTTCCTGAGTACCACCTGCTTCCACACTCACTTTGGTACCGACAAAAGAACTTTTAAGAATAATGTTAATAACACCGGCAATTGCATCTGAACCATAAACTGAAGAGGCGCTGTCTTTTAAAATTTCGATTCGTTCAACCGTATCGAAAGGAATATTATTGACATCGACAAACGAAAACTGCGCATTGTCAGGCAACGCGTAGGGCGCCATGCGATGGCCGTCTATCAGTACCAGGGTTGACGATGTATTCAATCCCCGCAAAGCCACGCCTGTGCCGCCTGCAGCAAAGGATGCTGCAGATTGCATGTTGGATAAAGAACCCTGTCCGTTGGCGACGATATTTTGCAGCACCTGCGAAATCAGCGTATAGCCTGATTTTTTCAGATCATCCGCAGTGATCACCTGTAATGGACTGGGAGTTTCCGTATCTGTTCGGCGGATATACGTGCCTGTTATTTCAACCTTTGTTACAGCCGGCTCGATCGCACTAATGCTGTTCGCCGATTGTTGTGCCTGAACAGGTTGTGTGATTATGCAAATAACCGTCAGCACGACTGCACTGATTCCTGAAAATAGTCGACATCGAGCCCGGCAATTCATAGTTTTCATATATTTAATGCTTTTTTTGGAATATCCCTTGATCCTATCTAACAGTGAAAATCAATTTTCAATGGTCGCAATTGGATAATGAAAAGCGGGATTGCATTTGAACTTACGTGCCAGTCTGCCAATTACAGATCATTCGTTCCTGTAATATAGCGACTAGACTGGTGTTCGCTGTTACCAATGTAGTTGAAACCTTTACTAAGGTATAGGTCAATGGTCCAAATAAGCAGTTCAAAAATTAAGGCAGAACAAAAGAACACACCAACTTTCTTAATGAATTTGACTTTTTGGTGTTTTGTACTAATTTATACAACATTCGTTTTATTTTATACATGGAATGTTTATAACGCGGCGCTGCCAGTAAACACATAATGAGTTCTTTAATCAGTTAACGGAGAAGGTGAAATGAAAGTCTGGATTTGCAATCGACTTGAATTTCGATCGTCGTTGATCAATATCACTCTGTTACATTTCCTGATTGCAGTTGTTCTCTCCACCTCGTTTCAGACGCTTCATGCCGCTCAAACCATTACCTTGAATGCCGAAGATAGTTGGTTCCCTTACTCTGCGTTGCAAAATGGCCAGGTTGACGGATTTGTAATCGACGTCATTCGGGCAGCCTATAAGGCCGTTGGGATCGAGGTCAAATTTAATCCAATGCCCTTTAAGCGTTGCCTGGCACAGGTCGAGAGTGGCACTGACCTTGGCTGCTTCAATTTGAATAAACAGCCAGAGAATGAGAAACGTTTTCTGCTACATAAAGTTCCGTTGTTCAAAGACAAAGGCGGCATTTACAACATGGAACTATCCGGTTTGCCTGGCCTGGTGCATCCTGAAAGTCTGGTTGGTCATCGCGTCGGTTATACCCACGGCTTTACCTATGGAGATTATCTGGACAAAACTGATGGGATTCTGAGGGAATATGCACCGAACGATTTAAGCAATCTGAAAAAACTGGCCTACGGAAGGCAGGAGTACAGTTTGGTCAGTGTAATCAGCGCAACTTATCTGTTTAAAACTTATCCTGCAGATTTTCCTGTCTTACCGAGATTGGTAGGCGTTGTCGCTGAACAGGAAATGTTTGTCGGTTTTTCGCGCAAAAGACCTGATTCGATCGAGGCAGCTGCAAGACTGGATGAAGGATTGCTTGTCATCAGGAAGAACGGTACTTATCTTAAAATTGTTAAAAAGTGGTTGGGACAATTCCCAATGATGGATGATATTTTTCGAGAGGACGGGAATAAATAGAAAGTACCAATCAGACAATCCAGTTCACGCTCTGAGGCATTCAACCAACCCACAGTCTGGACTGATGACGACGGACAACAGGTGCAGCTTTCCGGATGGAATGGCACGCCGGTCATCATCGCCATGGCCTACACCGAATGCCCAACACTGTGCTGTTAAGTCCTAAACTTTCATTTAAGTCAGTTACACCTGAGATTGCAAACGCCAAAGTTACCACTTTCGAATTAGAGAAATACGCTGGAGCATATTTTCAGTCCATTGCCCGTGGTGAAACCAGGAAATCATGGAAACCTGAGGATAGTCTTCGCGAATGTGAGACAGTATCTGGTGGTACTGGTCATCGGTTAAACCGGTATCCATGGTTGGTAATATTGCCTTGTCGATGGCCTTGTCGGCGGTGGTTGCCATGCAGCTTTTCCATACCCAGGCTATCGGAAAATCCCATGATTGACTGTTTCGATGGCATGGTCGTTAGCTGGTCGATTGGCACAAGCCCTGACGCGAATTTGGTAAATGGCATGTTGGATGCTGCCATTGAGACGATTGCCGGGGACGATGAGAAAACGATCATCCATTCCGATCGGGGTAGCCACTACCGGTGGCCTGGATGGATGTCAAGGATGGCGAACGCAAGTTTGATCCGGTCAGTGTCCCGCAAAGCATGCTCACCCGACAATGCAGCCTGTGAAGGTTTCCTCGGGAGGTTAAAGACAGAAATGTTCTATCCGCGCGATTGTCTATCATCGACCATTGCCGAGCTCATTGACGCCTTGGATACCTACATTCGCTGGTATAACGAGAAACGGATTAAAATGTCCCTTGGCTACCTCAGTCCGATCGAGTATCGTGAACGCTTAGGTTTAACAACGTAAATAAGTCCAAGAAAATATCCGCACCCCCTGTGGCTTAATTTTGAGCGATCGCCAACAGTCATCATTCATTACAAAGCCTATCTATCGGTAAGAAAATGAAAAAATCGCCTGAAGCCAATCCTACAACACAGAAATCTGTGAGCGTCAAATGACTATTTACATATTGTGAATTTACATTATCATTAGTCCACCTGTCGGCAATTCCATTAGGGTCGACATTTGTTTACATTGATTTCATAGTTAAATAAAAACCTAATGCGCTGCCGCATATGGCTGCAAATAGTATTACTTGGGCCAATATAAGATTACACCATTAACCAATTCAATCAGATCAATTCTTCCATGCAACCTGTTCAAACAAAATCGATCAGTGATTGTGAGCGTTCAAAGTACATGTTTTTAAGATCGTTGGATATTCCTCAAGCTCAAAGAGCGATCGACGCGGGCGCAGCTGTATATAAACTGAGAGTAGGTTTCTATTCTGGGGGACATAATTACAATCACCTTGTGATTAAACAGAATGTTGCAATTTTCAGAGTGAGTGATTGTGTATTCAAATCCCTCGTAATTCCTAACAGCGTAGTTATTCAAACTATTGACTAATACACCAGCTACTGAAAAATTAGATTTTAATCATAATCCATTCATTCCAGATTAAATCTGAACGACCTAGTTGACCAATTAAATATCATCCTGAAGAACAATACGGTTGCGCCCACTACGTTTGGCACGATACATGGCAGCGTCGGCCGCCGCCAGCAAGCCTGCAGAATCGCTGGATTGTGAAACAATCACGGCCGCACCGCCGACACTTATGGTGATAAATTTTGTTTCTGAATTTTCATGCGGTATTTTGAGATTTTCGATAGTCAGGCGTATTTTCTCTCCAACAGTTCTTGCCCCACCAATTAAAGTACTAGGCAACATAACAACGAATTCCTCCCCCCCAAAGCGCGCCATTAAATCCCCGGCACGATGAATCACGCCCGACATGGCATTGGCGATCAGCTTCAGGCATTCGTCACCTTTTAGATGTCCATAGGTATCGTTATATTGCTTGAAATGATCAACATCAATCATCAACAATGAAATCGATTGAGATGAACGAATTGCGCGTCGCCATTCAAAATTGAGTGCCTCATCGAAACATCTGCGATTGGCTAATCCAGTAAGCCCGTCTCGACTGGCTAATTCCTGAAGTGCCATTTGTGCTTGTTTCTGGATTGTTATGTCTCGCACAGTTTCAACCACCGCTACCAACTTCCCATCTTCATCATAAATAGCACCGGCATCAATCGCCAAATATAGTCTCGTTCCTCGATGGGGCATTAAGCACCAATTTTCAGCATACAAGCCGTAGCTAGTTTCATTATCACTCTCATGTTGGTCATAACGGGACTTAACTTCTTCAATTCGGTTTTGAACAATTAAGTCAGCGAGACATACCCTTGGCTTGTTGTAAAAGGCGCGCCAATGTTCTGATGTGCCGATTAATTCGGAGGCTGGCATGCCCGTCAAGCGCTCGCAGGCGAGGTTCCAGATTAGCACCTTGCACTGAGCATCTAGGACGAATGTCGGAATGACCATATGTTCCATGAGGCTTACCGCAAACGTTAGTTCGGCATTGTTTCGGGAAATTCCCAAATTTGGGTTCCCTTTTGCCAGTAGTGCTTTAATTTTTTTCATTGTAATTTACCTTTATGCCCAACAAACGATTTTGTTACAGCATGCCCAATAGGTTTTTTTTAAATATCGATACAGTGCCATGCCGCTTAAAATCAATCTAGTTTAGGTAATCCCCCCGGAAATCAAGAAGGTTAAAAGTAGGATCATTCGGCCATGGCTAACCGCAGCAATGGTGTTATATCGCCCAAGGCAATTTTGGGGCGATAGTGATTGCACTCATACATCCATCCATCGTATTGAAAATAGCTGCACTTCTGCCAGATCCGACCAGTAATGTTGGGACAACCATTCATATCGCACTGTTCGGTTATTTCGTTCCATATTCGCATTCTGCTGTGGCGAATCTAGTTAGATGTAGTCCATCCATATTCCGTTTTCCATGGTCCAATTCTGTAGCACAGCATTAATGTTCTCCAGCCCGTTGTCGCTACGGATCGTTTTTCGCTCGCCACGCACATTCAATAATCTGCTGCGAGGCGCGAACTACCCTTTTGCCTAGCAATGAAAAATCTACTTCGATGTCAAATGTCTCTCGAGTGAAATCGTCGATGATGTTGAACAAACTGGAGCTACGGCCATCCTTCAGACTCCATCATGAAATCCATTGACCAGGCTTCATTGACGGATTCTGTAATTGTCAGTGGATCAGGCTTGTCTATAGCCATGCAAAACTTGCGCACTTCTGAACCAGACTGCTCTTGCCCGGCAATGCCGGACTGCACTGTCCGCATTGAATTGTTCCGTCATTGAAATTCACCATCATTGAACTGGCCATGGCGGTGGCAAAAAAATCAAATTGGGAAAAGATGGGATCCGCTGACGCTTACAATCAATAATCTGGCGCTTAAGGGATTGGAAAAGTTTGGCAAAATTTCTGCACTTTTCAACAATTTATGTCTGCGGACAAATGAATTTGAGCCTGAAAAATAGTAATAACTTTGGTGCCAAGTTGTGTCCAATATAATAAAATTTAAGTTCTACATCTGTAGGTTGTCCAGATTACTCCCTCGACGCCAGTCCTTTGTGAATGGTTTGATTCAGAAACTCTAATAATAGTTTCGTAAAATTGCTTCGAATGTTTTTGTCAATTGAAGGGTCTTCTGTGCAGCATTGAGTTCCTCTAAGGAAACTGAACCACCTTTAATTCGTGCGCAATAAACTGGCGTGTTCGTGATTACAAGTGGCGACAGTTCTAAATCAGCTGAATTCGGATCCATTTTTTTCTATACTTAAAGTCAATGTTACGCATAACTGTGTAATTGGTACGGCGCCTTGTCTGCTTTAGGTAGGCCGATTCTTCTGAAGGCGCATCGTCACGCAGAATCTTTTTCAGATCAAACAAAACCTCCAAAGTTGGATAATGGTAACCATTGACAGTACCTACTGATTTACCGACAAGCTCATCGATAGTATGTATTTTTGGTTGGTCATTATTGCCAACTAATTGTTCAGTTATTGAAAAAAATGGCTCTGGCCATTCGTAATCATCTTCGTTGACCCACTGTGGTGTGATAAGGCATTGTACATCGGCAATCTGGGCATTCGTCATTCGCGGCAGTCGTACAAACGGTGCTATGACAAAGACCGCCCTACGACCAAGTTTTGCGGCTAAGGCTTCCTGCCAATCCTTCATCGCGCCGCGAGCTAACATCGTCTGATTATTCATTTTTTCAACTTTACCAAACGGCATTGCCCACCCCTCAGATACCAAAAAACGCACTAACTGTTTTGGTTTCTGGATATCTGCAGAATAACTTCCTGAACCAATGAGTGAGGAACTGACATAGAACGATAGCAATGCAATCCTGGCAAACATCGTAAGCACCTCATCTGAATCATCTGGGAACTAACGCTAAAAGTCTTCCAAGTTGTACCCACTAAATTCTAGCGTGAGTTACTTTGGCGCTAATAGCTATGCAACCCTCGTACATCAACCGTCTTTTCGCTGTCTGTTTTGCTTTAAACGCATTGTGTGAATCGGGCTTCAATTTAATCGAAATGAAAAAACGAAAACAACCGTGAGTTTGGCAGGTCAATACATATCAGGGAGCATAGTTCAATAAATCGCCAAATTAGTATTCGATATACAACTAAATGAAAATTAATAAATACGATGAAATGAGCTAAGACGGGCCAGAGAAAATCGTGTTTCGCCCAGCCAATTTGGCTGCATACAACCATTTGTCAGCCACAGCAATCAGATCTGCTGCAGAGGAAGATTCGTCTGCCACCGTGCAACTGATGCCCGCGCTAAACGTCACTACGGCGGTAATGTTCGATGTAGCATGTGGGATAGCCAACTTAGCTACAGCACGACCCATCGTTTCGGCAACATGACCTGCCCCAGATAAGTCGCAACCAGGTAAAACACAGACAAACTCTTCGCCACCATATCTTGCGGCCAAATCATGAGGGCGATTCAAGCAAGACTTAATGGTGAGTGCAACGGCCTGCAAACAACGATCTCCGCTCTGATGTCCATATAAATCGTTAAATAATTTAAAATGATCGATATCGATCATGATCAAAGACAAGACAGTCTTAGTTCGTCGGCTTTGCCGCCATTCCATTTCCAATTTTTCGTCAAAGCTGCGGCGATTGGCAATCATTGTTAATCCGTCGATCAGTGCCAATCTTTCTAGATAATCGTTTTGAATTTTCAGTTTCAAGTGGGTGCGAACTCTGGCTCGAACAACTTTTTCGTTGACTGGTTTTGAAATAAAATCCACCGCTCCATCGTCAAAACAGGCTGATTCATCATCACTATTCGTCAGCGCTGTAACGAAAATAATCGGGATGTGAGCGGTTAATTGGTTGGATTTAAAGAATTGACAGACTTCGTGACCGTTCATTTCCGGCATGACGACATCCAGCAAAATTAAATCTGGCATAAACTGTTCGCAGAGTGCAATCGCCTGAACTCCGCTCTTTGCCATCAGAATCTCATAGTCGTGGCGCAGCATGATGTTCAGTATTTGCAAATTAGTATCCTGATCATCCACGAGCAATATTTTTAATTTATTTTTTTCGTTCATATTTTTTATTGTTATTTCTGATTCGCCGCAGTGGATCTGATCACGTCAATCTACCGTGTTAAGGGATAAACTTTGAACGTGAGTGATTTCACTTCTCTGGATTCCGACCATATTGATGGTTATCGAAGGATGGTGTTTTTTAAAATTCACTTTAGCTATTGACTCACATTCTGCTTCGGTAAGTGTCAATTTACCACCAACTCGCAACTAATACGCACCAATTTCACATACGACATGAACTAGACTCGCTAGCGAGGATCAATCATTCAATAACTGATTAGTCTAATTAGCATGGAATTAACAAGCTGCTGTGAGCCTCAGACCCTGCCTTGCAGGAAAATCGTTGCTGAGTCAGTGGCAGGCGGATTCGCGAATGGCGATGTGGAATAGGACGTAAAACAACAATGAGCACGACAAATTGATAAGATGGTTAAGTTAGTGAATAACTTACACGGAGGCCGATTTGACATAAATTCGGTTATTAGTAATTCACATGTAGCGGCTAAGTTGTAATGTCCGATTCTGGCTAAGTTGAAATGTCCGATTCCCGCTACGATACCTACCCAGTTATCGTTTGGAGTTGGTCATGGCCAGAACCGGAGCAATTACGATGAGCATGCGCGAAATTGATCGATTGAAACTAATTCAGGATCTGGCTGACGGTAACATCAAACCAGGATTGGTCGCTAAACGGCTAGGATTGTCGACCCGACAGGTATTACGTTTATCCGAGCGCTATCAAAATGAAGGCGCTGCCGGCCTGGTATCACGACGTTTCAACCGGCCCAGTAATAATCAGACATCGCCTGATATTATCAAAGTAGCTCTCAACATCATTCGAGATCGATATGTTGATTTCGGACCGACGCTAGCTTGCGAGAAATTGCGAGAATGTCATGGCATCGCGCTTGCGAAGGAAACCATACGTAAACTCATGTCGGATGTTGGACTATGGATTCCGCGCAAGTTACGCACATCGAGAATCTATCAGCCACGTAACCGACGCAATTGTCTGGGTGAATTGATTCAGATTGACGGGAGCGATCACCGTTGGTTTGAAGATCGTGGCCCGGCCTGTACATTGCTGGTGTATATCGATGATGCAACGAGTCGATTAATGCATCTGCACTTCACCTATTCGGAGTCGACGTTCAGTTACTTCGAAGCGACCAGAGCATACCTGAATCTGCATGGCAAACCGCAGACGTTCTACAGCGACAAAGCCTCCGTCTTCCGCTGCAATAATGACCATGCAACCGGCGGGAATGGATATACGCAGTTTGCGCGAGCCATGTATGAACTCAATATCGAGAGCATTTGCGCCAATAGCAGCCAGGCAAAGGGCCGAGTAGAACGCGCCAATTTGACCTTGCAAGACCGCCTGGTGAAGGAAATGCGACTGTGCAACATATCGACAATGGCGGAAGGAAATGCCTACGCGCCCTACTTTATAAACGATTTCAACCGGCGGTTTGCCAAGCCACCGCGCAATGACTTCAATGCGCACCGGCCAGTGCGTGTTGATGAGGATCTAGCATTCATTTTTACGTTTCGGGTAAAACGCCGGGTATCGGCGCGACTGACATTACGAAATGATAAATTACTGTACTTGTTGAAAGACACGGTCGAAGCGCGCACCCAAATTGGAAAGTACATCGACGTCGTTGAATATCCTGATGGTTGCATTGAGTTAAGGGCAAATGGAACTGCTCTCACCTATTCGATCTATGACAAACTGCCAGAAGTGGACCAGACGGCCATTGTCGAGAACAAGCGGTTAGGACATGTTCTACAAATCATTCAAGAGGTGCAGAAGAAGAGAGATAACCGCCGGGGACTATCCAGACCTGCCCACACCAATATCGGCGCGCCACCGGTACAACGAAAGCGCAATCCGGGGACAAAATCATCGCTGAGTCTCAATATGACTGATCTGATTGAAGCTATCGGCAAGGTTGCCTTGAAAACGGAGTTGCCTGACATTTCAAACCGCCCGGCTAAAAAAAGCTCACTGGTATTGAATAACGCCACTGCTGTCAACGGAAGTTCCGCTATCGCGGCTGCAATCTTTTCAAAAGCGGTAAGAAAAAAGCAAGAAATTCAAGTCAAAACCAAAATCTGAAAAACCGAAAACCGGACATTTCAACTTAGCCGGAAAGCAGACATTTGAACTTAGCCTTGACATCACATCACATTGTTACAGCCAAATAGTAATGTCCGGTTCCAGCTAACCTGAAAAGTCCGGCCTCCCGCACGGCAATATCGTTTACCGAGCATGTTGAGACGGACATGGGAAAACCTAGGACGATCATGCAAGAGAAACTTGATGATTCTAGCGGTCGATCTGCCTCGGCACGTACAAATCAAGGCAAAGCGACTGTCAGCCGAATAGCACAACCAGGCACAAAGGTGCAGTGCCAACTTAGCCGGGAATATCTTGACGAACCAATTCTAAATTCGTCTAAATCAGGTATCCCAGAAATCGACCAAACGACCGATCTGGCAAGGAAACCCGAAAAATCCGCTCCCTTCGCGGAGAATTCCTCCGCTTGCCGAATTCAAGAACACGACTATATCACTCGGGCGAATGCCATGTGGAACACCTCGTCGCTCACGAAACCGGCAACCTCATGTCGGGCCTAGCATGCGCCACCTGTTGCTTTTTGTTCACAATACCTCCTAGGAGGAGCTTCATGTGTAACAAAAAGTCTACCGGTCAGATAGTGCGCTACACTGACATCAAACGGTTCTACCCAAACATCTCCAGCGAGCTAGCCAGAAACGCATGGCAGAAGGCGTGCGATGACGCAGAGCTCGACTCGCACCTCCGTGAGCTGGGCCTAAAACTCCTAGCCGATCACACATTGACGAGCCAGAGCACTAAGCATGGAAAGGGGCCGCTGACCGGCCCGATGTTCAGCCACCTGATCGCTAACCTGGTGTTGCGCGATGTAGATGAAGCGATGTCAGCCGCCTTTCCGGATCGCTACATTCGCTACGTGGATGACGTTGTGCTTGTGGGCTCACCAACAGAGGTCAATGCAGGCCGCGCTCAACTGGCCGCGCTGCTTGGTGAACTAGGGCTGGATCTGCATGACGCCGACGCCGGTAAGGACTTTGAACTCACTGCAGATGACTGGCTGGCAGGGAAAGAGGATTTTTGCGACAATGACTCGCAAGGCTGGATGTTCTTCGCCCGCGACCTTAAGCAGTTCCTCATTTCGCAGGCTTCGTCTCGTACTACGCTTGCAACCAGACTTGCCGAAGAAGGATTCCGGATTCCGTTGCCGGACTACAGTGTCGAAGTCAGTGATGCGAGGTATCGAGATCGGTTATTCGACCAGCTGAGGCGTTATCCATGGTTGTTGAGAAAGATCTTTCGGCAGGCTACGCCAAACAAGCTGTTGCTCTCCGCGCAGATTCTTCGTGCCGGATATACCAAGCGTTTGTTTCAGATGCTTGAGCTTGGCCCCAAGCTGGAGGGTTACGCGCGCAAGCGGACTATCCCGAAGATCCGTTATTTTGCAGGTCGACTTCTCTACCTGGCAAAACCTGAAGATCTGCCCGTGATTGCATATCGGCTGCGGCAATACCCAGAGCTCACAATGCTTGCCGAAATAGTCCACGCAGTTAGCACGCGAGACGTCACACGTCTCCTGAAAATGGGTAGCAATGCAGCCCAATCAGCAGCACAAGCCCTGAAACTCACTCCAGGCGACATCACTTGTCAAGCTGAATCTTGGGGTTGTGCCGAGCGGCAAGGTCTGGCCATTTTGCGAGCGAACGGCATGAACGTTACTGCGGCCGCCGATGATGAGCTCAACCGCTTCGCCTTGTGGCAAGAACGTGGGCATGGATTGATGGAATCAGACGATCCCTTCATTCGGGAAATGGCCTGTCTGCACGGGATATCAGATTTTCCCCGCCACCCCTGGATTCTTGCGACTGCATTTGATCGCTGCGAGGACCTCGCTTTTGATGCAACGACGCCGATTGACACTTATTGAAGGGGGTATCCTGTGACGCGTGGATGACGTGATTGGTTTTGGTGTCGGGTATGCCCAGACCCAACATCTAGCGTGATGTTTTCCGCATCAGATTTAGAGAGCCAATGATTATTTTCCATTTGAATTTTATCTACTTTGGTTCGACAAGATGACTGTCGACCAATCCGCAGCAAGTCCAATCCACATAGCAATTTATACACCCCTCCTGGGCGACAGCAATCAATTAACGTCACTACAGCTTTTTGACTCCCCGCCTAACTTCTGTCTACTCAGCCATACCAAGTCAGCCTTCGTCGCGTTTAAAACGCGTACCTTGACTCAGTTAGCCAGTCTTAGGCACTTCGACAAAAGCCCCTTGGACTGGACGCTGATTTGGCAATTCTGCCAACAGCAAATCTAAAATTGAATGATTGGAAATTGAAATGTACAGATATTATGCGCAGGTAACATTCCCAGAATATGCAGTCGCACTTCCCAAAGTCAACGAATGGCTCGTCAATAAATCATATGATGTCTACCATTCCGACGGTATCGTTTCCGTTGAAGAACAGGAAGTCAATTATGGTGAAATCGAAATTACCGAAATACTAGATGAGGAGTGTGTTCCCTATGACCATTGGCACATTGATTCCAATGAGTGCGAAAAATGGACTGTCTACGTCCGTTTCAACAGTCAAGGGAAACGAATCGCGATTACCGAAACGGATTTTGAGAACGGTCTATCAAATTGGGCGTCCGGTATGTTGAACTTGTTTGACGCTGGAAATATGGAGGAGTTCCGTGCAAAACTTGCTAATGCCGCAAAGGGCAAAGCCCAATTCATTCAGAGTTTGAACGAATTAGTCGACGAGCATCTCGAAACCAGCCATCTTTAATCGGTCCAGGTACAGTAACGTTGAGGATAGGAGCGCGCACTTCAAACGATATCCCTATGAAAATTCCGCCCCTATTAGGAAAGGGGCGGAATGAAGAAGAGGAGTAGACACAACTTATGTGAACATTCTATTCAAGTGAGCGTCCAAAAATGATCGGGCACGCGCCGGACATGGACACGGCTTGTCGAAAACACCGCATTTTATTGCTGCTTCAGTAGATTCCCTACATGCACCGTGTTTTTCACGGTGCATTTTTTTGGTAGTGCCGCACAGCAAAAAGGAAAGCGCGACGCACTTCAACTTGTGGGCTACGACATAAGATACGACGAAAGCTATTTTCAAAAATGTGAAATTGCCCCCCCGCGCTTTGTAACGGTGAATTTGTAGCGGCAAAATACACTCATTCTCGGCACAAAAAAAGGGCCCATAAAAATGGACCCTTTCGAAATCAAATGCTAACTTATTACCTCTTCATTATTGAGCATCATTTTTACCCCCTTACGCTCCTCGGCCTGAACCCATTTTTCTTCCCTCGCTTTATCCAGTTCAAATCTCAGATGGTCTCGATATGCTTGATACTCCTGGATTTGATGCGCAATTTGGTTGGCGTCAAACGTACCTGGCAGCAACGTGTGTCCGGTCGCCGCTTCAAAAAGTTTAACGATTAGAAATTGTGTTTCCAATGGCGTCTCGTCAACAAGTCCCGGTGGCATCAACGGTCCAAATGTAAAGTCGCCAATAATAAATTGCATCGCTCGTGGAATCGTCGCAATCACTTCATATTTATCTTGATAAATATCCAAAGGCCGAATACGTCCCGCTGCCAACAGAACTGTCAACCGAGGCACATTCAAATATACAGCGCATGCCGTGGCAAATTCATCGCTGATATGTTGGGTTTTACGAACCCCACTGCGCAGTTGAGAAATATATCCATATGTACAGTTGAGTTCATCGGACATTTCAATCAACTGATGTCCTAAATCATTTGCCCTTGAGGTCAACATTGCCAACAGAATTCCACCTGGCTTTTGCAATTCCAACTTCGACAGTCCGCCCAGCCATGGCATCCTCCTTTTGCCTTCATCAATACCCTCTTCATTCAACGCAACGTAATCGTTTGAATTGACGTTGCTGTTTCCTACGCTTTTTTCTGAAGTGTGTTTTCTCATTTTGATTCCTAATTTATCGTAACAATTTTAAATACCCTTTTGGGAAATTTGCATTTCCATAATCGTATAGATACCAAAATTGCTGATTTCAGATTTTTGTGTAAATAAATCGAAAAAATAGCGTAGCAAGTGAAATTGACTCTGAGGACAAAGGCATGTACGCTGAAAAAATGCAATAACAAAACACGTTCGCTATACATTGCGCAGCCTACATTTTTCATCAGGATTGATATGCTTCAAACGACGATTACGTTGAACGAAACCGCTCTGCGAAAGGGATGGTAAGAGAATCTCTATCAATTCAGCATCAGGCTGATCAATGTCAACCGCTTGACCATCAGATAAGTAAATCAACGAACATCAGCTCATATTAACTTATCGGTAAAGGAACACAGATGGAAACACTGAGACAGAACCGGATCAATCGCTCTGATGCCTGCTGGAATGATGCTGGCGTGATGGAAATCTCAAAGGCATCACGTCTAAACCTTTATTTTGATTCCGTGTTCCTTGGATTATTGGGTGTGCTTTACCATACTGACACACCGATTTTAACCACGGATGGCATAGTCAACGTCGAGACAGTGTTTCAGGATGCCGGGCAGTTTATGGATATTCAGGCAGAAGATATCGGTTTCGGATTAGACCTGGCAGACGCCGTTCTTCAGTTTGACCCAGGCGCGATAAACAGCAAGGATTTGGAGGCCGTTCGGGATTGGGCCTATCGCCTTCGGAAATGCATTCTCATCGCAGAGCTCGAGGCGCTGGTTTCCAAGAAAATCTGAGGCCTCAGATAATTTAAGTCTAGTTCGAGGTTTGAATTGGGAATCGCTCTTTGGGATCGCGATAGATAACGCCTGTTTTCAAAAATTATAAAAATTTATAACGCGTTTTTATAATTATAGAGTGTCGTTATAATTTCTTATAAAAATATCATTTTAGCATTGCAATGAAGCTATCCGGTCCATTCAAATCCCCTCTATTTGGCCGGTCAGGACTGCACAAAGGGTGGCGCGACAATTTCACTTCGCCCCGCCCTCCTTCCTTCTAATACATCTAATACTTCGCCGGAGCACCGTCCATTGGCGTGGTATTACAGATAAAATCGCGCAAGTCGTCGGTAGGACGCCCCAAGTCTTCCGAGCGTAGGTACATCATATGTCCGCTTCTGAAACCTTGCGATTATTTTCGATTTACCCAACAGAATATCTCCACGCCCTGGTTTGAAAATTTTGGTTTCATTGGTATGCAACCCAACCGACGCCCGTTCAGATCAACTCGTAACCTGATCATTGCATCATCACCCGTTGACGCTGACTCACTTCGGTTCGATTAAGTATCTATACATAGTCTTACCAACTCTCAATGCTCTGCACAATTCAACAGGAATAAAAATAACGCACGAGTTGCCTCCGCACTTGTAATCGGAGGATTTCATGCAAACAAAAATTTCTTATGGTTTCAATGGCTTGCAAAACGTGCGTTATGAAATAACGCATCGCTGTAACGCAAATCCATTGCTACTGTTGAGTTCCGCTGAGTCGACCAATATCGACATGAACACCACCTACGCACAACTAATAGAACAGCACCGCCATCGTATTTCAACACCCACTGACTCAGACAAACTGAACGACCGCAGAACGCAAGTTTTCAGAAACCAGCTCTCGACGCTCAACAGCTATTTGGCCTTCGTAGGTAAAAGCGAACAGAATTTAGTCGGTAGTGAATTGCTCAAATGCTTTGATGCTCGCTGCAAAGAATATCTTCTGAACTGGAAAACCAATCCCAAAGCAAGGTCGGACAGACAATCGCATCTGCGGGCATGGAATTTAACTGCCAAGGAGATTCAGCAGGCGACGTCACCAGTTAAAGAACTGCCCTTCCATCAGGTATTGCGCCAACAGTTGGCTTTGCAGAATTTGACGCCACACGTGCTGGGTAAGAAAATTGGATTAGGCAAATCCGGCCTGCAAAGATGGTTAGCTGGCGCATTCCCCAATCAAAAGGGGATACCGGCATTGCGTCGCCTGGAAACGGCATTGGGCCTGCGCCGTGGTCATTTTGAAGAATTACTACCAAATCAGGTTCAAGTTGAGAAGGCAAAGGCACCCCCAGCCATTCCCTACAGGGAACGTAGTCAATGGCAGCACTATGCGTTCCGCCGCAACGATTTTAGCCCATCGTTCCTCGACGAGTGGCGCGAGTTCCTGGAATACAAGACCTGTATTTCTCCAGAGTTCAAGCGCAACGGAGTATGGCGCCTTCTACCCCAGGATGAAATCAAATCCGCACCTGATTCACTGTGCATGCTTGATGGAGAAGGCTGTCCGACAGCAAGTCTGACATTGCACCGCATCCGGTATTTTCTGGGGTTTTTATGTCTTTCTGCAAATCCACCAGAGAAGTGGGCAGAGAATATCAAACAACAACGAATCCAAAAAGGTGTTGTATCCCCTGGAGAACCAGTTTGGCGTGCGGGACTTGGACTTGCGTCGGATGAAGTGCAAAGTCTGGCGATGCTGGCCAACGCTAAATTCGTGAACGCATTTCTACGGTTTATGAAGATGGGTTCAAATGGCATTATCCACGGGGGCCACAATTCGTTTGCGACCTTCGTTGCAGAACTCACCCGGCCCGAAACCGGCTACCTTTGGCAGCAACCACATTTCGCCCGCGCGATCGCGCCAGAGATTTTAAAAGGTAAGACCTGGACAGAATTTTGCGCCGAGGCACACAAAACTGCAAAGGAATGGAAGAAGGTTTCTAAAAACATGTCCCGAAATCCGGATGAGCCATTACGCCCGTTACTGGACTTGAAAGAGCCTCTCTTACCTTTATTTCGGGCGATAAACGAACTCGACCAACTCGCTGCTGAAGCTGCACCCGGAAGTCGTGAACAAGCAGAACACAAACGTAACGCGTTGCTCATCGCATTCTTGGTAAGCAACCCTCTCCGGATTCGGACAATTAGTTTGATTCGCTGGAATGCTAATAATACCGGCAATCTGTATCGCCATCCTGACGAAAACTGGCACGTGCGATTGACGGGGAACAACCAAAAAAACAAACGTGGCACATCCTTGACTGATTACGATGCAATACTCGGCTTGCCGGACCTGGCGCCTAGGTTGGAGGAATACCTTGAAATCTACCGCCCTGTTTTGATTCGCAAGCGGCCCCATTCGGAATGGTTGTTTCCCAATGCCTTAACGGGAGGGAAACACCTATCATTAAATAAGACGTTTGCTGAGCTGACCAAGCGGCATATCCCCGAAGTCATATCGTTTGGGCCCCATGGAGTGCGCCACCTAGTTGCCACGGACTTTTTGAATAAATCCCCGTCCAATTTCAGAGGTGTGGCGCACTTACTGAACGATTCGATTGAAACTGTATTAAAGAATTACGACCGCGAAAAATTGAATAGAGCGTTTAATGAACACGGAACAAATTTAGCAGCTGTGGCGAAATTGGCAAAATAAATCAGGACATTGAACCAGTTTGAGTTCGGATTTCGGTACTAGGAAGGCGGTGATATTCCGTAGCGAAACGTCGGCTGTTAATGATGTACGTTTTTTCGGTCTGCGCCGTCGACTTTTTCAGACCAATATTGTTGCCAAAACTCCGTCGATTTACTAGGTGAAACGGGAATGGATAATGTAAGGACGCGTTTTATCCATATTGATTTTTTTTAATTTATTCCATATTAAATTGGGAAAATCGAAGATCATCACCTCAATTCGACCTGATTAGTTCTGTACTAAAAAAGTTAGATTGCCATTGGATAAAACAATTTAAGACGAGGAAGGATGATTGGTGGGGTTTTCTTAAACCGGTGCGGATAAAAATGAAAGCTATAGTCGTATGGCGCCATGTCGACGTCAAATTGACCAATTCACTTTTATATAAAATTATGACTAATTTAAGCGCATCCCTTAATTCAAACGAAACAAATACTGTAATTAAAGTACACGGTCGGGGCGAACCCTTCCCGCCCTCACCCACCATTTATCCAAACGTGTTTTTATACGACGATGCTGTTAAAAAATGGCCGGGCTTGGCAGAAATTCTCGCTATCATGAAAGCCAGTTGTGAAGCCCATAACCATGCACCAACCATGGTGGGCCTGGTCACCACCCGATGTCAGCTTGGCGGCATGAATTGTAAGACGGAGTCGCAATTCGGTAGTGTCCTCGTTCTTAAAGTACCGAAATTATTTGGACCATCCCTAACTCGACTTGCCGGTCAAAAGCCAGTAATTTTTAATCAAATTGCGCTAGATTTGTTGACAGCGGAAACGCTATACGGTTGGCATTGTCAGTTGCCAGACGATCGCGAATATAGTCTGATGGTGCCCGCTGGGACCATGTGTACGAATTTCCTTATGGACTTCCAACACCGTATCGTTGACGCGACAGGGCATAGCGATTTCTCGTTTGAATCCGAGGTCTTTGTTCCTGTCGTTTTCATTGCTGGTGACTTAATCGCCTGTGGTGGTTTCTGGCAAAACGGTGACGACGAAACCAATGCTCAGTGTGTATCAATGTTTTCAAACAACTACCGGCATTATCGGGAGCTCGACGAACAAGTTTTAGCTGATGCTGCTCTTGTTGCGGAGGCTGCGGGTTCACCTACACCTTGGGACGTTTGGCCTTGGCTCAATGAACGCGGCATTTACGAACTTCAATTTGGCATGATTGATTTACCACTGACGTTGAACTCGTTCTAGCCGACAAGCACGGGTTCGCGACCTACCCTTTGCAGGGTAATTGTCAATTCTTTACCCTGCCGCTGCGAGCATGGCATAAGCGCCGGCGCTCCAAACCTGGGCGGTTTCGCCCGCGTTAACTGGAACCCTAGGGTATTTGAATGAGTTATTCCCGGGTTCCTGGCAAGACGCAACTTCAGCATTCCCTGAAGCTGGTATCTGATATGGCTTTTGTCTCACATGAGTCCGATAATTCCACCTTCTAATCGCCTGCGGTAGTACGTTGCTTTGCTGATTCCTGCTGCCTCCCAGGGTTTACCATTTTTAGTTGTGGTGGCTGGTCGCCCCCCGCGCTTGCCTCGTTGCGATTGAATTTCAGAAAATGTTGCATCAGTAAATTGGCGCCAGGTCCATTTAGCAATGCTTTTTGCGATACTGCGTACCTCGCTAAAATTGAGCGGCATCAAAAAAACATTCAACTTTTCAGAAATTGCTAGCACCATTTCAAACCAATCACTCATTCTCGCACCGTTTCGTTTATAGGCCAGCACGTTCCGATATGCCCAGTCTCTGACGTTATCGAATAGCGTACAGTTTCGCCCAATGCCTGTCGTGTGAGGAGGTCGTACCGTTCGGTTTAAATCGACATATTCCGCGAGTTCACCCAGGTCATATGACACATCACGCGAAATCAGTTTCCAGTGCGGGTGTAGAGGATTTTTGACCATTAGCCCACCGTATCTCGGATCTGAATCTAACGCTAAGCCAAATGCAGCCTCGATGGCGGCGGCGTATCGAATGGGGGCGTTGCGGGCTAAATCACTAAGGGCAACGGGCGTATTGAGCCCATAAAGAAGGTGTGCATGACCATTGCGGGGATTAATAACGCTGAATGTTGGTGGGGGAAGAACAGACCACTCCCACGCCCACGCGGCTCCAGGTCGGTCAATATCAAAAATTAGCCAGCTTATCTCCTTAGGCGAATTTAATTGAATATATTTTTTGTTTAACGCAGTTTCAACACCGCGGACGCATAAACCATAGTCTAAATCATCGGTGCAGTACGGGCGGTGCGGTAATCGTTCTTTAAAATTGTTAAAAATGTTCATCCGAGTTGTTACCCCGGCTTCAGCGCTACTATCTATGTATTACCTGACTTCACTACCCGTATCTGTTGTCCTCCATGCTGGCCGGAATTTTTTCTTTTTTATGATTGTTGAAATGGTTGCCGATACCTAACACCGTAGATTTCGGCAAGTTTGAATGACTAACCGTATAGTCGGTAATTTTATCCACTCGACGAACTTTTCCCCTGACCCTACTGTGACCACAATATAGAGATAGGAACTATAAGCGCCGCGATAACTATTTAGATCGTGTTAAGTCTGAATACGGGAGCGCAATAAAAAATCCCGCCGAAGCGGGATTGGACGAAGCGAGTGGTGTAAGGTACTCTGATACAAACGATTACGGAGATGGTCTTCAAATGCCCATCCGTATTTATTCCCCCAAAGCCGCTCCAAAAATTGAATTCACCAGTTAGCAAGTGGCATGGCCATTTTTATTAAATTGAACTTCAAGTTAGTGCTATGAAGCATAAATGCTTCATAGCATAGTACATATTTACGGCATTTTCAAGCAATTTCTGCCCTAATCATCAATTTAAACTCAAAAGCGCATTTCCTTTTCCGCTTGATTTCTCTTTAATATGCTGCTATGCTATGCAGCGTAAACGCTGCATAGCACTAGTTATAAATGGTGCGCGAAGACCAGCATTGACTCTTTAGATTAAAGTTTTTGCTTAAGGTGGCTGCAATCTGGTAGCATAGATGCTACCAGATTGCGCCAGTTAATTAACACTGGAGAATTTGGATGACCCGCTCTCGAATTCAAATCGCAAAAGCTGATATCGTCAGCCACTTCGATGCGCTACCCCATCCCGTTCTAAAATTAAAAGAGATTCGCGCAATCCTTTCAGAGCAGCGCGCCTTCTGGCGTCTCGCTCAAAGCACTAAAGGTGAACAACTCATTGAGTTTTTAGAAAATCACGCCAAACTCAACTCTTTTGAATTTGCATTTCCCCAACGTACCGAGACATGCTACACTTGGGGTGATGTACCTTTATTGACTATCTTACTGGCAATTAAAAAAGACGTTCACTTCAGCCATTACACCGCCATGCGAGTGCATGGGCTCACCGAACAAACACCGACGTCCATCTATCTGACCGACGAACGAAAAATCGGATATGCGTCAGGCCGCGAGAAACTCGAACAAGGCGACATCGATCGCGCGTTCAAACAAGCGCCCAAGATTTCCCATAATTGGGTCGAGCACGCCGGCAAAAAAATCTATCTACTCAACGGTGCTGATACCGGACATTTGGGCGTTATTACAAAACAGGTGAATGATGACGATGGCAAAGAAGCACCGGTCCGTGTCACCAACCTAGAGCGAACGCTCATCGATATCACAGTACGGCCAACCTATGCCGGTGGCGCTTTTGAGGTGGCCAAAGCATTCGAGCTAGCCAAAAATGTTGTGTCCGTCAATAAGCTCGTCTCGATGCTACTCAAATTGAATTATGCCTATCCCTACCATCAGGCAATCGGGTATTACCTGGAACGTGCTGCCTATAAACCAAGCCAGATTGACTTAATCCGACGCCTACCAATCCAGTACGATTTTTATTTAACACACGCCATGAACGGCACTCGCTACTTAAATGACTGGCGCCTCTTTGTTCCAAACGGGTTTTAAGCGCTCAACAATATCCAGCACGTAATTGAAATAGAAGTCAAAATCTTTCAGATCAAAATCCGGTGATACGGTCGCTTCAACCGCAGAAAAACCTGCCTCGTGAAATGCAAAATAGTTCGGGATGTGACCCAGGAAACGCAGTGGCACTTTCTTGATTTCAAACATGGAAGTTAAATTCTTCTCCATGACCTCCCCTGTTAAATCGAGGTCAAGTGCACTCACCAAAACAAAGATATCGACAAAGTCCTTGGGTCGCGCAGCACCGGCACGGTCGCGCTTGATGATTGGTCCATACTCAGGCATTTGCTGGCAGATTGCGCGCAATTTTTCACACACAATCATGAGGGGGGAATAAACATAAATCACAGTTCCATCGAAATCAACGTATTCTTTGTTTTCAATATACTCGAATCGACTGATATCCATTAGAAACCGCGTGCCTTGGCCAAGATTCATTGCGAACTTGCGTAACACCTCAATATCCTGCGTATGTTGCCTGTAAAGTTCCGTTGAAATCAACTTGAACTCAACGGCATATCCTCCCCAGAAATCCTTCATATCTTTCGAAATGGCTTTAGGCTGCTCAACCATTTTGAAATCAAATACTTCTAAGCCGTTCGAACGAAATGTCTCACCAAGGGTTCTCTCAATGCGCCCCTTGACGACATCAATTGTTTCAGTAAAATCCTGTTTCAATGAAAAATCCAGATCCACCGATGCGCGGGCGCTGATTTGATGGATTAACGCCATCGCATTTCCACCCTTCAATACCAATTGTTCCAATAACTCATCGTCTGAGAACATCGCTTGGATGGCCCACAATTTAATATTGTTGAGCAGCAGCACCGTTTCTGGTCGGATTATTTTTGACTTATTCATTCACTGCCTGCTCCTGCGCTAATGGAAAGATAATTGGACGACATTTTCTCACACGCTTAACATAGGAAAGGCTGTTTTTTTGCCGAAACGGCCTTCTTCTATCGATAAGCAACTTTGAACGTCGGACTGTCCCCGTTGCGCATTGTTCTTCGATCGTACATCCGCGTGGTGGCAATCGTGGCATGTCCCAGCCACTCCTGCACTGTAGCGATATCGGCATCGTGATCAAGGGCATTGGTCGCCGCTGTGGCGCGCAGTGCATGGGGGCCAAAGCCGGCGACGTCGATGTTTACTCGTGTGGCATAGCCGGCCAGCATTTTATAGACGCCGTCGGGCGTAATCGCGGCGCGACCATTGCTCTGGCCATTATTTTTCAGCGGTCGAAATAACGCGCCGTGCACATCGCCACTATGTCCAGCCATTCGTAAATACGACTGAATCAGCTCGGCAGTCTCTGGATGCAGCGGCACATACCGCCATTTGTCGCCCTTGCCGTGGACACGCAGATGTCCCACGCCCCGTCGCGGTTGGACGTCGCCCACCGTTAATGCACACAGCTCGGCGCGGCGCAAGCCGTGGTAGAGCAACGTAGAAAGAATGGCGCGGTCGCGTTGCCCCTGTATGGTGGTTGCATCCGGCGCATCGAGTAACGCACGTGCCTCGTGGTCGCCAATCGCTGGCGTTTTACCCTCCTGACTTTGCACTTTCGGGCGCTTGACGCCCATGACCGGATTATTCACTACCGCATTGGCCTCGCACAGCGCGGCAAACAACGACGACAAGGCGGCCAGTTTGCGCCGGATCGTTGCGCCGGACAACTTTCGTCGCTCCAAATCCTGACGCCAGGCCAGAACATGGCCGCGCGCAACCAATCTAAACTGCTCCGGCTGGGTAAGTCCAGTAAACGCCATGAATTCCGTGACATCGTTCTGGTATGCGCGGCGCGTCTGCACATTGTCGATATTGGCAAACCAAGTTAACGCTGGCGGTACATCGGCTAACTGCTGAAATTGCGTGGGACTCAATTTGCCAACGGACCCGATAACCACAGTATTTTTTGACATCGTGCACTTTCTATAAGGATGCAGTATGATTTTAACGTGGGGGCAGAGCTGCGCCCCGACCCAAGCCGCCCCTGAGCGGCTTTTTTGTTGCCCGCTCCGTGCGGGCTTTTTCACATCTGGAGCACTAAGTGCGTAAAGAAATCAAACTGGACCTCATCCGTGCCGCGATCAAAATCGTTGTCACGATGACGGTGCAGTTGATCCAGCATTTCCTTTAACCGCATTCTGCACTTCATTCCCGCTGCAACTCATTAGCGCGGGCTGATTTTGCGATGCAAAATCAGTGTGGTACCCGTGCGTTTAGGTTACTATTGATAACCTGTTTTATCAATAGTAAATTTAACTATCCCATCGTGAACCAGGCGCGTCAACCGAGTCGGAAATTAAGTCGGCAAATTACCTTAGTCATCATGACTATAACTCGGCATTATATGCATATAGATCAATCAATTACACGACATCAAACTCGGCATTCAGATCGGCAAATACCGATGCAATTTCAATTCCGATATAGTTTTACGTTAGAGCACTTTCAAGGCAGGCCGTTGTGTTCACACCGGCATACCTACTCCTCAGTTTCAATTGTGCCTGCCACAAAATAAATATACTGCCAGCCACCATCAGGAACATGCACATATAGCCCTTCATCGTCTCTCCCCTTTTTTTGACTTAAAATCACAAACCAAACAAATTTCGTTTACCTCAGTTCGAATGCAAAGAATTTCAAATATCTTTGACCCAAATTACTTTTCCTGCACGAATCCAAAAATGCGATCGACATCCGGTAGTTCGCCAAACCGAAGGATGAAGCGTTGGGTAATCGCGTCGATCGACTGTGATATCCCATCGAGGCTTTACATTTGGGAGCAAAAGCAATTCGATCACGTCCTCGCAACCACACGGACAACTAAATCCAACCGACCAATTCTCTCCGTCATCCCGGAGTAATATCAGGTCGCGTTTGGGCATCTCTGATGGCAATGTGTCGCCTATATAAGTAAACACTTTGCGTTTAGGAGCGGACCAATTTGTTATCGTCTCCAGCAATCTTGCGAACCATATCAACATTCTCAGCCCCCTAGCCCTCAATAAACGGAAGTCCGAGCAGTGGACGTTTTAATCCGGTACCCAATGTAGGATTTTTTGTAACAACAAAATCTGTTTCAGCCGTATATTCCTCTTCGCATGCAGCTAGGCTAAACTGGGTTCTTGCGCGTAAAGAATTTGGGTCATGACGGAACGGGAAAGCGCGCGCGATAAATTCCATCACGGACGTGCTCGCAGCAAGCATATTCAGCGATATTACCGAAGGTGCCTCTTCATGTGACCCTGGCATGTATCCTTCGAGGACCCGTGCGGCATGAGCCACAGGATCAGTCCGCGCCAAATATTCTGCCGCTACGGAACTGGGCGTGAAGACACCGCGATTTGCTAACGTGCTTCCTCCCGGCCAGACGTAGTCGACTCTCCCAACTACATCCAAAATTGAAAACGTTTCAGGTCTAGATTGACGCACCGGAATCGTGACGCCGACGTCGAACAGCGGTTGCAAAAACGCACTGGCCATCAGGTCGCAAATTTGCCGCCCCTCTTGGCTGTCTACGCAGCAAAACACCACATCGGCCAACGATGCTTGCATGATCGCATCATTACAACCAACACCAAAAGGAACGACTTTGACTGAAACGTTGGTCCGGAATGAATGAATGGCGTCGGAAATCACGTCGACTTTGAGGCGGCCAACATTTGCGTCGTTCAATGTTGAGTTCAATATGCGATTGAGATTTTTTTTCTCAACGCGGTCGTAGTCAATTAAGATGACTTCACCGAACCCCAGTCGGGCCACCTGCTCGGCTACAAGACTTCCGGTGCCAGAAACGCCTACCACGCAGGCTGAAAGATGACCTAATTCATTGCCCATGGCATTTGAAAAGGCCAGCGGCCTGTCTGCGATCGTTGACGTGAACTTATCAGGATTCCAAAAAAATCGAATATCTTCTCCATACACGGCAATCAAGTCTACAGGCTCCGCGCTACAACCTTCGTCATACAGTTGTGCTCGCATAACACCGCTTGCCAACATGATGGCGCTACCGTGTAGAATGGGTTCAGTGCGGCCTTTACTTCGTGCTGCAAAAATGGCCGGCATAACCGTCGCATCAGATTCGAGGTCAGCATGGGAAAACGCGAAAAGACCACCAGGGTGAGAATGCAGCAAAATGATTGATAGGTCATCTTGATCAGCCAGATCCAGCGCTTGTTCGACAAAGACACTCGACCAACTCAGAAAATCCGGATGCCGGTCACACCCATCATACGGAACAAGTACATAGTCATGGACAAGCAATTTAATACGCTCCCCGCCAGAGATGCGCGAGCAGAGAAGTATGACTGCTGCCTCTTTGCCATCGCCAGGAAACAGGTGCGCTTTAACTGGAGCGTGATGAAGTGAGGACATGACCAAGGTCGAATTTCGCATCATTGTCCCACCTCGCGCCGGAGAGATTCCTCGATCAGACCAAGATGTGTGATTACAGAGTCATCCGTAGGTGACCACACTTTATTTTCGCGATGACGAGACCAACGTTGGAAGGAAATGCCAAAAATGGACTGTTGTGTTTCCGTCTTTGGTATTTGCGCACCTGCCGGCAAAGTGACTGATGGCGAGCAGTAAAACATATCCAATTCAGCCGACGGGTAAAGCAGTGGAATCTCAACCGCAAGTACGATGTAGAACTGCTGGTACCCAGCTGGAAGCGGAAAGTCGTGCAAAAGCAGCCAGCGACGCTCGCCGTCAATCGCTGTCTCCCAACGGTATGGCGCCGCGCTGAGAAAATTTTCGTCTTTTTCAAGCAAGGAAAATTGACGACGCAGGCAGGGCCCTTCTCCGTTATTGATTATTTTGGGCATCACCCGCAAACGCTCAATCCCCTGCATCGTCAAATCAATGACTGTGTTCAATTCTACCTGTTCTTTCGGGCGCCCTTCCACCTTCAGAATGAAGGTCCAAGGCAGGTCCGGGTTGATGCCGGCCAGTTCCAGGGCGTAGCGAACAGTGATGGTCGGGGTTGTTGAGATGATTATGACCCCCTGTACATCGAGCTTCCAGCCCAGTTGTTTAGTGTAGAAACTTTCGATGTTTTCGTCCGTCAAGTTGACGCTACAATCGTGCCCGATCAGCTCATCTGGTGCTCCCCTGCGTCTCATCCATACCTGCGTGTTCGCGGGCATGCCGCCCAACATACGCAGAATATATTCAGGAATTGATGCGCCCCATGGATACTTTTTGTCATTGAGAATGAAATGGAAAAGACGTTCTGCGCGAATAGCGTAAAAATGTGCTTCCGGCTCATCCCGTTCAGCGATTTCATCGGATTTGATCACCTTAAGATCGTTACCAGGCAGGTGTCGCAACAGCACGAAATCGCTCACAGGATGGCATCGCGCGGCATCCAAGATCTGGTGCCCGGTCAGCGTTACAAACGGTAATTCGACGCTCCCGCCATCGACTGAGACCGTTAACTTGAATGGGTTCGATGGTACAGGTGCTACCGTAATCTTAACAAAGTTGTTAATATGCATTTTAATTTCCCAAATATTAAATTAATTAATCGAGAGCAACTTTGCCAATCTGTGCAAAATTTACCCACCTAATGGAATAGTCTGGACTGAACGGAGATTCGGACATAAACAGTCTAAAAATCTGGCAATTGAGAAAAACGCACAAATTTTGTCCGAATTTCCGTTCAGCCCAGACTAGCTATTTATGGCATGATTGACACACCAACTTTATGGAAAGGCAGGACTTGAAGGATCAAACCAATGTCCATGCGACCCAAGATGAGGTGTTCGAGGCACTTGCCAGCTTGACGCCTGATGAATGTCGCCAGCTGGATTTCCAAGCTAAGAGGTTGGCTTTTGGAACTATCTACGCCACAGGACAAGCGCTTTTTAGCGAAGCCGTTGAGCGTGCAATCGAACTGCGACGGAAATGGTACCCTTCTTGTATGCCGTTTATGCAGTTCATGCGCAACTCCATGGGGAGCATTTCTTCCAATGACAGAACGAGCTTTCAGTCCAAGCATATTGCCAACGTCTCTGCACTCGCAACCGCCGACGACGAAGTTGATGATGATGAGTTTCTCAGTTCGATCGGCTCGTTGCCGCAGAATAGTGTCGTGGATGAATTTGAAAAGGCCGAAGAGCATGCGGCAATGTTGCGGGACTACGATGCTCTCTACGGATTTTTAATGACGACGAAGAAGTTTGGAATATTCTGGATGCATTAGAACGTGAATTAGTCGGCGCCGAAATTAAAGCGCATTGTCAGCTCGATGATGCCCGCTACAATGCGGCACGAAAACGGTTAAAACGAGGTGCAGCGAAATTGAAAAGCCAAAGGACAGAGTGATGACCAATCCTGATACGAAGCGTCTGAAAATGGCGCAGGCATTGCGGTCGGCATTTCACGCAGAGGCAATGGAAGAATCGCCGACCAACGACGACGTTTCGCAGATGTTAGTCGACAACGGTGAAGATCCAGATGTCATCACGCGACAATATCAAGAATTGATTGCAGAAAAGATTCGAGCCGCAAAAAAAGGAAGAATGCAGGCATTCAGGCGTGAGAACACGACAAGAGTCAGCTTCGCGTTGCGTGGTTCCATACTAATGAAAGCGCCGACTCCTGGAATCGATGTTATGCGTTCTCGAATCAAGGCACTTAGCACTACTCCGGAATTTGATAAAAGCTCGCTTGCAATCGCTTATCGAAACGGAGTCAGTCAATCTGACAGTGACATCAGATCACTGTACCAGGATCTGCTTGATTTGGGGGTCATTAACGATGACTCTGAAAATTGATGTAGCGTTGCTCTCCCCTGGTGAGAAGTTGCTATGGGAATACGGAATCCTCACCCCCGACGAAATTGACCTGGAAGCGATCGCCGCTGACCGTGGACTTTTGATAAAACACAGCCCTCTCGACGGCGCAGACGCGCGTCTAGTTGCAACGAAGACCGCCGGAATTATTACTGTAAACTCTCGTACAAGCGAAAAACGTCAAAGATTTTCGATAGGGCATGAACTGGGTCATTGGGAACGCGATCGAAAACACGGACTAATCAACCTGTGCACCAAATCCGACTTGGCACAACATAACCAAATTGCAAAAACGAGCGAGGCGGAAGCCAATCTATTTAGTGCTGATTTAATTCTTCCACCCTACTTGGTTTCGACCAGGACGCAAAGCAAAGAGGCATCAATCGATTTAATTCTGAACGTCGCCGACGAGTTTCGCACAAGCCGGGAGGCAACTGGCATCCGGGTAGCGAGACTCACGCGCGCGCCCACGTTGGTTGTCGTGTTTGGTCAGAGACAGCGAACGTGGACTTTTAAAAACTCGGTATGGCCGCACTACGTCAACCCTGTCAACGTAGTGCATCATGACAGTCCGTCGTTCAATTTGCTTTTCGCAGGAGTGAATGGCGAAAAAACGCGTGATCAAAAGGAACCTGCGCTGCGTTGGCTAGTTGGGGATGACTTACGAATGGTCGATGTAAAAGTACAATCAGTTAAATTAGCTTTCAACAATATCCTGTCGGTCATACGGCTTCCAGTTAAACCTTGTTAACAGCCTGTGCAATCGGAAAACTTAAATTCGTTTGTCGTTAGTCCTGATTCTAACTTCCTGACGAATTTCAACCGGCTGCAGCGTCTGATAGCGTTGACGGATGTTGTTGTAAAGGCCTGGCGTGTCCTCGGCTATCAATGTGATTACCATCGCATATGGCAGAGGTGGCAGAGAGCTGTTGACAACGCTTTGGCCTTCCTCCCTAGCCCCGTAGGTAATATCAAAGAGCGGGTCATCCAATGTGTCGGCCCTGAATCGGTGATATTGTTTAAGGGTCGTTTCCCACTTCTGTTCATCGGTACGAGCCTCCAGTTCGGAGGTGTACATCTTGGACGCGGAAAAAAATGGAATTGTCTTCTTGCCCGTTTTTTTTGGTCGCAAGTAAATCGTTAAGCCAGCGCGAGTATAGTTGACGGCATGTTCAGGATCGGTTTGGCTTGCAAAGCAAAGTGTTGCGCGCAATGTGACCCACCCATTCAACGGTAAAGTGGGAAATGGGATGAAAGCGCGAAGATTCTGACCTGCGGTCAGAGTACCTTGATAAATCACGCGAACTTCGTTGTCGTCGCACATCAGGACTTCGTCAACATTTTGCGGAAATCGACCGTGACCGACATGACTCATGAGCATCGTATCGGGACGAGTTGCGTGTTGTGCCATCAATGCTCTGACGGCAAGCATATTCAGCGGCGAGTTAAGCGACGCCTTAACCCCAATTGCAGTGCGTAGTAGTGCAGGCGAACTAAAACTTGTGCCAGACGTGTGCGCGTACTGGCCAGTTAAGGCGTTGTAAACTACAAACGGCTTCGCATCTGAGCCGCCAAAGGCGACCCCATCGGGTTTAACCATTCCGGGGCTGCGACCCGGGCCGTGAGAACTATAGGTTGCGCGCCCCCAAGTTTGGTCAGTCGTGTCACAAGCGCCAACAGCAATAGCGTTGACCATATCTGATGGCGGCTGGACCCGTGATTCTGGCCAAGGTTTATCTCCGTCGTTACCAACAGCGATTGTCGCAAATGTCTGACCGGTGGCAAGGTACTTGTCGATTAAGGCAGTCCATGGATGAACTTCATCGTCGTCCATCGGCATGTACGGCCCGATACTGAAATTGACGAAGTCGAGTTGTTTAGAGCTCAGCACCGTGTCAATATGTTTAAGGACGGCATAGAGGTCCACGTCAGGCACACCGTTTTGTATCTGCAAAGCAGGGCTTATGCAGCGGAAATGTTCAATGTTCGCGTAAGGTCGCGCAAATGTACCAGCATTTTCGTCCAGGGGGCCGAACAAAACCGCACTTGTAACGCCGTTTCCATGATTGAGGAATGCGGCTGACGTCGCTTCAGCACCAGGCATCACGGTTTCGGTAACCCAAGTTGCCAAATCAGTGTGCCCAATTCCTCCGTCGAACACGCCCACGCGCAATGACTGGTCGAGGGCTGGCTCCGATGGAAGCGCAGGAACCGAAATACTTGAGGAGCGCATTGCCCTTCCACCTATTCGTAAAGACGGCATCACGCGCACTGCCCGCACAAATTGAAATACTGCGAGATTCTCGGCCTGTAACGGTTGAATCATCACAGGAATGAACGTAAGTCCAGAAATGCTCAATGCTCGCACACGTCTAGCTTCACCTCCTAAAGCTGTGGCATAGTTGACGAATGCCTGCAATATGTCGTCATCTTTTGCAGATGCGTGTAGCACGACCTCCAGCTCAGTAAGCGGTAGGTCAGTTGCAGTAACGAAATCCTTGTCTTCGACAGCGAATTGTTGCATCGTTTCAAATCGACACAGTGCTTTTTGATGAGTTGTTGCTGTTTTAGGTGAGCGCAACATCTCAGACAGTCGAGAAAATGACTCGTCAACACCTGCGACGTAAAGCAAAGCGGTGTAGGTCGGCTCGGTCTTGGACATGCCGGCCTTGTTGACATGTCGTGGAATGACGTAAGCCGATCGACTACCCACACAGCGCAAACCATTAGCGGCAAGTAATTGATTGGGATGATGGGTTTTGGCCAGAAACGTTGGGTGCAAAATAAATTTCGCAACTGACTCACCCCGAGGTTTCGCGCTTGCAGGTATGGCTCCCTGGATCTTATGCAGAAGATCCAATTGAGCACCGAGCCAACTGCGTTGTTCGCCAATTAAGTAAGGATATTTTTTTTCACCAGATCCACGATTAAGCTCGTACTGCGACGTTAGTGTTTCGCCATAACCTAAAATAATATTCGTTGCCGTCAAGATAGCTCTCCCAGATAACGTTTTATAACATTGCTGATGGTGGGATGAGTCTTCCCAAAATGCGTGGCTATTTCCCGACGTGAATATCCTTCAAAGTGCATTAGCAACATTTCGCCGTCGTGTGGTTTTGCCATTCCGCCTTTTGCCATCCGGAGGTGGATGGCATTTCTGACCAAAAGCGGAACAAAATCACCACGCTCAAGCAACGCCGATTTGCGGGCAGACATAACTAGTTGACCGATTGAACTGAAAGATTCGCCGGTAAGTAACGAAGCAAGGTTTTTGCGCACTTGATCTGATTCCAGGTAATCATTCAAATACAGTTCAATCAATTCGCTGCCAGGAGGCTGCATTTGAAGCACGTGGTCAAACCGCCGCCAGACCGCCGGGTCGAGCAATTCGCCGTGATTAGTCGCAGCAATTAGCATCGAATTTGTCGGCCAATCATCAAGTGCCTGCAGCAGTACATTAACCAGGCGCTTAAGTTCGCCAACATCTGTGTCGTCGTCCCGACGTTTTGCAATTGCATCAAATTCATCCAGGAGCAATACACATGGCCTTGAAATTGCATGGTCGAAGACAGCGCGGATGTTATTGCCAGTTTTTCCCAGAAAACTGCTCATCACCGTAGCCAAGTTTAGGGTGAGCAGCGGAAGGTTCAATTGTTGGGCCATCCAATGTGCGGCCAACGTCTTGCCTACACCAGGCTGTCCACAGAACAGCAACATTCGCGCCGGTGCGAGCCCTTCTTTGATCAGTAGTTCCAAGCATTGCCATTCATTGAGTACTTGATCGAGCGTCCCTTTTGTTGCGCCGTCCAAAATGGGACGCTTATCGAGATTCACTGGAAAAATCGTCTCAACAAGCTCCATTCGCGAATCGACATCCACAGGAGCTGGTGCAAAATCTCCTGCGCCGCGCATCACATTTTCCATCGACAGAAATTGAGAAAGTTCCTGCGCAAGAGTTAGATCGGTGTCTTTCAATTTCGATGCGAAACGACCAACTGCTAGTGCGAACGAGCTTCGCGAACCGGTCATGCCCGATCGAACAACGTTAATTAATTCTTTTCTTGGAAAAGTTTCCACTTAAATCCTTTTAAATCAATAAGATATGATGCATGGTAAATATATTTTCACAAAGTTTATATTAAATTTACCGATGATGCCAGCTTAAATTCACTGATAACGGTGTGCGGCATAACCTTTGAATAACTCAAATTTAATGTATCGATCAACAACAAATAGTCGTAACATGCGTATTTCCTCACGACATATGACTGAATTTTGAAAAGCTAACATGGCAACGAAAAAAACAAAGGCCAAAGCCCCTGCTAAGGCTGCCAAAGTTACCTATGTGTACTCAAAGATTGCCGAGCCATATCAGAAGACTCTGTACAGGCTCTGGAATAAGGGGTTGGTGATTGACAACAGAGCTGATGCCGAAAGTGCGCTAAAGACCATCGGCTACTATCGCCTGCTGATCTACATGCGCCATTTTCAAAACAATGTGCCGCCGCGGAACTTCCAGCCCAGATCAAAGTTCAGCTACATTGTGCAACTCTATAATTTCGATAGGGAAATTCGATTGATGACGCTTAATGCCATCGAAAAGCTTGAAGTGGCGCTTCGCACTGCGATCATAAATCCGCTTGCAGAGCTGCATTCCCCGCATTGGTATCTCGATACATCTCATTTTAACGACGAGGTTGAATACAATGGTGTGTTGAGCAAGATCATCCAGGGCGCAGGGGTCAAAAAAGGATTGGCCTTGACTCACTATTTCGACAAATATCATGCACCGGTACTACCTCCCATCTGGTTGGTCTGTGAGAAGTTAACCTTCGGCGCGCTATCGCGTTTTTTTGAGGCGTTAAAAATTGACCGACGCAAGATCGTAGGACGATATATTTGGTCATTTCCAGAACATTTGCTTGTTTCGTGGTTCCACGCGCTGGCCCATTTGCGTAATATTTGTGCGCATCAGGATCGCCTCTGGAATAACCCTATCACGGCATTCTCGCCCGAAGGGCACCGCACTTATAGCCTGGATTTCGCCAACCCGACGAGCTTTTACTGTCGTGCAGTCGTAATACAGCTTTTAATGCGTGAGCTGGGCTTGAATGGCTGGTGGCGCGACAGTCTACTTGCTTTGCTGGTATCCTGTCCCCACGTGAACGCTCGTACTCATCTTGGGTTCCCGCCAAGCTGGGAAACAAGTCCGGCTTGGGTCTGACAAACCATCCCAGACCTTGACAAGCCTTGGCAGACTGTTTACCATTGTAAATGACAACGCTGGGAACGCCACTCATAGAAGCGAAACATCCTTAGCTAAAAGGCGCGCAAGCGCCTTTTTCATTTTGTGGCTCGATTTTCTTCGAATTTAGCATTTCTGCAAAAAACCTATCGATGAACTGCCCCATTGCCCACTTGGCAGCAAACGCCCCAACCACGACACAATCTAGCGAATATTCGGTGTTACAGGGCGTTGGTGCACTTAAAAGTTGAAGGCAAAAGTATCCCAACCCTCGACCAGTTATGCTGTAACTTTTTGATTACGGACGGAGTTTGGGCGTCCGGCAGCGAGCATGCGATTTAACACAGCAACGCCAATGGCGGCCTCGGTTTGTTGCGCCACAAATTTCCGCGCACGCAGTCGAGGACCGATGATCGATTTATAGCGCCCCATGGTCGTTTCGACCAATACACGTTGGCCATAACCAGTGGCTTCTTGCCAAGCCAACCGGCCCTCTGTAGTGATCATTTCAAGATGGCGATCGCGCTGGTTTGGCGATCGCGATTCAGTGCCAGGAACAGCGGTTTTACGCGGGGGTATGACAACCTCGATGGCGTCACCATATTGCGGGATCGTTTGATAAGTGGGCGCGCCATCATATGCGCCATCGGCCATCACTTTATCGATTTCTTCGTCGACCTGATCCAGTAGTGGTCCAACTCGCGATGGGTCATCCGTATGCTGATCGGTGAGGACCTGCGCGACAATCATGCCTGTATCGGCATCGACGGCCAGATGCAATTTACGCCAGGTGCGCCGCGACCTCGCGCCATGTTTTTCTTCCAGCCATTGCCCTGCGCCAAAGACCTGCAAACCTGTGCTGTCAATGAGCACATGCAGTGGTCCCTTTGGTGCGGATGGTGACTTCGTTACCGTCAGTCCCACCGCCCGTCTGCTGACCGTGGTGTGATCCGGTGCCGTGATCGTCAGGCTCATCAGTGTCAGCACGGAAGCCATCAACCCTTCGGTTTGTCGCAGGGCCATTTTGAAGGCTGAGCGCAACATCAAACTCGTCTCAATAGCGATATCCCAATACCTGGCCTGACTTTGTGGCCCTATGCTTTGCCACCGATCTAGTGCGGCATCTTCAATCCACAACGTCAGGCTGCCGCGCCGGCGCAATCCTGCTTCATATTCCGGCCAATTCTGAACCTTGAACGACATCTTCGGTATATTATGACGGCGATCGTCGTTGTGTTTGTTGGGCATCGGGTCAATCAGTAAAATTAAAGTCGCATCGTACCACCAACCTTTTTTCGAGTTCGAAGTGCACCAACGCCAGATATAACTCATCGGCGCAACCATAATTAAAGAACCCGCCAAGTGGTTTTTCTTTTATGCCATGGAAACAACATTCCACAATGTTAACTTGCAAGGACATTGTTAACGCACTATTATTTCCGCATTATTGTGAAGTTTTCGTAAGATACGGAACACATCAACGGTTGCGGAGTGATTTAATGGCATCTAAAAAAATATCAATGAAGGATCTCGACGAGCTCGCGCTTACAGCCGCCGATGTTCTCGCCCAAGTTCGTGAAGCAATGATTGAACCACATCCACGTAAAGTCTCGCCAACATTCACCAGCCCGGCTATTGCTGAATTGTGCCGAGTCGACAAAACTCAAATTAAATACCTCACCCAAAAACACTCCCTCCCCTCTGGGAACCGTATCGAAGGTTCTAAAGCGAAGGATTATACGCTTGAGGACGCAATTAATTGGATCCAAACCGTAGGCAACCGCCCTACTCGCCCCGCTGGTCAGCTTGGTAAAGTGATCGCTGTGTGTAATTATAAAGGCGGCGTAGCCAAAACTTCTACCACAGTGGCCATGGCTCAGGCCGCAACTCTTCGTGGGCTCAAAGTTCTCTGCGTTGACTGTGACGGCCAGGGTACTGCCACTCAACTGCTGGGTATCAGTCCGGAGCAAGACGTCGAGATAGCAGACACGATCATGCCCTACATTCATGATCAGCAGCCAGACTTCAAGTACGCTGTGCAATCGACTTACTGGCACAACCTCTCGGTAATCCCCGCCTCTTCGGGATTACTTGCTGCGGAATTTGCTCTTCCTGCTAAAGCTATGTCTCAACGAGGCTTCCCATTCTGGGAGGTCTTGAAGAACGGCATTGCCCCACTACGTGAAGAATTCGATCTCATCTTAATCGATACATCGCCCAGCTTGAGCTATCTGACATTGAATGCGATGTATGCAGCTGATGGGCTTATTATGCCCTGCCCGCCTGATGCATTGGATTTTGCGTCATCAGTCCAGTTCTGGGGCATCTTCAGCGAACTAATCGATAACTTACCAAACGCCAAAGACAAAAAATACGATTTCGTCAGTGTTGTTTTCACCAAGGTCCAGCAGAACGAGATATCCAGAATCGTTAAGGAATGGATGAAACAAGCCTATGGAACTCACATTAATGGCGTCGAGATTCCTGAATCGAATGCTGCAAAAACTGCTGCTGCACAACTGAAAACTATCTACGACTTATCGAAACCGGATGGATCTGCGGAAGCATACCGACGATATAAAGAACCCCTTGATCGCTTGGCCGACTTCATCCTGGACCAACTTGCGATCGCATGGAGTAAATCATGAGCATATACGACAAACTTGGCGCCAAGACCGCCGGCATTAAAGCGCGCGCAGTAGAGAAGCCTGCGGAGCGCCCGATAAAAACGGCACCAAGTGCACACTGGGATGCAACTGAACGGATGCACCAAGCAGAACAGAAAGTCACCGAACTACAAACGGAGCTCGGTAAGGTTATGAAGGGTGCCCAAGCCAAACTCAAGCTGTCGGATCTCATTGAGGTTGAGGGCCGGCGCCGCAAATTAACATCTGAAGAATTCAATGAACTCAAGAGTAATCTCGAGAAGCACCCTCTGGTTACACCAATAACTGTTCGCAGTGCTGGTGACGGGAAGTTTGAAATTATTTCCGGCCACAACCGGGTAGCCGTTTATCGTGAATTGGGCAAAGCCGACATCTTGGCGGTGGTTCAGGACTTCGATGATTCAGCTTCGGAATTAAGCGCCCTCTTCGCTAATCTGCTCCACCCTACCCTACCTGATGTCCAAAAATTCGCTGCTTTCAAACGCCTTCAGGAGATCACGGGTAAAAATCAGAAAGAACTCGCTGAAGCTTCAGGTATCACGGCGATGTCGATAACCAGATTAATGAGTTATGACAAGTTGCCATCAGAAGCGCTGGCACTGATCAATGATAACCCGGACAAAATTGGCGGGACCGCTGCTCTACAGCTCGCTACGATTGCAAAAGATCAGTCGAAAGTTAACATTGTCGTTTATGCAATTACTGAGGTTATTGCTGGTCACATGACTCAGGCGGAAGCTGTTGTTTATGTGAAGAATGGCGGAAATTCCGTTGCACAGAAACCGAAAGTCCAGCGACGTGACATCCAGTCGGGCAAAAAGAAATACTGCACCATGATACCGTCACAACAAAGCCTACGGATTGATTTCAAGACTGTGGAAGAACGGATTGAAATGGAGCAAACAATTGAAATCGTTTTGAAAAAACGTGCGGATGATCTGAAATAACGAATTGTTATTTGCATGAAATCAATAACTTAGTAAAAAAGGAAATTATCGTCATCGATTAGATTAAATTTTTAAGAACCTTGAAAGCAAAAATGCCACGACGGGAATCGTGGCATTTTGCAAGTTGCTCCAGATATACACTTGAAACAACAATACACTTCAGCAAGTGAATTGTAAGTCTATGGAATCTGGAGTGCAAGAGGTGTTTATCACTTTGTTGTACTTTGGAGCCTTCATGACTATAAATGATCAGGTTGTGGACGAACTCGTCCCGTCAAAACCTAGAAACTTACCAAATCGCATTCTTCGTGCGATCGACAATGCATTGCACCTTGGTGGTCTACCACGTAGTATGCGAGCCACACTCGGCGACATCGTCCGCTTCGTCCCTCAATCGAACCCGCTTGAATCTGTGTTCGCTCATAAAAAGAAAATTGCAGAAAGAACTGGAGCAAGCGAACGAACTGTTTATAGGCACCTACAGTCGCTTGAAGACAAAGGTCTTATTGAGATTCAGGAACAGGAACGCAAAAGCCGCAGCGGCCGTTTTTCAGTAGCCAGAATACGCCTTACACGTCAAGCGGTAGAGCTGCTCGGGCTCGTGCAAATTGAAATCCAGGCACCCTACCCTGTCACGCCAATTTCCAAAGTTATTCACACTCAACCGTCTGACAATTTGTCAGACCGCCATACGTTAACAGAACCCACTATCTCAAAGAATCAACCGGTCCAGCAAACTAAAAACGGACTACCTATCGATTTGCATTGGCTTACAGGTCAAGGCGTATCAAAATACGGAATTTTTAAATTAATGCGTTTAGCAAAAGAAAACAACAAGTTGCTATCTGATGTTGTACTCGTAACTCAAAACTATTTGCAAGACAAACGAGGAGGAGCTTTGTACGGATATCTTGCCACGATTTGCCAAGGAAAATCTGACTTCAGTTATGCAGCCAAACTCGAACGTGAGCGGATAGAAGAAGGTAAAGCTGCTCGAATTCTGAAAGAAAAAACATCCCTATTCAGAGAAAGATTCAGAAACACCACACTCACAAACCGTGCCCAAAATAAATTATTTGTGATTGATTCAAAGGCTAAGTTTGTCCAGGTATTCACAGCGAAAGGATGTGGATCGATGCCACTGAATGATGTTCGAGAATTCATTGAAGGGATTGAAACCGGAAAGCTGGTTTTAGCCACGTTAGCAACAGAAAATCGTTTGATGAATAGGTAATAGGGCAGGGAAGTTGTAAACGACAATTAAGCAGCGTAAACTTTCCATTGGTTAGACTAAACCATTGGAGGTAGCGATGCAAAGAATGCGTTGGGAAACAGATCGTCGATATTACACTTTGCGCATTTACCGAGATCTATTTGGAGCCTGGATCATCGAGCGCGTATGGGGAGGGAAACGAAATAACTTAGGTAGCCGTGCGCAGGAAGTCGTCTTCAGCTATCCAGATGCTGAAAAAGTGTTGGATCGGATTTAAAAAGAGAGAACTGCTCACAAATATAGACTAGTTGAATCAATTGTCCTGCAATAACGAATTGTTATTCGTTGAAAATCAATGAGTTATATTTTTTTGAAGATGATAGTGCGTTGTTACTCAGATGAAACCACTCCAAAGTACTTCGCTGTTTCCTCCATAACACGCTGTTTTTTACTCTGCACATAAATCGACGTTGTGCCTACGGACGCGTGGCCAAGGACGGCTTGGACCACGTCAATAGGCACGTCTTTTGCGACAGCCAGTGTTCCAAAAGTATGTCGAAATGCATGGGCTGTAGTTGACTCTAAGTGCCGAATTTCATCGGCGTCGAAAGGGCAGGGGGCCGCTTTTAATAGGTTCTTAATCGTTGTTTGTATGATTCTATACAGAGAGCCTGGTGTGTAGCCATCCTTATCAGAATCCCTTTTAGCCTGTGCGGCGTGATGTCCAGGGATAATAAGAGGGGAGAGCAGGTGAAGTTCATCACGACCCGAAACATCGAGACCGCGATCGATCCAGTGATTTTCCAGAGCTTTTATAGTCCTGGCACTGACAGGAACAACGCGTTTCTTGTGGCCTTTTCCAACCACTTGCAACTCAACACAGTCAACGAACTGACTGGGTTTTAAGTTCTCCCGGCGGGCACTAGCCACTTCTTCCCGACGCATACCGGAATCTCCCATCAACAAAACCACGGCCAAAGTGGTTCTAAACTGGGGATCCGACTGTCCTACCCGGTCAAGTTCATTAATGAATTTTTCCCAAAGAGGGGAGGGGAGGGCCTTTTCAATATGCATCAAGTCCACTTCCTGTACGACTTTGGGGTCGGTCACAGCAGCCCAGGGATTGCCGGCTAAGTATCTAACCTTCACAAAATAATCAAAAGCCGCCCGCAAAATGATCATGGCGTGACGCTGACTTCCTGAACTCAGACCACCCTGATCACTAAATGGCTTCCAGAGTTTTGAATGACGTGGCGCCTTTTTTCCACAAAAGGTGCTGCTTGGACGGGCTAAGAATGCTTTATAGTCTTCACAGTCTGTGGCGTTGAGTGAACTCATCGGCTTACCAATGACGACAATGGACCATAACAGGAAACGTTCCAATTCCTTCTGATAGGCCCGCTGCGCATGCTTTTGTTCGACAAAGCGCAACAAGTAGCAGTTGATCGCTTCCAGATCATTCTTGGCTGAAATAAAACAATAGGCGGTCGACCGATTGAACCCCATTGAACCATCTAATTCTTTGGAAGTGACGAAATTTCCCAGGGGGACAATGAGTTCGGGACGATCAGGGCCAATACGAACCAAGGTAGAGGAGGGTGCCTTTTCGGTGACATCGATCAGCTGCAGGCGGCCTAATGTATCAGAGTGCCCTTGGATCCATCGAGCCAAGATATCTGCCTTCAGGCGCCCGATTCTGGGTACGGAGCGCCACCAGCCAGTACCACGGGCGGCGATCCAGTTCATCAGATCCTGAATCGTGATTAATTTTTCCTCAGCCAGCGCTTTGGCCGTCTTCGGTTTCACCCATTGCGATAACTTTTGATCAAGTTGCGGAATAGGGCGGGGCGCCTCAGCCGCTTTCACCAGAATTTCCAAGGCTTTCGTGGTGATCGATCCGCCGGACCTGGCATTCTTTAAAATTGTCGCCAAGGCTGGATTGTGCACGATGGCGCGCTCAATCAAATCAGCGCGCATATCCAGTAAGAAACGCTCCAGACCGTTGGTCAGTTGCGGTGCGTCTTCGGTGTAGTACAAACCGGCGATTTTACTCAGCGGTAAATTTAAACAGTGCGCACGCAGCGCGGCGTAATCCGCGCGGTTATAGGCGGGACGTTCAAAAAGAATATCGGTGTGATTGGACATTTTTTACTCCATAATCTGCCATTTCAGCCAGATTATACCATAAACGCTTGGTTGATAATACGAATTATCAACCAAGGCCAAATTAAAAAAGTTGGAAATTTAATCACTAACCGTTCGATTGCATAAATCCGTTCTTAACGTCGCACTGTAACTAAGGCCAACCGCGCCCCTGCGTGGCTCGAAACCCTCCGCACCTTTAGAACAATCCCTCCGGCAAAGCTCTGGGTCTTAGAATCATACTCTGAAACATTCTGGTACCGTCAACAGTCAGCCAAGGCACGGAGTAAATCAACAACAACCGTTTTCTTATTTGGGTGATACATTTAATTTTGAAATTGATTTATCGTTCCCCGTGAATGTAGTGTTCCAGTTGTTGTATCGTGAACTGCTGTTCGGAGATGATATCTTTGACTAGGTCACCAATCGATACTAGTCCGATGACTTTATCGTTTTGAATAACAGGGAGATGTCGCAATTTATTTTCCGTCATCAATGCCATACACTGCTCATTAGTATGTAATGGGCTGACACAAATAACACTGGTCGTCATAATTTCACTAACCAGTGTGGTGCTCGCAGATCTTCCGGAGCGTTCAACTTTTCTAGCATAATCGCGTTCGCTTAAAATTCCGACAATTTGGTCGCCGTTCATCACTAAGACCGCACCGATTTGATTTTCAGCCAGAACTTGAAGTGCATATAGAACCGACGCGGTAGGCACGATGCTACATATGTTCTGATTGGATTTCGATTGAAGAATATGAGAGACAGTTTGCATGATTCACGTTCCCTTTTCGCATTTAGTTTATTGGAATAATGGCGGGCAATACAATCTGATTTGTATTCAATATCAGACGATCCATTAAGTTCCGTAATCAAGGTACCATCAAAACAATATCGAATCAATCTGAGCCCTGAACACGACAAAACCTTGTTGAGCTTCGCGTCGCTGAACTTCGCCTTGAAATCAGAGTAGTTGTTATAACGCAGCGGTATGCCTTGGATCGTTTTAATAATTCTTGTTATTAACTGCACGGAAGTTCCTTTCGCCGCACATAAAAAATAATGGATTGAATAATTAATTCAGAACAGAAATAGGCACAGCAAAAAAATCGGAGTAAGCTGATTGACTCGGAAATGGGTACGTTGTTTGTAAATAACATAACGATCGCGTATGCGATAGGTTGGAAAATTATGAGCTACTACGGTATTACAAAGATCAATTGGGATAAATCGCATAGCTTCGTGAAACACGTTATTTTGCACAAAATGTCCCGCAACACTGGAGACAGCAGAAATTTCGGATTAGATGTGGGAGCAAAGCTGCCGTATAACGAAGTGGCGTCGTTGATCGACAGAGGAAATCACGTGTACGTAATGTTGAATGATGGCCCGGGGTGTTATAAGCCCGCTGATATTGTTTGCGTAGTGCCAGGGTATTCTGAAGAATATATAGAGAGTGTCGACGAGGCAGGCAATCCTACCGGTTCACTTTATGATTTACCGGCCTGGATAGAAAAATAAATGCTTGTACGATGAGAAGGTGGATACATCGATGGTCAAATTAATTTGCGTTGGCTAAGGAACTTGCGTGGAAAATAAGAAACTTGTCATCCATTGGTATGAAAGAATTATTGAAATTTGCGAAATGAAATTAGGGCGCAAATTATCTGTTAAGAAATTGGAATTTATTCATTGCAGTAAAGGGTTTATCGCTTTGGAAATGATCGAAGAAACTGTGAATGATTTATCTGACCTTGAACTCAAATCATATCTCAATTCCGAAATACACCTCGATTTTGGAGGATGAATAATTAGCCACTCAATTTAACGAACGAAATAGAGAACCACGAAATTAATTTTTTGGAGCGCACAGAGTTTCAATTCGATTTTTACCATTATTTTTCACAGCATATGGAGCCCGGTCTGCCAGCAGAAGCAATTGTTCAAAAGAACCAGAATTGTCTGGCACAACAGAGCATATGCCAAAGCTGTACGTAACTATGCCAAACGATGTCCCTTTATCAACAGCCACGAGCTTTATGTCTTACTTGATCGCTGCCTGAAAAAAGCAGAGGACAAACTAATCTTTGGGCATCGTGAACTGTTGAAGTATCGGAATCATGACGCGTTCGTGCATTTCAGTAAAATATCAGAATCAACGGTCCGGATATCCCTGTGCCCACAAAACGCCATTGTGATATCGAGCTCGTTGTGAATGATTTGCAGCGCCCGGGTAACGCCGGGTTCCCCCATAGCGCCCACGCCATAGACCATGGCGCGCCCGATCATGGTGCCCCGCGCACCCAATGCCCAGGCTTTCAGTACATCTTGTCCGCTACGGACGCCACCATCCATCCAAACCTCCAATTTATCGCCCACCGCTGCCACTATCGCAGGCAGAGCGGAAATGCTGGAAGGAGCACCATCCAACTGGCGTCCGCCGTGATTGCTGACCACAATGGCATCGGCACCGGCCTGCACAGCGAGGATTGCGTCCTCCACGTCCATAATGCCTTTGAGGATAAATTTTCCACCCCAGCGCTCCTTGACCCATGCAACATCCGCCCAGGACAGGCGCGGGTCAAATTGTTCGTTAGTCCAGGCGGCAAGTGATTTCATATCGCTGACGCCATTGACGTGGCCAACCAGATTGCGAAATGTGTGGCGTCGGGTTCCCAGCATCCCCATACACCATCGCGGTTTCATCGTCAGGTTCAATAGATTGGCCAGTGTCGGTCGCGGTGGTGCAGACAAGCCATTCTTCAGATCTTTGTGGCGTTGGCCAATAACCTGCAAATCAAGCGTGAGCACCAGGGCACTGCATTTGGCGGCCTTGCAACGGTCAATTATCCGGGCCATGGCATCGCGGTCGCGCATCATATACAACTGAAACCAAAACGGACTTGCTGTGTTTGTGGCGATGTCTTCGATTGAACAAATACTCATCGTCGAGAGCGTAAAAGGAATGCCGAACTTCTCGGCAGCACGCGCTGCGTGAATCTCACCATCGGCATGCTGCATGCCAGTCAGACCTACCGGTGCGATAGCCACTGGCATCTTTACGGCCTGCCCCACCATGGTGGTTGCAGTACTACGATTCTCAATGTTTACCGCAACACGTTGACGCAATTTAATGAGAGCAAAGTCAGCCTCGTTGGCGCGATAGGTACCTTCGGTCCACGAGCCAGAATCTGCATAGTCGTAAAACATCCTAGGCACACGCGCTTTGGCCAGTAGCCGCAAGTCTTCAATGCAGGTGATTACAGACATGGCGGCTCACCTGTCGGGTCGTATATTTTCTGGCAGCACATTCTTGTCTCCTTGACGAATCTTCGTCTGATATTGAGACTTGAATATACTTGGACTAATACCCACCCGATTGAATTTTACTCAGACTGGGATTGAAAAGATTTCAATCTGTCGAAAATCAAGATAGTGCGTGCTTTAGCCATTCAACGAACGCTGCGCACTCCCATCGATCCAATGTACCCGGTTTCCAACACAGGAAATAGTGATGAGGTGACGGCACGCTGCTTTGCGACAAACGAACCAGGCGACCGTTGTCTAACCAGGCTCCCCCAAGTTGGAGTCGCATCAACGCGACACCAAATCCAGCGACTGCCGCATCCAGTACCAGACCGATGTCATTGAATTGCGAGCCATCGCTGGGCTCATCCAAATTAATTCTGTTGGCACTGAACCAGGTGCGCCAAGGCTCAAGCGGGCAGCGTATCAGGCGAGCGTGGGTAACAGCTTCTACTGTGGTGAAATCACCGAAGGGTCCCGCCTCGTTCAGATATTCCGGACTGCAAACTGGTGTGACTGCATCGGACAGCAGATGCACGGACTCACGATCGGCAAAGGGCCCCGCACCGAAGCGCAACTCGATGTCAGCTTCTTCCGCTATAACATTTAACGTGGGAATGGTGACTTGCAAGATAAGGTCGATCTCAGGATAGGCGTGACGGAACAGTGCCAGTTTCGGCAGCAGCACTTGACGTGAAAAGGTCGGAGTAACAGCGACTCTCAGGCGGGTAGTGCCAGCTATGTCGCCGCGGGAAGGTATCTGTTGCAATACGGATAATGCCTCACGTACCCGGGTGAGGTACACACCGCCGTCAATAGTCAGTCCAAAGTCCACCCGCGTAAACAACTTTAAATTCAAATGCGCTTCTAGCTGTCGTATGCGATGGCTGATTGCACTGGGTGTGACGTTCAATTCTTCGCTCGCCAAAGTCACGCTTCGTAGGCGTGCCAATGCATCGAACGCTTGCAGCCCTTGTATTGAGGGGATGCGTGGAAGAGTCATGGAAATTATTCCTATTTATGCTTGGCTGTCGGTTTCAATGAATCTGAAAATTTCGTGGGTTCGGACTTAGCCCATCCCACTAATAGCCTTATCTTCAGAAACTTTTTTGTGTGCCATCGAAAAAACCATCAATGCTGATTTTACTTACGCACAAAACCACCTTGTCAAAAGCGAGGCGTCCACATGGAGTTCCAAATTCGACTATTTACTTGAACCTAAACTAAACCCATTGCATGATCTGGTTACGCCCACCAGTTTTAGCACTATACAACGCTTGATCTACTCTCTTCATTAACTCGTCCGAAGTGGCAAAGTGCATTTTTTCGTCCATGTGTACTGCAAAACCGATTGAAATGGTCGCTTTGATCGGCTGAGACTCATCGAACAGCATCGGATAATTCACAATACTACATTTCAATCTTTCCAGTATTGGCAAAGCCAACTGCAGCGCAGTATCGGGCAGGATCGCCGCAAACTCGTCACCGCCATAACGGAACAGCAGGTCGCATTCCCTCAAGTCATGTTGCATGCGTTGAGCTACCGTCGTCAGGACGGCATCACCAACTGGGTGACCGTGCGAGTCGTTAATACCCTTGAAAAGATCAATATCAATCAGGGCAACGCAAAGCGGCTGGCTCTCGCTGGTAGCGATAGCAAACTCATGTTTTAAGGCGATATCAAAATATCGGCGATTGTGCAGCCCGGTTAACGAATCACGCTGTGCCTGATCTTCCAGTCCTTGCATGCGCTTCATGGCACAGGTGAGCAACAGCTCTTTTGCTTCGTCCAGTATCTTGGCGATTTCGGTGGACTGAAAATTACCAATTTCAAACAATTCTTCAACTGCCTTCAACTTGGCACGGATGCTGTCCATCAGTCCAGCCAACGTCTCTTCATCTATGCCTAGTAGTTCCTTTGCTCCGTGCATGGCTTGATAGACGCACACAACATCGGTCGGCTCGAACAGCATGTCAGCAATATATCCTGCGACAACGATAGTTGCGTCAAATACCGACAGCAGGTCAGTCCCTGAATCCAAATCTTGCGCTCGACGCCTGGCCAAACAAGCCTGTGAGAGAAATTCGGGAAGTTTCCAATATCTGAGCAGCCAATGGCCGACTTCATCATGACCAGATCCAAACGTCGCCTCCTCGGCTCGCAGTAAATCGTCCTGTGAGGTCGCGCCAGCAACCGCCCGGACATATTCATCGGGCATCAGGGTGTCGAACGCCAGAATGCCTATATTGTGAATCAGTCCGGCCAGAAACAACTCGTCGAGCTTTTTCAGATCCATCACCGTGCCCAGTTCTCGACTGGCCAGAGCCATCAGAAATGAGCGCCGCCAGAACTGGTTCGAGTCCAGTGTTGTACTTGTGTGATTTCTGAATGAATTAGTCAATGAGAATGATAGCGCTATCATGATGGCGCCATTGGTGCCAAGCAGATTAACTGCTTGGCGGACATTCGTTGGTGTCTGGCGTCTATTGAATACCGGCGATCCGGCCACCTTTAACATCTTCGCGGCCAATGCCGGATCCATTTCAACATGTTTGCTGATTTCGTTGAGACCTGCGTCGGGATCGTTGGCCAGTTCAATAACCGTGATTGCTATCGCAGGAAGCGAAGGTAGCGTTGCGCAGTTAAGCAGCTGATGCTGAAGGTTATCGTTCATTATTGATTCGTCTGGCTTCTATTGAAAATAAAATCGCAATTTTACAGGATGTAATGACAATATTTGGGCTTCGTGTACTTCGACCATGAAAATCCGTTGATGATTCGAATTGGTCTCGTAGCGCGAGGCAAAAAGTGTCACCAAATTCAGTGCATCTCCCTCTGATGTTCTCTCAATACAGCTATCGTGAGCTAAACACTACAGCAAAGCGCTCGGATAATTCATGCAATTCAAACACGGAGAATTGGGACATTGTTTCGAAAAACTACAATTTCCTTTGATGCGAAGATATTCGATTCCGAATTTTTCTCTAAACTCACTGCTTGATTTATACAAATACGTGATCAACAAATAATTTACGCATTCAAAATGTTTGCGTGCATTTGGACCAATGAATGTCTGCCAGAAATACTCCTCCAATATACCAGTATGATTAATACTTTCAGTATATCCAAGCGTCCTGTAAAACTCATTTATATCGGGCACTTTTTTAACTAACTTACTGTCTACAACCAAGCATTGGTATAGCGGGTGATTGCGGTGGTCAAAATGTGACATATCAATAGGTGGGAAAGGCATTCGGTTATACTTTCTAAAATATAGCCAACGAATATGATTTAGCTACCCACCGCGGTTCTATGGAATAATTCGCTGCTGGACATCAATTAATCGACGCCAATAATTCAAATTCTTTGAAATCAAATTCAAGTATCGGATTTATCAGGAGGTAATACCAAAGGCAACGTAATTGAGAATCGGGTTCCAAGTCCAACTGTCGATTGAACAGCTAGTTCCCCTTTCAGTGTTTTGGTAACCAAATTCCGCACAATTGCCATTCCAAGTCCTGTGCCTCCTTGACCAATCTTGGTGCTGAAAAACGCTTGAAACAATTTTTGCAAATGTTCTTCCGGGATACCAACCCCATTATCAGCAATGATCAGTATCACCCTATCGTTACACGGTGTTGCATCGATAGTCACCACGCCGTTGTTCCGATTTTCGAATGCATGCAGATAGGCATTGTTGATTAGATTGATAACTACTTGACCTAAAGGCCCCGGAAGACTGTCCATCTGAATGCCATTTGGAATTCTCATTTCAATTCGATGCGAATATCTTTTCAGGCTGGGCGCTAGAGTATCAAGAATTTCTTTAGTTACATTGGACAAGTCAAATGTTCGACGTTGCTCACTGGCCTGATCTGCAGCAACATGGCGGAAACTGGTTAAGAGCTGCTCTGCCCGACCTGAATTGCGCTCGACTAATGCCGCGCATGAATCTAGTTCGGAAATCATCACACCGAGCTTGGACCGCTTCAGACTGCCATCACTAATCGATTGTTTCATTTGTTGAAGGATACTAGTCATTGTTGATGCCGCCAGCACATTATTACCAATCGGCGTGTTGAGTTCATGTGACACGCTGGCAATCACCGTGCTTAGCATTGCCTTGGCCTCACTTCGTGCCAATTCCTCCTTTGACTGGTGCAATATGGTTAATGTATTTTCCAGTTTCTCCGAGCGCTCGACAACACGCTGCTCCAAGGAAACATTCAATTGACGCAGGCGTTCTTCACTGAGTTTCAATTCATTGGTGAGCTCAACCTGCTTGCGCTCATTGAGGACCTGTTCGGTTATGTCAACGGCAATGCCAAGGTAACCGGTTACACGATCCTGATCGTTACGAATAGCCGTCACTGACAGCAGAACAGGTAGATGCGTGCCATCTTTGCGCAAATAGGTCCCCACTGATGCACGAGGTTCATTGGTGATGGTAGTCATCCCATTTGAAATGAATATTCGCCACTTCCATCTGGTAATGGGATTGCAGCTAAAATTATTTCGAAATTTACAATTGAAAAGATTTGCTGTGGGTTACTTAAATTTGCTTTTTAATATTTGCAACCTATATTTTTATATGGCACTGTTTTATTTGAGTCTCTTCTAGATAGATGTTTTATTGATCACAATACCAATTATTTTTACTCCAGTGGACGAGTTCCCCATTTATGGAATTTCAGAATTTACTTACGGGAAAATTCAGTTAAGGGATTTTAATGAAGATTTTACTTGTAGAGGACTCCCGTTCACTTGTCAGAATTATGACCGGTCGTTTGACCAGCTATGGACATGTAGTTATTCATGCGGAAAATGGAAAGGAAGCAGTAAACACGTTCCAGCAGGCTTCGCCGGATCTAGTCTTGATGGATATTGAGATGCCCTTGATGAATGGCTTTGAAGCCACGAATCGAATTCGTGCGATTGAGGCAAATCAACAGTGGGCATGGACACCTATCATTTTTTTGACTGCCTCAGAAGTGGTTCAAGACCTGGTAACAGCTATTGAGGCTGGCGGGGATGATTTTATGTCAAAGTCAATTCCTGAACCGGTACTCAAAGCAAAAATGAAGGCCATGAGTAGGATCGCCACTTTACGCCACAGTCTTTCAGAAGCCAATGTAAAGCTGCAAGCGCTTGCAAATTTTGACGGACTAACTGGTTTATGCAATCGAAGAAACATGGATCTTCGTGTTGACGAGGCATGGCTGGATGCACAGGAAGCGGACCGTCCGTTTGCCATCTTGATGGTGGATATTGATAACTTCAAAAAATACAACGATACCTATGGACACCAATTCGGTGATCATTGTCTTCGCTTTGTGGCCAAAGCAATTGAAGATGTAACCTTTTCGGCCAACGCTGAAGGGCTAACTAAGGGGGCCTTTGCCGCGAGATATGGTGGTGAAGAGTTCGCAGTGATAATCCCCAATGCATCTATAGACGCATTCGAAGCTTGTTCATCATCCATTGTGAATGGAATCCGTCAATTAAAAATCCCACACAAAACAAATGAAAATTGGGAAATTGTTACCCTTTCTGTCGGTGGAGCCCACATTGACCATAGTAACAGCATAGAACTACAAAATCTTTTCCGCCAGGCAGACGAACGGCTTTTTAGCGCCAAGAATCGCGGAAGGAATCGCGCTGAATTACAAGATTGATCAAAAAATGTCGGCACATATTTATTCGGGCGCAGGGGTGGCTCGCATTAACCTAACGACACCAGGGAAATTCCTCCATGTGGTCTGATTTTACTAAAACAAGGCAATTCTGGCCCTGGTCAACAATTGTATTTCTGTCCGTACTCACAATAATTGGAATTACTGGTGCATTTACGGAATCGCCAGCCAAAGCAAAATATTTTGATGATTTACATTGGACTAGCTCGTATCTTTGCACCTGCGTTTTGCTAGTACTGGCATATAGAAAGACAATCGACTCTCCGATCGCAGTATTTTTTCGCTGGACAATTATTGGGGCGGTGGTTGAAACGATAGGTCAGATAATTTGGGATGTGCAAGATATTTATGATTATTTTCCGTTTCCCGGACCATCGGACTTATTTCTGATGATGATGGGTCCGACACTGGCCGTTGGTGTTTGGAAGTATGGTAAAACGACCATTGAGACGAACAACTGGAAGACTGTTCGCTTGGATTCGTTGACCATGTTGATAGCGATAGTGACCAGTTCGTTGGCATTATTTCTGCCTATTCGAGGCGAATTTACTCCACTGCAGCTTTTTGTCATGTTGGCCTATCCTGTCGGATTTGCTGCGCCATTCTGTCTTTTAATGGTGATCATGTTGGTAAATCGAATTCAGCTCAATCTTTGGTCAATTCTAATGCCATTATCCATTCTGATATTCGGTTATGTTTGGACGCAATGGAATTTAAATTTTATTGAAAACAAACTCATCAGCGGTTCGATTTTAAACATATCGTTTTCGGTTTCTTCGATCTTGATTGGTGTAACCGCGTTGTTCTTCGCCCCCATCAAGAATGCAAGCAAAAATTGGGACCATTTTTGTGAAGGCGTGTTGCGGTCAATACCCCTAGTTATGGTTGTCTTGTCTTCTGCTGGTTTTGTATTGGCCAGCGCGATTAAGGAAATATCCAATTCGCTCCTGATTCTGGTTAGCATTGGTGGTGGGTTGGTAATAATTCTTGCTGCCCTAAGACAATATATTCTATTAGGTGAACGTGACCGGTTGGTGAGAGCAGAATCAATGGTGACGCAAAAGGAAGCCGAACTACAACAGTCAAATCATGAACTCGAATCATTAAATAAAACCCTTGAGGAGCGTATTGACCAACGCACCAAACAACTCGCGCAAAGCGAAAAGCTCGCATCTTTGGGGACGTTGGTTGCTGGCGTGGCACATGAGTTGAATACTCCACTTGGAAACTCGTTGTTGATGACTTCCACATTAATTGACAGGTGCCATGACATGTTGGATTTAATAGAGAACGGGAAATTAGGTCGGACGAAAATACAAACTGAAGTGACGATGTTCATGGATGGCTGCGAATTAATAAAACACAACCTGGAGCGACAAATCCTGTTGGTAACGAATTTCAAGCAAATTGCCGTTGATCGTCATGGTGGAGTGCGGCGAGAATTTTTTCTGCACAACGTTGTCAACGATACGCTGACCATGAGGAGAATTCTTTTAAAGAAAACGAATATCAGCATTGTCGATGCCATACCCAATGACCTTTGTATGGAAGGATATCCTGGGGCACTTTGTCAATTGCTCGATATATTGCTTGAGAATGCAGTGCTGCACGCATTTGAGAAGTTGTCGACGGGTGTAATTAGAGTGCAGGCAGCCCAATTCGGATCAGATCAAGTACAAATTGTTGTTGAAGATAATGGTGCTGGAATTCCTGATTCAAATTTATCCAAAATATTTGATCCATTTTTCACCACCCATTTAGGCACTGGTGGAAGCGGACTGGGTCTGCATATTGGCTGGAACATTATTTCCAATGTATTGGGCGGATGTATTTCAGTCAGCAGCGCCACGGATGTAGGAACTAAATTTTTGATCACCATTCCAATGCTAGCTCCTGCCTCAAAGAATAATGAAAATATCTAATGGCGAAAGAGTATGGTCTATTGATTTTTGAATATTTCCAAATTATTTTATAAGTACTGGGGGAATACAATTTTTCTGCACATTTAATCATCATCACAGTGACAGTCACTTCAGCAACACCTGCCAAACGACTTTTGCTGCTTAGCGCTCGGAAAAATTTAAATTGCCTTTGTTTATGTGGCAAAACAAAATCGGTTCACCACACTTTTAGCTCAGAATCGATAAGTTACAGATGCATGAATCGCACGTCCAAATATGGGGCGCGCCATCACAACACCTGAAGTTGTACCCAACACCCGTGAATCACCTTCAGTCAGACCAAAAGTATTTGTCAGATTGGTACCTGAAAGTCGAAATTCAAGCTTGTCCCCAACTTCAGCCAAGATACCGCCATCCAATGTGTCAAAGCCAGGCAAAATTTGCAGATTCTGAATATCGGAATAGCGCCGCCCAATATAGCTGTAGGTTCCGTATAATTTGAATGAACCCCAATCCATAGGAACGCGGTAGCTTGACGTTAGACGCGACTGGAATTTAGGCTGGCGCTGCAACTGGTTACCGTTATTATTGTGTCCCGTTGTTGAATCGACACCTTGAAAACCGGTATATTTTCCATCTTCGTAATCACCAGAAAACGATAGCTGGAAATTGACAAATGCTCTCCACGCACCTTCAAACAGCGCACCATTGGTCACTGAGCCGTAGTTGTACCAAATAGTGGTGCCGCTACCATCCGGATTAGCAATAATCTGGCTGTCCTGAATACCGGTAAAGTCCTTGTGAAAAACTGAAGCATAGACAGACAAAAGCTGGGCAACCGATTTAATACCGATTTCATAGGTGTGAATACTCTCAACCGGAGCAGCCACAGATGAACCTGCATCACCTCGGATATCATCAAACTGTGGCATCAAATGACCAGAATTGATCCGTGCATATACGGCCAGATCCTTTTCCAGTTGATATCCTGCACCCAAGGTAAAGGAAGTCGTTGAATTGGATTGCAGTACCGATTGGTATGTTCCGTTTAGAACGCTGGTGCTCTGGTTATACAAATGCAGTGGATTGTTGTCGATGTTTTCGGTTGTATCATTTTCAAACGTAGCATTAATGCGCTGCGTTTCTTCACGCGCACCTGCATCCAAAGTCAGCTGCGGTGACAATTGCCATTGGTCGGAAACAAAGAATGCCGTCTTTTGCCCGTTGCAGGAATCGTCGACTGAATAAAAAGTTGGGCCATCATTACCTTTATTGGAAATTACGACGCCGTTGTTCAAACTGACCTGGATCGGCTTCGGATTCGTGGTTGCGGTCAACAAGGTGCTGTTACCCAGGTACCAGATATCATGCGATGCATAGTCAGCAAGGAACGTACCGAAAGTGAATGTATGATCTGGAATTAATTGTTTACTCAATTGCAGTTCGTCGGTTACTGAACGGATCCGTTTGTCGACGTACCATGCCCCAGCATCCAGCACCTGCTGGTTTTGATTGACTGCACCAGAACCATCTGTATAGGTTGCACTACCTGATGTAGCCAACCCGCCGACAACAACAGCACCTGCATTTTTGTTGGCGCCGACGATGGCATTGCCAATATAGCTGGCCATGCTTTCCGGTACTGAGCCGGTGAAAAAGGCATTGGTCTGCACATCACCGGAAACCATATTCAATTTGTTGCTTACATCCCACCCGTTCACCTTCTGTATGAAATCCACCCCGAACGTATGTACATTGATCCCACGCCCATTTGACATATCAATGTTCTGCGATTGGCCAGGGCCTGTTTCCAAGGTCAAGAAACGCGTTTCATTGCCATACAGGGATCCAGTTAGCGGATTAAAGGCAGGGAACGCGCCAGTCGGAATTCCGTTAGCGTTCGCATTTACCGGAATAGCTGTAAAAAATAGATTCTTGTCATCTACGGTTCGTGCATAAACGGTAATTTTGCCGCCGTCCAGAGTGTGAGTCAACGTACCGGTTAGCTGATAGCCATCATCAGTCGGGAACTGAGAATCACGAACACCATTATCGGAACGATAGAAGCCACCAATAGTGGCATACCAGCCTGCAAAAATTTTTCCACCCAAAAATCCGTCATAACGGCGTTCGGCTCCAGTACCGACAGTGGTGCGAAACATTCCTTCATCACCCTTTTCACCGGTTTTTAAAATAAAGTTCATTGTCGCGCCAGGCTGACCGTTAGATAACACCGTGTTCGGGCCACCAATCAGGGCTTCCATGTGGTCTATCGTGTCATCCAGACGGAACAGGCTTGAGTTATCCATAAAAGACAGCGAAGACGCTGGATAGATCGGCGCTCCATTCAATTGAATCGTGACATACGGTGCATCGCTGCCTCCTGGGAAACCGACGACTTCAATATTTGGGCCTGTCTGACCGCCTGAAGTTTCTGCATAGACGCCCGGCACCACTTTGAATAAATCAGCGGTCGACAAGGGATTAGCTTCCTGGATCTGTTCTTCAGTGGCAGTCGTAATTGAATATGGAGCGTCGATTTTGCGAAAACCGCTACCAGCAGCACTGCCTGTGACCACAATTTGGTGCAATTCTTGTTGAACTTCGTCTTGATTCTCTGCATAGGTTGCGGCAGACGTGGCACCGGTCAAATCGGCAGCACAGATCTGCTGAGACAGTGTTAGTGTTGCCAAGGTAATCGTGGAGAGTAAAAAATGATTATGGCGTTTCATACATTCCCGGTTATTTGTTTATACAAATATTGATCGCGAAAATCGATGCACTTTATCCATTCTAATTGCGATGTGTTCGTCAGTTATGCCAAACGCCGCCCGCTGATCATCATAGTTGGAGTGGCCACCAACGCGATTTAAAAATGAGAGTCAATTCGAATCATCGGTGTTCTGGCTAACGAGCCGGGAACCGATGATGGATTGCCAAATTTATTTTTCCAATATTGGTATTCAGGTCCAACGCGAAAGGTATTTTGTGCTGTTCCGAATAATGAACTGATATCGAACATCAATTCAGCATCAATATTCGTTTCCGGTGAAGTCGCCCCCCCGAATTCATTGAGCCCTTTTGAAGCGATGAACAAACCAAAACCTTCGAACGATATTGGAATTGAAACGATTTTTCCAACCGGCATACCCCACTCCGTACTCAGTGCTGCATGTGTTTTATAGGTATACCGATTTGGTATGCCATTGGGATCATTACTTTCAAATAGCGCAAGCAAATCAAGATTGAAAAATCCAGGCACATCCATCACTAATGTTGGACCTATAACCAACATCCTTTTTTTTGATCCGTAACCGGCATCATTTTTAGTGTTCCAGTCAAAACCAAATGTGAACCCAGCATCGCGCATCGGTCCATATTTGACTGGACTACCGGTCACCTTTCCAATATCTACTGTGTTTCGGTAGACTACATAGGCTTCTTGCGCACCACCTGTGGTACCGGCGCCAGGATCGGCACTATCGGATTCGAGTAAGTCCACATTAAAAAATTGGGAACCAAAACTGTAACCGCCTGCGTGAGTTAAAGCGAAAATATTTTTTGAAATATCATTCGGGTTGTATGGTTCAGAAAAGGTTGAGCCGTGGCGCCAACTAATAGCGGTGTCGCTCCATTCCTCTGCAAAAGTTGATGTTGTTGAAGTGAATAATGTCATCGTCAAAGCCGCTTTAACCCACACCGATTTTTTTTGGACGGAATCAGTCCGCTCAAGAATTTTGGCACCTAGATATGTCATTCCAATGTTCCTTTTCAATACCAAAGGCAGACTTTGCATTCGTTACGAATCGCAAAGGGTCTGCTCATATTCACCAGCTTAATCAGGATAAAAAAGAAAGCAAATTTAACTTCTCGCGACCATCGGTATTAATTGGATAATTTTTCAGAAAAATAACTTCCTGCCAACGTTGGATAAATTCGACCTTGTATATTGTGTTTTTGCAATATATTCTTAAGAAACAAAGATTGGTCGGTTGCTGCGTTTTGTTTGTTTTTTAAAATACAACGATCCGCATTTAAGTCCATAAAAACAATCACCTGCCCCCTACATACTAAATAAAATAACAAGGAATATAGTTCATGGCTTCTCTCGGCTTACGGGGCAAATCCATGGTCGCCCTGCTACTGGCGTGTTTGTTGGCGCTTATACCAACAGTACTGATTGGCTGGAAAGTTATTGATGGAATCCGCAATAGTTTTGGTCAGGCTTACGCTCGCAACACAACTCTGCTCAACCGTGAAAAGGTATTTTCTCCTGTGTCTCGCGAATTGGCATTGGTCAAGCGGTTGGCCGATTCTCAGGTGACTCAGGAATGGCTATTGGATGAACAGAACACTGCGAAGCGAGATCTGTTCTTTCGCGAGGCGGAAGGTTATCGACGCGACTTTCACGATCATTCTTACTTCGTCGTCTCAGGAACATCTCTTCAAGATTATTTTAATGATGCAAAAAAAACATTTAGCATGGCGGCCCGCTACCGTCTGAAACAGAACAGTGAACAAGACAGCTGGTTCTTTGCTACTTTACAGAACGCCAGTGATTACAACATTAACGTTGACCATGATATACAGCTGGACGTTACTAAAATATGGATAAACGCAGTCATTTTTCATGAAGGGAAAAAAATCGGTGTAACTGGAACCGGCATTGATCTCTCTTCATTTATTAAAAACTTTATTGCAAATGCCGAAACCGGGGTTACACCACTGATCTTTGACGACCAGGGCGCGATTCAGGCGCATCCAGAGCAAAAACTGATCGCCTTCAATGCCGGATCTGGCGGGACTGTACATAGCGGAAGTAATTTGAACAAATTGCTGGGATCTGATAAGGACCGGTCGACAATACGTATCGCTATGGATCTGGCCAGCAAACACCCAGGCGAGGTAGAAATACGCACCACTAAAGTGGAAGGCAAGCAGCAAATATTTGCACTAAGTTATATTCCCGAACTTAAATGGTATGTCGCAACCGCCTTGGACCTCCGTGTAGCAAGTCTTATTGACAGCAATTTGCTCGCTCCAGTTATGGTGGCGTTCATTGTTCTGTTGGTGGTCTTACTCGCCGGCTTCGCATACGCAATTGAAAAATTGGTGCTACGGCCATTACGCGTATTGCAAAAAACTGCCCAGAGTATGGCGGCCGGCAACTACGATGTAGCGTTACCTGTAGCACGCAACGATGAGATTGGACGGCTCAGTGCAGCATTCGACCGGATGGCACAAACGGTGAGAAACCATACTAACGAGCTGGAAATGCGAGTCAGTGAGCGCACGATGGAATTGGAACAGGCCAATTCACAGATGTCTATTGCTCATCGAAAAATTGACGATTCGATCGATTATGCCAGTTTGATTCAGCGGGCAATTTTGCCAGATCGCCAACTGATCAGTTCTCTCGGAGATCGTCACGCCGTTCTCTGGCGACCACGAGATGTCGTTGGCGGTGACTTTTATGTGTACCGGGCCGAAGAGAAGGGATTCCTGTTTGGCGTTGTTGATTGTGCTGGCCATGGCGTTCCTGGGGCCTTGATGACCATGTTGGCATACGCAGCAATTGATCAGGCCATTTCCGATACAGGCATTTCTGATCCGGCCGCAATTCTGGGACGGACTGACCGGATTGTTCGAACAATGCTTCGATCCGACAGCGGCCAGCAGGATCTGGCAACTAATCTCGATGCAGGGTTAGCATTTGTCGATTTGGAGAACCGTGAAGTGATTTTTTCTGGTGCCAAGATCGCGCTCTATTACAGTGACGGTGAAACTGTCAATGAACAACGCGGCGCACGCAGGGCAATTGGCGATAAGCGCCCAGGAGAATTTCACAATATTCGATTGCCGCTAAAGCCCAATGTGACCTTTTATTTGACCACCGATGGATTTCTTGATCAGGCAGGTGGAGAACAAGGTTTTGGCTTCGGCACATCACGTTTCACCGATATGTTGTGTCGACATGCTCGCTTGCCAGTGTCAAAACAAGGGGCAGCGTTTGAGGCCACGCTGGCTTCTTATCAAGGTGATTACGCACAACGCGACGATATCACCATGTTTTGCTTTCATTTTGAGTGATCAACCCGGAGGGTACTAATAATGGAGTTAATCGATCTGTTCAGCATGCGCGAGGCATTTAATCGCCAAAGTGTCATTCTTTGTTTCAATGGTCCGATATCGCGTAGCCTGATCGAAGAAATTGGCAATGCCTTGCGCAATTACCTTGAAGCTGACAACACACATCCATCGGCGGCAATGGACGTATTTTCTGTGTACATCGAAATGACTCAGAACATTCGCCATTATGCGCTGCATAAGGGCTGGGCCGAACCGGACTCATCTGCGACAGTGGTAGTCGCTAACGATGGTGAAGGTCAATATCTTGTATCAGCCGGTAATCTGGTTGAACAGGAAGACGGCGAAGTTCTGATGCTAAAAATTGCAGAATTGGGGACGCAAGACAAAACTCAGCTCAAAGCCCTCTATAAGGAACAGTTGCGCAAGCCTCGAGACGCAGGAGTTTCCAGCGGGGCTGGACTAGGTTTGATTGACATTGCACGCAAGGCACGGCACCCGATGCAGGCAACTTTAAAAAAATTAGACGACGGGCGTGCTTTCGTCAGCCTGAGCGTTGCAATCTGAAAAATAAAAGGAGTGAAGTGCTATGAAAGATTTTTCGATTTCCGGTACTCAATCGAGTCCAGCAATTCAAGGAAACTGGGACGGTGGTGTACTAAGCATGCAGGGAGATTCTTATCCTGAAAATTCTTATGACCTGTTCAGTCAAGTCTTTGAATGGGTTAAATCGTTCCTTAAAGAGAGTGACCGACCTTTGGTGCTTGAACTGCAACTCCTTTATCTCAATACGAGCAGTATCAAGGCATTGATGGACATTCTTGACATGCTCGAGGACGCACACCAATCCGGCCGTGCGGTTTCCGTCAACTGGCGCTATGACCAGCGTAATGAACGCGTTGCGGAACTGGCAGAAGAGTTTAAGGAAGATTGCACCTTCCCCTTTACTATTATTGGTCAATCCTGAGGTATATATGGGACAAAAATATAACTCTAACGACTTTGAGGAACGAATCAATAGCTTATTGGCCGATGATGCCAACGAAGGCCATCCTTTACAGGTTGCTCTCGGTGAGTTATGGACTAAGTATTGCGCTGTTGTCGACCGCCTTGATCGAATAGCACAAGTATCTGACGCCTATCAGGCAAGCGCACGCGCGCGGGAATTGAGTCAGGGAGAACGTATGGAGCGACAGCTACGCCAATTGGAAAAGGTGTCTCGCATTTCCGATCGCTACCAAAGAGTCATGCGTGACCTTAATCTTGCTCTCAAACAGGCAGCTACCCACGATTCACAAACTGGTCTCGCCAATCGACGTTTATTACTAGACAGACTGAAAGGTGAGGTAGAACGGAGCACTCGCAATCATCGTCCATTTTGCGTTGCAATGTTAGATATTGACCACTTCAAACAAATCAACGATACATACGGGCATGAAGCAGGAGATCAAGTTCTTGCAGAGGTTGCCCGCGTCCTGGAATCGACGGTTCGGGAATATGACCTCTGTGGTCGATGGGGTGGTGAGGAATTTCTTGTCGTTTTACCTGATTGCGAAATCGCAGCAGCGGCGCACAGTATTCATCGGGTCTGCGAAGGTATTCAAAACATTAGGGTTCGTTGCGGTGCCGACTTAATTAACGTTAACGTGAGTGGTGGGGTTGCAGAATCCAATACAAAAGAAAGTCATACGGAAACCATCAATCGCGCGGATCAGGCACTATACCTAGCAAAAAGCAGTGGTCGCGCTCGGATAGAACTGGCCACCATGATGCCTAACTAAAATCAAATTATTTGTGATTCACCGTGGTGGAATTCCAGTTTAGACAACCTACTCAGATTATTGCAGAAATAAAATGGGCGATTTGTGAACCGGATTTCATCTGAAATCAGTTGGGTGATTCAGAACGGTGTAATAAATAAGTTGAGCATAAATATTACACCTTCACTTCATGTTTCCGTGTTATTGAAAATTATTTCAATATGAGTTCACGATCAAGTTCGCTACCAAGAATTTCCCGTATTGATTCGCGATCTACAGCGCCTTTGTTTTGAACGCTGGCAGGTCCGACAACCTTTGCCATTACGGCTTCAAATTCATCTGTTTTATCAAGAGCCGCCATATTGGGAAAAGTGACTGTCAAGATTAAATCCGGATCATGAGGGGACCGTGGTGTCGCATTGTAAACGTTATACCCTACAATCAAACCAGCTTTTTTTTGCGCTTCCATATTTGCTTTGTAGGCCGTATCCAAAAACTTCATGTAATCATCAAATTTACCTGGCTTGGTTCTGACAAAAGTAACTGATGTGACATAACCCTCTTTATAGACTTTTGTTTCTTGTGCAGACGCTACAATCATAAATCCGCACAATACAAAAGCAATGCATGCATTGGAAATTTTATTCATGTCATCCTCAATAAGAAAGTCGGAAAATTCCGACCGATGAACTTTGTGCTTAATATTTTTGTTTGTCAACGAATCGGCCAGTACGACTCATAAAGATGAAACAAATTGACATAGTCCAGAGCAATATAAAATTTCCCAATTACATTGATTGCCAATTGCCATTACTTTTCGCCATTTAAATTGCCGAATAAGAAGACTTGAGTTCAACTAATTCTCAGTCCACGCAGGCAAGTCAAAAAGAGACCCGGTTGGATTTCCAGTCTCATCCAAACTTTCCAAATGTTCTTCTTGATACCCTGGCATAACTCCCACCGTATCAGCAGGCTTATAACAGCCCTGATCATCCTTTAGCATTACAAAAACGTGATTGCCTTTATCAATCAACGACGCAACTTCGTTGCAATGCATTTTGACTCCAACGTCCAAATCAAAACTCAGGTTGCCAGTATTGACGTGCATCATTTTGTGCAAAACAACTTGTTTAACGAAGCTTTTTGATTTGTCCCAACTTATTTTTGTTATTCCGTAATAGCTCATGATTTTCAAACCTCTCAGGTTGAAGGGTTGTCTCAACTATTTACGATGAAAGATTTTGTTTTTAGGGTAGTTCATGCAGGTCAGGCAAGGCAATTGGGAATCCTGTTTCTTAAAGTCACAATTACCAGAAATATTTCTATAATCAGTTCCGTATTTTTCTCTGAACTCACTGCATACATTATATAAATATGTCATTAACAGAAAATTTATGCATTCATAATGTTTGCTTGCGGCTGGACTTATGAAGGTTTTCCAAAAATATTCTTCTTCCAATGTGCCTGATGTATTAAAATCTTTGGTATATCCAAGAGCTTCATAAAACGCCTGAATATCCGTCACGTTGTAGGTCAATTTACTGTCCACAACCAAGCATTGATATTGCGGATGATTACGGTCCGAAAAATGTGACATGTAAATATGCGGGATAGTCATTTGTAGTTAATTCCGCCATTCCAAAATCTTAGCCGAGCAAAATCTAATTTTGTGTATTTTCTTCAACAAATTTCTTAACTTGATTTTGAATTTCAACCCAACTAGTCCACGCGACTTTTGCGCATTCTAATTGGGCAGCCACTTCATCTTTATCCGTGCCATCTAATCCGGCACTAAAACTGTCGAACAATGGAGAGTAAATATTGATGTAGTTCAGTTTCGCCACTTCAAATTCATTACAAAGCAACTCCCATTTCCAAAGAATTTCATTTTCCATACGTCACTCCGATTAAATGCATTCGCCAATTTTCAAAGTAGAACAATATTCACCGAAATCAACATGATTCATATTGGGGGGGCGTGGCATACGCATTGAGAAGAGTTTCGTCATTCATCGATCTACTTGCAGTGCTAATTCGCCATCGTTACTGTGATTATCGAAACCTACAACATCGCACTCAAATCAGACTTGTTTATTATCAATAATAGATGTTGCTTAGGCTAACCTTAATTCAACAATACCTGATTGTGATTGGATGATTACCTAAAATTCATTAAATTCACATTTAAGTGATTTCAATTCACGAGTAAGTATCTGGGCGCAAAGCGACCTGATTGCTCACTTGTAGAGTTTTTCCTAATAAATCAATATTTCTTGTAAATAATATGGTGAGCCATATACTCAATCAAAGGTATTAAATATATCGTCGAGGTGGCCGCGTGTTTGCCTGTCGACCCAGAGAGGCTTTTTACACAAATTCATTGCTTGATGACTATTGAGTTATAGCAAAGGAGCTTGCTTTCAATGTGATTGGTTTTTATGCCTACGTTGACGATCGAAACAGAATTGTTTATAGCCGAATTTGATGCTGCCATTGACGCTCATACAAAATGGGTACAACGCATCCTGCGTTTCGCGGTTTTGCATGAATATCCTGGGGACGATGTGATATCTCCAACCGCCCATACATTATGTACCTTTGGTAAATGGTTCGCATTGAATTTGTCACATTTTGAATTGGTTGATTTAAAAAGCGCCCAGAGAATAATTGTTGTGCATAAAGCGATGCATTCATCCATTCGAACGATTTGCCAAAATATCATTGATGGTGTTCCAGGTAATGTTGAAGATTTGAGCAAATTTGAAAAATACCAATCCGAGTTGCAAGTTTTGTTATCGAAATTCAAAACCAAGATACTTTCTCACTCCCTAGATCACGATGCTTTAACCGGACTTCCGCTCCGATATAACATTGACTCTGATTGCAGGGCGATCCTCAACGACGCTAAACGCAACAAGTATCTGTTGTACCTCGCCTTAATCGATGTCGATAATTTCAAGCTAGTTAACGACGCCTACGGTCACCAAGTTGGCGACAAGGTCTTACAACATATTGCCCAAACGTTAAAGCACGCTATTCGAGGAAGCGACCAGATATATCGTTTTGGTGGAGAGGAATTTTTATGGATTTTGCGATGCAAAACAGTCAAAGAGTCCGCGCATTCTGCCAGACGTGTTGTGAAGACAATCGAATCCCATCCATTTCAAATAACCACTGGGCAATCATTGACCATAACCGTCACCATTGGACTGGCGCCATTTGAAGAAAACGATGACGTCACTAACACAATCTCCGTGGCGGATATTGCTCTATACAAAGGTAAAAATAACGGGCGAAACCAATTCGTGATTGCGCCCGCTAAAAGTAGGTGATGAAAATTGTTTTTATTGTCCCAAATCTTTTTTCAAATGTTGTATGGCGACGCCAACATCTGTAGATGCCTTGGCGTATGAGGTTCCAGCGCCAAGCCCTGTTTCTGCTTCGGCAAATTTTTTATCGTTGATCAATATCGCAATCTTGCCTGCCTCTTTGTGAAATGACGCATGCTTGTTTGTGCAATCTTTGAAGTGAGCCATTGCGGAAGTTGTAAGGGAAGAGAATTCACGTTTCCCATCACCATGCAACCATTTTCCCAATTCACAACAATCATCTCTTGCAATTGTTGCTGCATCCATAGTTTCATGTTTTGAGATAGCACTGCGAAACTTCGTTTTCCATGCAACATGTGCCCCAACTGCTGATTCCAAATCCATTTTCAACTCCCTATATTTGAATAAAATCTAACCGGATGACAGCAGTCCAATTTATGCAAATGATGCAGTTATTGAAAGGGAATGTTATGGTTTTCATGCGCCATATCAAAAGAATGTCATTTGAAATTTTTTAAATTCCAATTTACTTCCTAAATTACCAACAATTTAGCAAAAAGGGCGATGCCCATATATATTTAATATTGAATCGACCCAATCCCCTTTTGCCAAAGGATAGTATAGTGGTCCCACGATTTGAGAC
>Ga0209067_10000056_pt1 | contig 77080 bp, 63 predicted proteins | sample ColStrG_CSR_2013_FD_187199 | JGI IMG/M metagenome (GOLD analysis project Ga0209067, IMG submission 187199) | Freshwater sediment microbial communities in response to fracking from Pennsylvania, USA - Cold Stream Run_MetaG_CSR_2013 (SPAdes)... | ecosystem: Environmental > Aquatic > Freshwater >...
ATATAAAAGCAGTTATGTTTTTTTATATTATTATTTTTTTTAGCTTTTATATTCATTCCAGGAAAGATATTGAAAATTCTATTTTAATTATTAAAGCGGGTTCTGTTTTTTTGGCCCTCATATATTTCCTTTTTATTGTATTGCTTTTAACTGGAACAATTGATTTTCAGTCCTTTTGGGAAAAGCAATCTGAAATTGGAGAGGTATTATTCCGGGGCGAAACATTGTTTTTTTACAAAGGGTTCCTTTATTTATGTATTGGTTACCTGTTTTTCATTTCATCGCACAAGGCTTCTGATCGTTTTTTCTCCGTTATGATTTTTATTGCCATAGTGCTAACCCTGACCAGAGGTTTCCTTTTATTTATTATTATTATTACTCTAATTAATTTTTTTGCCGGGAAAAGGAGTATTTGGTTTAAATATTTTGTAGCTGGATTATTGTTCCTTGTTTTTCTTATAGGCATACCCATCTTTTTGGAGGCTTTGGGAGAAAAATCAGAATCAGATTTAATAAGGATTATGCAATTAGATCAGGTTTTTCAGGGAATTAACATTTTTAGTCTTTTTTTTGGCCATGGTTTTGGAGTGGGTATTCCCGTCCGGCCTATCCATATGGAGATATCGTATTTGGAGATTTTTCAAAAACAGGGATTGTTTGGTCTTTTGTTATGGATATCCTTAGCCTTCTACCCAATCTGGCTGTTCCTGAAGATTAGAAACAAGGAAATAAAAAATTTAACCTTCCCCTTTATCCTGGGGGTCATTTTTATTTTCCTGCAATCGGGAACAAACCCATATTTAAATAATTCAATAGGGCTTTCTTTTATTACATTAAGCATTGCCATCCTGTCCAGAGTGAATGAATTGGATTTTATTCAGGATTGGGAAAACAGGGCGATGAATATCAGGAATTCGAATTAGGTACTCTATCGGTCTTCCATATATTCTTAAAAATTCGTTAATACCTGATTATTGATCCGATCTCTTTCGGGATCTCTTATCCATCCCCATTTATTGAAATATTGAATGGCCGATTTGGAATGGATAATTAACATTTTTATTTTTTTTGAAGATTCCTTTCTGAATTTGTGAATAATGGAAACCTTAGGGTAAAATACGGTTCTGGATATTCTCAAGGCTCTTCTTGTTAAGTCAATATCTTCCAAATACATAAAATACCTTGGGTCAAACCCCTTTATTTCTTCCAGGATCGTAGTGCGGAAAAACATAAAGCATCCTGAAAGATTTGGGATATCTTTTATTTTATCATACTTAAAATTGGGCAATTCATAATTTTCATTTGGTTTAAGATTCATCAACTTGCCAAATCTACGGCCAATTAAATCCATAGGGGTAGGTAGCAGTTTACATAATTTCTGCAGGTCTCCGTTCGGGTAAAGCACCTTGGGCATAACTTGTCCAATATCCTGGTTTTCGTCCATAAACGTTTTTAATTCATTAATAATCCCCGGCTCAAAGGAAATATCTGGATTGAGAACAATATGATAGGTGCTTCTTCCATGGATTTTTTCGATGGCCAGATTATGTCCCTTCCCATATCCAAGATTCTTCCCGGCAAATATATACTCGGTATTAGGAAATTGTTCAAATAGCCGAGCCTGTTCCACCTTTGAATTATCAATCAGGTATAAATAGGTATTAAGGGATATTTTTTGAATAATCTTCACAAGTTCCAGGACTTCTTCATGATTATTATAAATAACAATCGATGCGGTAATATCTATCATAGACAATTAGGCGATAAGATTAAGGTGTAAAATCAGTTTAATATTTAAATAAACCAGGCTATGTAATTAGGGGATTAAATAAATTAAATCCTTCTAGTTATATCCTATTTTCAATAATACCTAATTGATTCGATTATTTAAGGTTTTGTATTATCATGTTCCAATAATTAAAATTAAAGCCAGAATATGGGAGTTTTAAACTGAAATCTTTGAACTTTTAAGAATTATGGTAGGCCCTTTATTTTGCAATAATTTTTATAAACCTTAATTTTTATTTTTCAATAGTTAAGGATTCTGGATTTTTTATACAATCTTGCAAATTAGGTAATATTGAAGTTACGGAACACATTGCCTATAAATAATTTACTCGATTTCATTCCCATTCTGAAAATTGGATCAGAATTTGTTCCTGTCTTATTATAGATTTTGGGTTTTGCCCATATTGGGAACCAAAAATTTTATCATGCGTTTAAGGTAATGTTTACAAAACAATTCAAATGTATATAACAACGCTACTCTCAATTTTCGTTTGCTCAACTGGATTAGTTTTTTTTGCAATACCCAAGATTATTAAGGTGGCTACCCTGAAGCATTTATTTGATGATCCCAGCGAGGATAGAAAGGTTCATTCCACGAAGACACCTAACCTTGGGGGAATCGCCATATTTATTGCCATAGTGCTAAACCTTTGCCTTTTCATTCCTTTCGGATCCATGCCCTACATAAATTTTTTGCTGGCTGCTTCCTTCATTTTATTTACTATAGGTCTTAAAGACGATCTGGTAGGGTTGGGACCTTTGGTTAAGTTCGCTGCTCAAATTCTGGCCGCCTTAATCATCACCTATTTGGCGGATATCCGCCTCACCAGTTTTTACGGGCTATTTGGTATGCATGAGGTCTCCAAACCTTTAAGTATTCTCATATCTGTATTTGCTATATTATTAGTTGTCAATGCGTTTAATCTGATTGATGGGATTGATACCCTTGCAGGATCGATTGGATTACTTGTTTCTGGTGTGATGGCTGTGTTTTTTATTCAGATGCATGAGACCAGCTTAACTTATTTATGCATCACCCTGGCAGGTGCTTTGGCTGGTTTCTTATGGCATAATAAAACCCCTGCTAAAATTTTTATGGGGGATACAGGGTCTCTACTAATTGGATTTATTGTCTCCGTATTATGTATAAAGTTTGTTGAATTAAATAAATTAGATGCCATAACCAATCCAAGGCCTTATTTCCATTCTGCACCTTCACTGGTCTGTGGAATGCTTATTATTCCCCTTTTCGATACCTTACGTGTTTTTACCTTAAGAATTCTGAAAGGGAAGTCTCCGTTCAATGCAGATAGAAATCATATTCATCATAGATTATTGGATTTTAATCTTACCCATATCCAATCTTCTCTCATATTAGTCGGAATCAATATTGGTTTTATTGGATTGACCTATTATTTCCAAAACATGGGTGTTGTGGAAATGATCATATTTGTATCCCTGATTGCTTTGACCATTAATATTATTTCTTGGCATTTTGCAAATTCCTTCAAAGAAGCCACTCAATCCAGTCAAAGCAAAATGGAAGAGAATTATGTTCATGATGCCGAATTCAAAATAGTCCCTTTAGAGCTTAAACTAAAGGATCTGCGTTCAAAATACGAGGTCGAAAAATTTGCGAATGAATATTCCAGCCTTGATCTCATGGAAGAGGAAGTAAAGAAAGTTGAACTGCCCTAATTTCAGGTCTTTGTCCTAAATTTTAGGACAGTTATGAGAATTACCCTCAATTTTTCCCGTATTTTTAACTTCAATGAATAGATTTCTCCTCTCATTTTTATTTATTTTATTGGGTAGTAGTTTGATTAAGGCACAAACTTTCCCCGTTCCCTATAGCTTTGACACGTATTCGAAAATAAACGATTCCTTATACTCGAATCATCAGAAGCTGCATACTTCCATTAAGCCGTATTTATTACAGGATACTATTATCCAAACCGCCTTCGATTCCCTTCTTTCCCCAAGAATTAAGATTCAAAACCCAAATTTCCTGGTCAGGAAAATATTTAATGAACATTTGGTTACCTATTCCAGAGAGGATTTTTCTTTTTACTTTGATTTTTACCCCGATTTTCAAGTGGGGAAGGAATTCCCCAATAAAAGGTCTTTATTTACCAATACTCGGGGCTTTGAACTGGGAGGGAAAATTGGGAAAGAAATATATTTTCAAACCAGTTACTATACCAACCAATCCAAATTCCCCCAGTACATTACTAATTTTATTCAACAGTACAATGTGGTTCCTGGTCAAGGCTATATTAAACCATTAGCAAATAATAGTTTTGATTATGCAAATGCGGATGGATTTATTTCTTTTACACCAAGTAAATACTTTACATTTCAATTAGGCAATGGGAAGAATTTCATAGGGGATGGATACCGATCTTTATTATTATCTGATAATTCGTATTCCTATCCATATTTTAAGATAATTACCAATGTGGGCCCATTCCGGTATATGAATATGTGGGCTCAATTAACCGATAATCATAATACCCCGTTTCAGGATAGTTTAAAATTCCCACATAAATGGGGTGTTTTTCAATACCTGGACTGGTCCATAGGACACCATGTAAATATTGGGGTTTTTGAAAATATAATGCTCCAGCCCCAGGATTTCTCTTTAAATTATTTAAATCCCATTATTTTCCTGGTTCCTGTTCAATTTTCGGAAGGTTCTCCGGGGAAGGTACTTATTGGTTTTTCCGGAAGTTATAAGTTTCTTAACCACTATGACCTTTACGGACAATTGGTGATTGATGAATGGACCATAAGCAAGGTTTTAGGAGATAAAGGATACTGGGCCAATAAGCAAGGTTTTCAAATAGGGATTAAAGGCTATAATCTTTTTAATTTGCCTAAGTTAAGTGGCTTATTGGAATTCAATAATGTACGACCATTTACGTATTCGGCAAATATTGAAATAAAGAATTATGGTAATTATAACCAGCCCTTAGCAGACCCCTTCGGGGCTAATTTTAAAGAGACCATAGGAATAGTAAATTATTCCTGGAAGCGCTTTGATTTTAGAGGGGAATTTATTTATACATTTTATGGAATGGAAGATCCAGCACATCCCACCACTAGTTATGGACAGGATATTTATAAGCCCTATACGTCCAGAACATCGAATGAAGGATATTTCATAGGTTCGGGAATCAAGACAAATTTCCTTTTCCAGGATATTAAAGCAAGCTATATGCTTAATTATAAAAATAATTTACGGTTAGAAATCGGCTTTACTCATCGATCCGAGACAAATGCCCTTGAATCGAATAAATCCACTTATTTAATGGTTGGATTACGGGGTTCATTCAGGAATTTTTATTATGACTTTTAATCCGGATATGGAATTAATTTCCACGAAGAATAAAGGATTTTTTATCCCTTTGGCATAAAAGGTATTCAAGATTTGGAATATGGCCATTTTCTTAATTCCTTATTTTAGAATTATCACATAGCGAAAATATTTTCTTTCTAATACTGGTTTATTCCTACTAGAGAAATTGGCTTTTTTTAAAGGCAACGCAGGGTTAATAATACTCGTACTGTATTGTAATCTATCCAATTTCTTCATGCGCAAGGACCTGTTAGAAACGCAAAAAGCTATAATTTCCATCTTGGTTTATTTTGACCTTTTTGATTATCCTTTAATTTTTAATGAAATAAGTCGTTTCCTTCCTATTAAAAGGACCGATTCTGAGCTGGAAGAAGGCATTATCAATCTGCTCTTCGGAAAGAAAATATTTCTGATACAGGATTTCTATTTGCTCAGGGACGATAAAGGTTTAGTGGACAGAAGAATCAAAGGAAATAGAAAAGCAATGGAAATGATGAAGAAAGCAGAAAGGATAGGAGAATTTTTAAGCCAGGTTCCTTTTATAAAAGGACTTGGAATATCAGGTTCGCTTTCTAAAAATTATGCCGACCATACCTCCGATATCGATCATTTCTTAATTATAAAAAGAAACCGTCTCTGGCTGGCTAGAGGGATCTTATTTTTTCTAAGAAAAATTGCCATTATGTTGGGCAGGAAGGATGATTTTTGTCTGAATTATTTTATTGATGAAGACGGACTTCAAATCAAGGATAAAAACATCTATACGGCCATGGAATTGATAACCCTGGCCAATCCTATGGGGAATGAGGTTTATGAAAACTTCCTGGAATCAAATACCTGGGCAATGGATTTTTTCCCCAATTATCCCTATACTTCCATAAAAGCCAAAAAAATTAAGGAAAACCATTTAAAAAGAACCATTGAAAAATTCTTGGATAATAGATTTGGGGATTATCTAAATATGTTATGCATGAGGTTAAATACCTATTTATGGGATAGGGATAAACAATTGGGAAAAAGGGATTCGAAAAATCAGGTTCGGGTAGTTGTATTTGATCAGCACTGTACAAAATTGAATCCAATGAATTTTCAGGAGGTGTTTTTGGTAAACTACGAGAAAAAATTATCCGAACTTTTTGAGAAAATAGATTTCCCTATAACCAGTTCCTCCGGGCCCATTGCTGGTTCCAGCTTTGGGATCCATAAAAAAGTTTCCTGAAAAGAACTGGACCTTAAGAGTTCTTTTTCAATGAGATGATATAATAGTCTCCTATATATTTCCATGGCCATCGACTTTTATACCTTGATTCCAAGTGCTTAAGTTGGGTATAAAGTTTGGGAAAATGTTTAGGGATCTTCTCTAAATAAGAGGGAGGAACCAAAGAGCATAATCCCTCCAAATCCAAAAGGGTGAATTCTTCTTTAAGATATCGTAAAACGTAGGAAGGGTTATAATACCAACACTTAAAATAAATGCCTTCTATATGTGCCTTTGCACCTTTTGGTCGAAAGAAACGCCGGAAAGCCGTATTAAAATGTCCCTTAAATGCACTTAAGACCTCCCATAAACAAAATGGAGGCATAATTACCAACACTATATAGCCTCCGGGTTTAAGTAGTTTGGGGAAATTTTCCAGGACTTTATTTAATTCAGGGGTGCAGTTTAATCCGGCAAAATTTGAAAATATCAGGTCGAAAGGGCCTTTGGTTTTTAGCAGGGATAAATCGGTAAAGGAAATCAATTCATGGCTAAGAAGGTGTCCCAGTCCCCTTCTGTTCACTTTCTCCACCAGAGTATTTTGCATTCCGGGTGATATATCGGTTGCATGTACATGGAATCCTTTATCTGCAAAAAATATGGCATCTTCTCCTGTTCCACTATTTAATTCCAGGATGCTGGACGGATTAGGAACAAGCTTAAGAACCTGTTCTCTCACTCTCCCCCTTTTATATTCAATAATGGGATTTCCTGAATAAATAGCATCAAATACCTTTGATTGTTTGGTAAAGGCATCCTCCGCCGAAAGTTTATTATCCGAATTTTCCAAGTTTTTAAGCTAATGCTTTTTCGAGTTTGTCCAGTTTTAATTTTTTCCAGTGAGAAAGGGGGCTAAAATAAAAATAGGAAATGGCCCGAATAATTTTCTTCCTATTTACCTGGAAAGGTTTATCGATGCACTCTGCTAAAAAAGATTTTGCCTTGTGTTTCCTATAATGGTAATGAACATATTGATATAATTCCTTATAGAATTTAGGTGAGTAGGTATTTCTAAATAATAAGGCCATTTCATTTGAATCCGTCCAATTTGTTTTAGTTACCAATTCGTTCTTGACCTTTTCATAAAAAACAGTACCCGGAAGTGGGTACGAGACGGAGATGCCAATTTGTTCAGGCATTAATGTGGTAATCAATTCAACCGTAGAATCGATATCTGTTTTTGTTTCATCCAGGTAGCCAAATTGGATAAAGAAACAAGGCTTAATTCCGTTTTTTTTCATTAAATCTGTGGATTTATGAATTTGTTCCAGGGTAATGCCTTTATCCATAGCATCCAGGATCTTTTGTGAGCCACTTTCTGCCCCAATCCAAATTTCATCACAGCCAATCCTGGCTAATCCCTCCACCAATTTTTCATCTACCAGTAAATCTGCCCTGGATTGAATTTTAAATCGGAACGATAAATTTTCCCTTTCAACACAATGAACAAATTCTCCTACCCAGCCTGGCTTCAATCCGAATATATCATCACAAAACCAAATATGGTCAATCCCAAAATTTGCGATTAAATAATTTATTTCTTTTACCACATTTTCAGGACTTCTCGAATTGTACCGGTTGCCATAAATAGGCTTCGCACACCAATTACATTTAAACGGGCAACCTCTGGTAGTGCTCATATTCATGGAAAAATATCCAGCACTTTTTTTCCATAATTGCGCATACCTTTCCAGGGAGATTAAACTCCAATCAGGTATAGGTAGACTATCCAGGGCTTTTAAGACATCTCTTGGAGGATTTTTTATTATGGACTCTCTACAAAAGGAAATACCCCTTATTCCGGAAAAATCTGTTTTCCCTTGTTCCAAGGTTTGTATGAGTTCCAAAAGGGTTTGCTCGCCTTCTCCATGCAGGATAAAATCGGCCCCTTTCATTAAATATTCTGCATAACGATCGGTCGAATCGGAACTGGATACGATTACCTGAATTCCCAGTCCCTTGGCTATTTGAATCATCCTGAATGCCGCATTTCTCATATTGGTCAAACACATTTTGGTTAGGTAATTAAACCCATCGTCGTAAATGACCAATATTCCCGGTTTTTCCTTTTCCAAGATTTCTTTTATATCCTCAGGGTCTTTTGAAAACATAGAATCCCAAAGGGATATATTATAACCTTCCGATTTTAAAAGGGTTGCTGCATAAACCGTCCCCAATGGAGGATAGGGTCTTCCTGATTCCCATTGTTTGGAATCGAATCGTAAAAAATAAGAATGGGTGAACAAGACTTTTTTCATAGAATTCCTCCAATATTCTTTATTTGGTTTACCTTATTTCCTGAATCCCTTTTCTCTGTATGGAAATAATGAAAAATGGGCTTTTCTGCCTAATTCGATTCCAGGTGGAAATAGGATTATACAAAATTTTGGGTGCAAAATCGTTCAGATCGTCCATTCCATGATGAAAATAATAACGAGACATTTCCGGAAAACCAAGATTGGAATAATACAGCTCTGTTCTCCTCCGAGCCTTAATTAATTCTGTTTTAGAATATAAGGGACTATCTATTAAAAGGATCTCACCGCCAGCCGATAAAATTTCTAAGGATTTTTGAACAGAATCGGGAAGACTCGGAAAGTATTGTATGGATGCGGCATATACTATTATGTCAAATCCCAATCCCCAGGACAAGATCGTGTCCAGATTACCATATCGGAAGTTTAGGTTTGGATTCAAAAACACTCTTTGGGCTTGATCGATTTCGAGTCGATGCGGATCCACGCCCAAAACCTCGGTATTTGATATTTTCGACAATTGATTCGATAGCCAACCATTTCCACAGCCTACTTCCAATATTTTTAAGGGCTTATTCTTCTTTTTTAAATAAGCCAAAATCCTTTGGCAAGAATATTTCCTGGTTCTCCATTCTTTAAAATAGGGATGCTGGGGATCTAAATCCGGAATTTTTTTTAATTGGGTATCGGTATAAATCCTTCCCTCTTTTTCCCTCAGCTTACCATACATTTCTTCGAAAGGAGGTATCATGAATTCCATACGTTTAAATGATCACGAATAAAAGGGTTAAGAAGTTGCTTGAAAAGTCCAATTTCTTTACTCAAAACAATAGCCTTTTCCTGAATTCAATTTATATTTTTTAAAGGGGATAAATTCAGGGAGCAAACACAACGTTTACAGGTTTCATTCATTTCAGGATCAAGATCTTTTCTGAATTGAACAGCCTTTTCCGAATTAAGGATTTCAAGAAGTGAATTTGATCGGATATTTCCCAGAGATTCTAAAAAAAAGCATGGGCGAACGGTCCCATCGGCTTCAATAACGGTCGAAACCCAGGGAGCATTACACTTTTTATAAGGGAAGGTCCCCAAACCATGTATCGCTGAATAATACCGGAATATATCCCATAGTTTTTTGGCGTTTTCTACAATAAAACCCTTCCATTGAATTTGATCCTGCATTGCCATAATTTCTTTCATTACTTCTTCTAATTGGGGCAATTCTTCTAAAGGAACTAATACTTCATTTTGCCTTTTAATATCCCAGGTTTCCAATCGATTAAAAGCCTGACTGGAAATATCGGCAGGCAGAAAACTAATAGAATCTAAGGACAATTTTTGGGCGGTATAAATTATATCCTTCCAGATTTTATAGTTTTCCCGATGTATAACGGTTCTGGCCGAAATTGGGTAAGAAGGGTATTTAGATTTAATCGCATGTATGCTGGTTTCCAGTTTTGAAAACGCGTTCGGTACAGCGCGGATTTTATTATGGATGGATGCATCACCATCTAATGAAACGATAAGGGAATCGACCCATCGAATAATTTCTGGAATATACCTTTCCAGACCAATTCCTGTGCTTAATAGGGTTATTTTTACATTGTTACCTTTTAAAATCTTACATAATTTAAAAAAATTAGAATTTAATATAGCCTCTCCCCCAGACATAACAACCTCCTGGGTATTTAATTTCCTTAGTGTCTGGCTAATTGGTAAAATATCAGATTCTGTCAGTTCAATTTTAAATTTATTGCCCTTCCAAATATCACACATGATGCATCGGCAATTACATCCACTATGAGGCATTAAAATGGCAATGGGTAGAGAAGAAATTTTATTTGATCGAAGCGTATGAATTCGTTTAAAAAGTTCTACCATAGTAATACTAGCTTTCATATGGTTATGATCCCTGGATTTCAGGTTGACGGTATTTCCAGATTTTCTGTAATAGTTTTATTTCATAGGGAAAATCATAAAAATCAAAATGGTAACGAAGGGAAGCAATTTTATGTAGAATATATTTTTTAGTGGCACTTAGTCTAATATCTGTATGAGTTGGGTAGAATCCATTTAAAACCGTTTCAAAATTTCTTATTCGATTAATCATTTGAGGATTTAGCCAGGGAGTAAGGGGATTTTTTCTCAGATCAAAGTTTTCCCATTCGGGAGATATCCAGTCTTCCAATTTTTCCGGAAAATTAAAACCGGATTTTAGGACTTCCTGATATAAATCTGAGTCTTCAGTGGGCACAGGACTATAGGTATATAGAACAATTTCCGTTTTAGGATTTACTTTTTTTACCTTTTTGATAAATTCCAGTTCGAAATTTATTTGTGAAAGAACTTTACGGGGACTATCTGCAGGCGTTCCCAAAACAAAGGAGTATTCCGGAATAATGTCAAATTTTTTCAACCTTTCGGCAAATCGAAGGATTTGTTCGCCATTCTGGGTGCCTCCTTTATCCATTTGCTTTAAAATAGAGTCATTCCCACTTTCTGCGCCAAAAAAGATCATCTTGCATCCACTTCTTCGAATAATTTCTAAAGAATTATCCGAGTATTTTTCCATGGTATCAATTCTTGCCTCTCCCCACCAATTCATTTCTTCTGGCATGATGAGATTGGCAAATTCTACGGCTCTTTTTTCTGAAACAAAAAAATTATTATCGTGGAATTCAATGGCATTGGCTCCCCATTTTTCCTTAATATATTTGATATCCCGATAAACCCGTTTGGCTGATTTGGCCTTCCATCTCCCCTCGTAAATAGGAACCACGGCACAAAAGGAACACGTAAACGGACAACCAATACTGGAATGGTAGGCTAAGGTCTTTGTACCCAAATGCGATTTACCCAAATACGTTGGAATGGGATAGAACCTATCCAATTCATCGTAAGGAAGGGCGGGTAGTGATTCCTGATCTAATAATTCCTCTTTAGGCGTTTTAACCAAGTCTCCCTGATCTAAATAAATAAGGTTCTTGATTTCCTTTACCGGACTTCCAGACGCTAACGATTCAATAAGCAATGGAAAGGCCTTATCACCGGGTCCGTTAATTATATAATCGACAAAGCCTGATTTTAATACGGATTTTGGGTGATTAGAAGGGAAATATCCTCCCCAGACCATAATCGTTTCAGGATATTTTTCCTTTATTAATTTTGCGAAATGGATAGCTTCTTTTAATTGGGGGCCTGGCATTACCGTAAAACCCAAGTATTTGAATTGGGAAGTTTGCAAATACCTGTCTATTTTATCCATCGGTTTTTTTTCCACATTCCCATCTACAAATACCCATTCAAATTTTCCTTGAATGGATGCAGCAATATTGAGTATAGAATTCGGAATTCTATACTTGAAGGTGGCACTTCTTGGATTAAAGAAAATAATTTTGCTCATGGAATTCATTCATTCGATAATACTCCCAAAAAGAAATTGAAACATCTACTCCATGTAAAGGGGACGTCAATTTTCAACTTCGGGTTGCCAGATCGATAAGATTTAAAGATTTGATTTTCTAAGCAATCGACCCATATGCTTTTTATATTTGGTTAAGAATGGGGCTCAAACAATTTTTATATAAGAAATTTAAAAAATTAAATTCTTTTCTTGTCCATAGGGAGTATAAATCATCACTTTCCTACGATTTATGGTCAAGCTCCTATGATCATCAGGAAGGAAATCTAATGCTGGATATGGATGCCCTATTGTTGGATAGATTAATCCAGAAAGGGATTTTAAACGGAAAAAGATTGGCGGACATAGGCTGTGGAACCGGCAGACATTGGAAAAAATTTGAATCCCAATATCCCGAACAAATAGTGGGTTTTGATGAATCGGAGGGGATGTTAAGTATACTTCATTCAAAATTCCCCAAACACCAAATTGTTAAAATTAAGGGGGATCAATTCCCGGTGAATTTTCAAAATAGATTTGATATTATTATTTCTACCTTAACCCTGGCTCATATAAAGAACTTAAAAAAAGCCATGATAGCCTGGGCGAAACTGCTCGATATAGGGGGAGAAATTATAATAACCGATTACCACCCAGACTTATTGAATAAAGGAGGAAAAAGAACTTTTGCCTTTGAAAAAAAATCCATTTCTATTAAGAATTATATCCATCCCCTGGATTTAATTATTGAGATATGGACAGGTTTAGGCTTTACCCTTATCCATAGAGATCAGATTTATATTGATGAATCCATACGGTCTTATTATGAAAATAAAAATTCCCTGGCCCTTTATGAAAAATTTAAAGGAACTCCATTAATCTATTCCCTTTACTTCAGGAAGGGGAAAGACTTCGGTCAAACCACGCATCCCTATTAAAAACTCCTTATATGCTATTAAGGAACCTGCATGCTCCAGACTCTTTTGAATTTATTCAGATCCTGATTCGGGGAGAAAAGATTAATACTATTCAATCCCAGGATTCCCCGTTTTTAGAAGGTTCGACTACGGGAAAATCGAAGGAATCGTGGGTAATCGATTTTAATGGGGCCCTGGTATTTCCTGGGCTTATAAATTCGCATGATCATATAGATTTTAATTTATTTCCTTCATTCCAGGGAGGGCCCTATCAAAACTATACGGAATGGGGAGAATTTATTCATAGAAATTACAAATCGGAAATTGAAAGAATACTAAGGATTCCAGAAAGACTAAGAAAGGAATGGGGGTATTATAAAAATTTGGTGGCCGGGATTACCACGGTGGTAAATCATGGTATCAAACTCCATTATCCATGCGAATTCCTGAACGTATTTGAAGATCTTCAATCCATACATTCCGTTCAATTTGATAAATATTGGAAATCTTCTCTCAACAATATTTTTAAGATTAAGAAAAGGGTGGCGATTCATATTGGAGAAGGTATAGATATACTATCTAAAAAGGAAATTGATCAGGTAATCCATCATAATTTCCTTCGAAGAGACTTAGTGGGAATTCATGGTATTGGAATGAATGTACAGCAGGCTGGATATTTTAAAGCTCTGGTATGGTGCCCAGAGTCCAATTTTTTTTTATTTAATACAACCGCTCCTATTCACCAATTAAAAGAAAGAACAAACATTTTATTTGGAACAGATTCGACCTTAACGGGAAGATGGAATATATGGGATCATATACGATTAGCCAGAAAAACCGGAATGCTATCCGATTTGGAATTATTCAATAGTCTTACCTTTTCTCCTGGACATTTTTGGGGATTAAATACGGGTAAAGTACAAGAACATGCCAAGGCGGATTTAATTATTTCGAAACGTTCCGGATATTCCTTTGAAGATTTTTTTTCCATCAATCCTGAGGATATCCATTTAATTATTCAGGCAGGTCGAATGGTTTTATTTGATAGTATTTTACTGGATCAGATGAATACCCTTGATTTAGCTTCGTTTACAAAAATCAGGATAAAGGAGAGTACAAAATATGTGATAGGTAATCTCCCCGCTTTAATGCATAAAATTAGGTGCTTTGATCCCGGTATAGTCTTTCCATTTTCAGATACCTAAAAAGCGTGCGATTTATATTTCTTTCCTATTTTAAGGCAAACCCCATCCAGGATCCTGAGCAATGGATTGATCAAATCCCCTATTATTCGGGAATTCTAGAAGCGTTAGCAAAAAACAATGAGGTGATCAGCCTGGAAAAAATACAGTTTACAGGGGAATTGACCAGGAATTCGGTTCAATATTACTTTAAAAAGGATAGGAGCCCAAGGTTAAAAGCGGTATTCTCATTGAATGAATGGGTTGCATCCCTAAAGCCGGATATTGTCCTGGTTCATAGTTTTCTATACCCCTTAGCGATTTTTCACTTAAAGCTTCTTTTAAAAGGAAATACCAGGGTATTGGTTCAAAATCACGCTGAAAAACCATCCAAAGGTTTAAAAAAATGGGCTCAACGTTGGGTAAGTACAAAGGTAAATGGTTTCTTGTTTGCATCGAGAGAATTAGGATATTCCTGGGTTCACTCCGGCAATATTGCCTCCAAAAATCAAATATGGGAAGTAATGGAGGTTTCCTCTCCCTTTTTCCCTATGGACAAAAAAGAGTCATTGGAGAAAACAGGAATGAAAGGTCGATTAAAATTTCTTTGGGTAGGTAGACTGGAGTCCAATAAGGATCCTATTACCGTGGTAAAGGGTTTTTTATCGTACGTATCGATCCATAAAGAAGCTACCCTTACTATGATTTACCAAACAGAGGAATTATTGGGAGAAATCCTTGGCCTATTGGAGAATTCTTCCCAAAAAGACTCCGTTACCCTTATAGGAAAAGTGCCTTATAATGAATTACCGGTTTGGTATACAAGCGCCGATATTTTTATATCAGGATCTCATTATGAAGGAAGTGGAACAGCGGTAGCGGAAGCAATGTCCTGTGGATGTATGCCTGTATTAACCAATATCCCCCCATTTAGGATGCTCACCAATAACGAAAGATGCGGTTTTCTTTACCATCCGGGAGATCCGGATAATCTCACAAAGGTCTTGGTAGGATTAAGGGAAGAAGAAATCTTTTTTCGTAAAAAATTGTCCCTGGCGTATTTTCAATCCCATCTTTCTTTCCAGGCCATTGCGGAGCGAATTCAGGTACTTTCCTCTGTTTAATGATATAGGGCCAGAATTTGCTTCACAGTTTCTTTAATAGGAAATGGCAACACAGGATGCCTTGGAGGATTGGGTTGGCTTAGTAGATGTTTCAGGGAGGGGATCATATCCTCTTTATTTTTTAGGATATGCCAATTTTCAATGGGTATGCTCATGGGTTCAACCAGGCTCACCACCTTGGCTCCCGCATATAAGGCCTCTAAAATTACCTGTGCAAAACATTCATATTCGGAAGTATGCAGAAATACCTTGGCGCCTTGCATCCATTTCAAAATGTCTGAATAGGGCAATTCCCCCAAGATTTGTAGATTATTTTCTAGTTCCAAGGTTTGCCTTAATTCCAATAAGGATTCCATTTCTGGCCCATTTCCACAAATTATGGCTCTCAAACCCGGGAATTCTTTCTTAAGGTCCTTGATAATCCTAATAAAATAGGCATATTGTTTTAAGGGGATTAAGGAACCAGCCCCCATTATATCTATTTCTTTTGAAAGGGGTGGATCAGGAAATAAATTGGGGTCAATTCCTATAGGAATACAATATTGAGGACGGTTTCCATAGTTTTTTTGGTATTCGTCTTGAATAAAATTGGAAATAGCGATTAATTCGAAACCATTAGGCTTTGTAATTTTTTGAAACGGGTTTCCGGATCTAGCATCCTGGCCCAAAATCCAGATAAAATGTTTGATTTTATAGATTTTTGAGAAATAATGCCCGATAAATCCACATTCTCCCATCCATAAACTTAATATCCCTAAAATTTTATATTCTTTATTTAGATTCCTCAAATATCTCCAGATAGGAATCCAATTGAATTTCCTGGATAAAAAATTTCCTCTCTGGCTCCCAAAGGACATTACCTTGGCCCCTTCGAAATAATAAGCTCTTACTTCGAAAGGATACCGGAAACTTAGAATGAATAAGGGAAGGCATGGATATTCCTTTCTAAGGTTTCTTACAAAATTTTGAAGAAAGGGTAAACAGGTTGTATCCTGGGGACTTTCAGGAAATCCAGGGCTTAATAGGACGAATACCTTTTTTTTGCTTTTCACGTATTTACAATTGGGTGGGATTTACCATGGATCCCAACCTGATTTCTTTCCATTCATTTTCTTGGGATTAAATATCCTGGTTCAGGAATTTTGATTGTTAAGATTTATCAATTTGTCTCCGAACCGAAAATAATTGGGATTATGGGTAATAAACAGGATCATTTTATCCTTTTTGGTTAATTCCTTCAAATTATTCAAAATAGTAAGGCCTGATCCTTCATCTAATTCACTGAAAGCCTCGTCTAAAATTAAAAGGTCAAAATCTCGGTATAAGGCCCTTGCTAACATAATTCTTTGCTTTTGTCCACCACTCAGGTTTTTCCCATTCTCCCAAACCTGGGTTTCCAAACCATTCTCCAATTGTCCAATAAATTCCTGCATAAAAGGTATCTGTACAAGATTCTCAAAAGATTTAGGATCTTGTACCTCGTCAGAAAGAATAATATTTTTAGAAATAGTATCCTGGAATATAAAAGAATCCTGATTCACGTAGGCCATAGATGGCCAGTATTCCTTCCTGTTTTCTGCATTGGATTTTTCCTTGTTAAAATAGATTTCTCCTTTATCTTCCGATAGAAGTCCTAAAATCAAATTCACCAGGGTTGTTTTGCCCGAACCCGATTTTCCTGTTAGGACAAGGAAATTTCCCTTTTCGATTTCGAAGCTTTGATTTACCAGGATGGGCTTTTTTTCAAATTGAAAATTAACTTCCCGGAAGGAAATACGTTGAAGCGGTTTTTTTTCAGAGTAAGGAGTATACCCTTTTCGAGCATTTTTTGGACTCAGATCTTCAATGGTAAAGGAATAGGTTTTTAATTGTGAAAGGGAATTCATTATCTTAACTATACCCGGTATAATTTTATAGGAGGCCGTAAGAAATATTCCGGTCTCCAGGATTAGGTTAACCTCCGTTGGTTTATAAAGGGTCAATATCCATTGTAATACCCCATAGCCCAGAACAGCAAATACCTCTAAAAATCGGGTGGGAAGCCCTTGAAGACTTTGGTTTAGAGCAAGGTATCCATTTAATTCTTTTTGATAGGGTAGGTATCGATTTTGAAAAAAAATCCTTTTGTTTTGGATATTGCTTATAATAAAACTATCCAATGCCTCCCGTAACGTTTGAAGGGATTTTTCACTGGAAATTTTTATCCCTTTTCTAAGGTGCTGAAGTTTTTTCCTGGAAAAGTAATTCAGAAGAATAAGTGGAGGGAGAAGAAGAAGAAATAAGCCCAGGAAAAGCTTTGAATTATACCAGGCAATTCCAGCCAGGGTGAAAAATATGGTAATAATTTGTGTAATGACCTCCTGGACATTCATGAGGATATAGGTAATAAACTCAATAGGCTCCTGGCTAATTTTCCGTATCTGAATAGAAGAATCTTCCTCAATAAACCGGGAAAACTCCTGATGGAGGTATTCCAGGAGGCTTTCCTTCGAAATTCTGGTTGCGATGCTAAAAAAAAATTTATTCCTTCGTTCCAAATGCAGAAATCCCAGGAAGTTTTTAAGTATAAATAGAAGAACGAAAAAGATTAAAAGGGAGGAGGATTGGTTTTCCAGTACCCAATGCCCCAATGAAATTTTATAGGGTTTAGGTTTTGAATAGAAATTGATAATCCATAATAGAAGTCCCAAGAACCCAATATCCAATGCATTAACTAATAGGTTAAATATATTAAACCCTATTAATTTCTTTTTTTCATCCCGGGTAAAAATTTTTTGAAAGAATATGACACGAGATAAGCCCATATACCTTTTAACCTTGGTCGGACAGGAAGATAGGGATTATCTGGAAAGAAATTTAGGAGGCTAATAAATTGGCTCCTTTTTTGGTAGCCAGATTTTGAACGGTCTTGATAATTCCCTCAACATCATATCCGCAAATATGATGTAATTCTTTTTGCTCACCCTGTTCAATAACATCGTCTGGTATGCCCAATCTTTTTATAGCAATTCCCTCATAATTATGGTCGGCCATGAATTCTAATACCGAGGAACCAAAACCTCCCATGATACATCCGTCTTCAATCGTGATAACCTTTTTGAAGTTTCGGAAAACCTCATGCAACAATTCCTGATCGATGGGCTTGATGTACCGGATATCATAATGAGCGGGGAAAATTCCGGTTTCATTCAGGGTTTTACTGGCTTCTATAACATAGTTCCCAATATGGCCTGTACTTAAAATAGCAATTTCTTCTCCATCCGAGATTTTCTGACCTTTTCCAATGGGTAAATATTGAAAAGGCTTTTGCCAGTCTATCAAAACGCCATTCCCTCTTGGATAACGAATCACAAAGGGAGATTTTGGATCCAATTGGGCGGTATACATCAGGTTTCTTAATTCCACTTCATTAATCGGGGAGGCTATAACGAGGTTTGGGATACAACGCATATAAGCTATATCGTAGGCTCCATGGTGAGTAGCCCCGTCGGCCCCGGCAAAACCAGCCCGGTCAAGACAGAAAATTACGGGTAAATTTTGTAAGGCGACATCATGAATTACCTGATCGTAGGCCCTTTGCATAAAAGTGGAATAAATATTGCAAAAGGGAATTAATCCCTGGGTTGCTAAGCCTGCAGAAAAAGTTACGGCATGCTGTTCGGCAATGCCTACATCAAATGCCCTATCCGGCATTTCCTTCATCATAATATTCATGGAACTCCCAGAAGGCATAGCAGGGGTAATACCCATGATCTTATCATTCTCTTTGGCAAGTTCTACCAGACTAATACCAAATACATCCTGGTACTTTGGGGGTTTGGGCTTATCGGAACTGCTTTTTTTAATTTCTCCGGTTATCTTATCAAATAATCCGGGGGCATGCCAAAGAGTTTGATCCTTTTCGGCCAGAGCAAATCCTTTCCCTTTTACGGTAATACAATGCAGGATTTTAGGACCTGGGATATTTTCCAGATCCTTTAATATCTTAATTAATTTGGGTAAATCATGCCCATCGACAGGACCGAAGTACCGGAAACTAAGAGATTCAAAGAAATTACTCTTACCAAAAAATCCACCTTTAATGGTTTTGGCAATTTTCCTTACTATGTGCCGGGCATCCGGTCCAAATTTGCTTATGGCCCCCAAAATATCCCAAACATCCTTTCGCACCCTGTTATAGGTATAGGATGCGCTCATATCCCTTAATAATTCTTTTAATGCCCCCACATTGGGGTCTATGGACATGCAATTATCATTCAGGATCACGAGTAGATTTGAACTTTCTACCCCGGCATTATTCAAACCTTCAAAGGCAAGACCGGCGGTCAAAGCCCCATCCCCAATAACGGCTATATGTTGTCTTGATTTTTCTTGTTTATAATGAGAGGCTACGGCCATTCCCAAAGCGGCCGAAATGGAGGTAGAGGAATGTCCTACCCCGAAAGTATCATATATACTTTCCCCCCTTCTTGGAAATCCACTAATGCCATCCAGGGTTCTATTGGTTGGGAAAACATCTCTTCTTCCGGTAAGAATTTTATGCCCATAGGCCTGGTGACCTACATCCCAGACTAATTGGTCGTAAGGGGTATTAAATACATAATGTAGGGCAACGGTTAATTCAACCACGCCAAGGCTTGCCCCAAAATGTCCTCCCTTTACAGATACAATATCAATGATATATTGTCTTAATTCCTGAGCCAGGCTTAACAATTCAGATTCACTCAGACCCTTAAGATCCTGAGGACTATTTATCTTGGCCAACAATTCGCCCGGCTTAAATTCCATAGAGGGTAAAAAACGCTTAACTTAACTAGGACCGTAAAGATATTTCAATATCCTTATTTTTTGATTCGTTTGCAATATTTATTCAAAGTGTGAACGAACAATCCGTAATTTGTGTTTTAATTATTTCAAAATTGAATTACGAAGTTCATCTTCCCCTGTTTGAGGGCCCATTTGATTTGCTGCTATTCTTCATTGAAAGGGATGAACTCGATATTCATGAAGTATCTCTTGCCTCCATAACCGGTGATTTCCTCGATTATATCCATAAAATGACCTCCTTGAACCTGGAACTGGCCAGCGAATTTATTTGGGTTGCTGCTACCTTAATGAAAATAAAGGCTAGACAACTTTTGCCCAGGCCTAAACTAGAAAATGAATTGGAGGAAATGGATTCCGAGCAAACCCTTATGCAGCGATTATTGGAATACAGACGGTTTAAGAACCTTCTTCCGGAATTTCAAAAATTAGAAGAGGAAAGATCTTTGGGCTATTCAAGGACTAATTGGGTACAGGATATACAGAGAATACAATCTTATTCCGCTTTGGGAGCTCCTTTGGAAGAACTTCAAAATTTGACCCTTTACCATATTCTCATGAGTTATAAACGGGTATTGGAAAGAAATCTAAAAAAAATAGAAATAAAACCACACTCTATTCAAATGATCCCCTATACCATGGAAAACCAGAAAAAACTCATTCTGGAATGGATTAGTATCAATGAAAGGATTGATTTTCATTTAATTGAACGGAATTCTCAGGATAAGCTCCAACTGGTATATTCCTTTCTGGCCATTTTGGAGATGGTACAGGAACAGATTCTTTCCTTGCAAATAGGACTTGGACTAAATAATTTCCGGGTTAGCCGGCTAGAAAAGACCCATTAATTTTTGGTTTTTTTCTAGCTTTATCGTTTTATTCCAATATGAAAAGAGACCCCCTAATATTTGATTTAATCGAGAAGGAAAGAAAGAGACAAATTACCGGTATCGAATTAATAGCATCGGAAAATTTTGTTAGCAAACAGGTAATGGAGGCTCAGGGTTCCGTTTTGACCAATAAATATGCAGAAGGCTTACCGGGAAAGCGATATTATGGAGGCTGTTATGTGGTAGATGAAATTGAACAGATTGCCATAGATCGGGTTAAATCCTTGTTCGGGGCAGTTTGGGCCAATGTTCAGCCCCATTCCGGTGCCCAGGCCAACGCTGCGGTGATGCTTGCCTTATTAAAGCCAGGAGATAAGATTTTAGGATTTAATCTGGCACATGGGGGTCATTTAACCCATGGATCTCCGGTTAATTTTTCCGGAAAACTTTATCAGCCCTTTTTCTATGGTCTTGTAAGAGAAACCGGATTGATCGATTATGATGAAATGGAAAGGGTAGCCCTCTTAGAAAAACCTAAATTGATTATTTGTGGCGCTTCGGCCTATTCCAGAGACTGGGATTATGAAAGAATCCGGTCCATTGCCGATAAGGTACATGCCCTGGTTTTGGCCGATATTTCTCATCCATCGGGTTTAATTGCCAAAGGCTTATTGAAGAATCCATTGCATTATTGTGATGTGGTCACCACCACCACCCATAAAACCCTTCGGGGACCAAGGGGTGGACTTATCATGATGGGCAGAGATTTTGAAAATCCAATGGGTCTTACCGCGGCGAAGGGAAGGATTAAATTAATGTCGGAACTATTAGATTCAGGGGTATTCCCAGGAACACAGGGAGGACCTTTGGAGCATGTTATTGGGGCCAAAGCTATAGCCTTTGAGGAAGCTTTGAGCCCGGAATATAAGGAATACACCTATCAGGTAGCAAAGAATGCTAAAATCCTGAGTGCTGAGTTTTTGGAAAGAGGTTATGGTATTATCTCGGGCGGCACGGATAATCATTTATTCCTGATGGATCTGAGAAATAAAGGGATCAATGGAAAAAATGCCGAAACAGCCCTCGGACTTGCAGGTATTACGGTAAATAAAAACCTGGTTCCTTTCGATGATCAAAATCCAAATACGACTTCCGGAATTCGGATAGGCACACCGGCTATTACTACCCGTGGTTTATTGGAAAAAGATATGAAGCAGGTAGCAGAATGGATTGATCAGGCCATTTTACATTTTGAGGATCCAAATCATCTGGAAAAGTTAAAAGCAGAAATTGAAGAATTTATGTCTGGATTTCCTTTATTTCAAGGGGAGCCGGTTTAGATGATCACTTTTTTACAAAAAAAAAGCAGGGAAGACCTTTGGGGTGTCGTTCCCTGCCCAATCTAAATTAACGCTCTCAGGTATTTTAACGCCACCAAAAAAGAAAAGTTACAGTTATTAAAATAATTTTTTAATTAAGTTATTTTCTTGATATTTTAAAACCTAAGTGCTTCAAATTAAGGTATATGCAATTGAAACTACCTTGATGGGAATATTACTATAAGTAAATAATATTTTTCCGCAGGCTTCCAGGGTGGCTCCGGTAGTGATTACATCATCGACCAGGAGAATTTTTTTCTGATAAAGTTCTTCCCCCTTCACTACCTTAAATTCTCCGGCCAATATATCAAACCGCTCCTTCCTGGTTTTATGGCTTTGGCTATTGGAGAAATGAGTCCTTTTTAAAAATTCTGTTTTTACCGGTTTCCCCAGAATCTGGGATAAACCAAGGGCAAATTCTTCACTTTGGTTAAAGCCTCTTTTTTCCTGCTTTTTTGGGTGTAAGGGGACAGGAATGATAAAATCCATATCCCTATACCTTGGTTCGGAACAAAGTAAAGCCCCATAATATTCTCCCAATAACCTGGCCGATTTCCAATCTTTATGGTATTTGATTTCATGAAGAATTTTTTGAAGAGTACCTCCCTTTCGGAAATAGAACCCGGAGCATATATCTGCGATTTCCAGTCTTCCTTCCATTTGTCGGAATACAGGGTTATTTCTATAGGTATGAAAATCGGTTAAGGGAAGTTTGGTTAGACAGGGGAAACAAATGCCCTTTTCCTGGTCCATCAGGGATAGACCGCAAGAAGAACAGGTTTCCGGGAATAAAACATCCAGAATACCATTACCAAAATCGAATAGAAGGTTTTTCCCTGGCATTAGGAAAAATTTTATAGGATTAATTTAGGAATTTATTTCCGAAACCGGGATCCTGACCGTGGATTCCTTTAAAGCCAATTGTCCGCAGGCAGCATCGATATCCTTTCCCCGGCTTCGGCGAATATTGGCAATTAAGCCCTTCTTCTGAAGATAAGATTCGAAGGCCTCAATCTTATTTGCCTTCGCATTCTGATAATTTGCCAGGGATATAGGGTTATATTCAATTAAATTGATTTTGCAAGGAAAATTCCGGGCAAACTGGTTCAATTCTTCTGCATCCGATATTTCATCATTGAACCGATCAAACACAATATATTCCAAGGTAATGGGATTCTTGGTTTGATTGGAGAAAAAAACTAAGGCATCTTTAAGCGCTTCCAGATTATTGCTCTCGTTAATAGGCATAATCTCATTTCGCTTTTTATCATTCGCTGCATGTAAAGATAGGGCCAGATTAAACTGAACCTTATCTTCGGCCAGCTTTCGGATTAATTTGGCAATTCCTGCAGTAGAAACGGTAATTCTTTTATAGGAATAATTTAATCCATCAGGAGAAGTTAAATGCTTAATGGCCCCCAGCACATTGGCATAATTCAGAAGCGGTTCGCCCATACCCATAAAAACAATATTGGTTAGGGGTAATTTATAGAGTTCCATTGCCTGGTTATGCATGAGGACTACCTGGTCTACAATTTCTCCGGGTTCTAAATTTCGCTTCCGGTCCATATAACCCGTGGCGCAGAATTTGCAGGTTAAGCTACAACCTACCTGGGAAGAAACGCAGGCCGTCATTCTTTCCGTAGTAGGAATAAGCACCCCTTCCACCTGATTTTTATCGGCCAGGTTAAATATGTTTTTTATGGTTCTATCTTTAGAAACCTGGTAATGAGAAATGGAAACCGAATCAATTTCAAATAGGGCATCCAATTGCTCGATAAAGCTTTTTGGCAAATTGGACATTTGGTCGAAGGAGAGGGCAGATTTTTTCCATAACCATTCATGAATTTGCTTCCCCCTGAAAGAGGGCTGACCTAATTCAACCACCTCTTTGATAAGGTCTTCCTGACTTAAATGTCGTATGTTTTTCTTTTTCCCCGGTATCGATCCCATTTTTTTATTTTTTACAAAAGTCCGAAAAAAAAATGGTTCCTACCCGATTAAGTTGCTGGTTGGGAAACCATTCTACCTTAGAACCAGGAATTTGATTAATATTTTGAAATGCTGGAGAAAAGAATCGATCTTCATTTTGCTATGCGACTAATCTCTTCCGATCTAATTTACTCCTTAATTCCTGCCTCCGGGGATACCGAGAATCTGGTAAATTCCGAAAAAGTTCTATCCGGAAATCAGGAGATTGCAAAACCTTTGGAAAATGGAACCCTGGTGATAAAAGATGATGGAACCATATTGGAAGTGTTAGACTATAGACCCGAGGGAGACCAGGTAGAAATATGGGAAGGAATTCTTTGCCCAGGTTTTATCAATGCCCATACCCATTTAGAACTTTCTCATTTATTGGGACAAATTCCGGAAAGAACCGGATTGGTGGAATTCATACTTCAAATCCAGAAGCTTCGAAAATCGGACCCGGAAAGTATACAGGAAAGTATAAAAAGAGCCTATTTCTCACTTTATCAGGAAGGGATCCTGGGTTTTGGCGATATTTCCAATGGGAGTGATTCCTTTGCCGTTAAGGAAAAGGGTTCGATCTATTCCCATACTTTTTTGGAATGTTTTAGCTTTTTACCGGCTAGGGCCGAATCGGCTCTGGAATCCGGAATGGCTTTAAAAAAACTTGCCCAGGCTGGTAATCTTTCCTCCAGCCTAAGTCCCCATGCCCCTTATTCCGTTTCAGAAAAGCTTTTCTCACTGATAAAAGAAAACGAGCCAGGCCTCCAAAGTATTCATAATCAGGAAAGCAAAGCAGAAAATGAATTTTACCAAACCGGTGAGGGGGATTTTAAAAAACTTTACGAAAGCTTTGGTTTAGATATATCCTTTTATAAGCCTTTTCAAAAGCCATCCTTGGAAACGTACCTTCCCTGGATGGGCCATCAGAAAAAATTATTGGTGCATAATACGTTTACCACCAAAGAGGAAATGGCATGGGCAAAAGAATTTGGGGTTACCTGGTGCCTCTGTCCTGGAGCGAATCTTTATATAGAAGGAGTTCTTCCCAATTTATCCATTTTGAAAGAATTTTATCCTGATATGGTTTTGGGTACGGATAGCTTAGCCTCCAACCATGCCTTAAGTATTTTAAGAGAGATGAAAATCATTCATCAAAACTTTCCTGATATTTCCCTGAACCAGATTTTAGTTTGGGCCTGTAAAAATGGGGCAGCTTTTTTTGACTGGGAAAATCTGGGTAGCTTTGAAAAAGGAAAAAAGCCGGGTATTTTAAACCTGAGAAATAAAGGGAATCCCCTTACCTTCGACGATCAAACCTTTTTACAAAGGATTCTCTAATCCAATGGTAAAAAGGTTTAAGGCCGTTTTGAAAAGAATTGAAAAAAGAAAAGCATGAGGATTATTCAAATACGAATCCATGGTAAAGTCCAGGGGGTGCATTTCCGGGAAGGAACCAAGGGGGTAGCCGATTTATTAAAAATAAGAGGCTGGATTCGGAACGAAGAAGATGGGACCGTTTTCCTGGAGGTTCATGGGGAAGAACCTGCCCTGGACTCCTTTAAGGAATGGTGTCATGAAGGTACCGATAGGGCAAAGGTGGAAAAAGTAGAATGGGTAGAATTGGAATTGGAAGCGGGAAAACATACCCATAACCTCCCCTATATTAATTTTCAAATCCTACGATAAATAGTGTCCACACTTAAAAAATTTGCCGGTCAGACAGCCATTTATGGCCTTACCAATATCCTTTCCCGAACCCTGATTTTTGTATTAAATCCGCTCTATGTCCATATTTTTGCTCCGGACATGTATGGGGTATTTTCCCTATTGTTTAGCTATACCTCCCTGGTGGCGGCATTTCTTTCCCTGGGAATGGAAACCACTTATTTTCGTTTTCTCAATAAATCGGAAGATAAAGCAAAGGTTTTTCAGAATTCATTCGTAACCCTTTTCCTTACTTCTTTCCTTTTTGGATGTTTGAGTCTATCACTTTTACCCCAGATAAGCGGGTTTTTTCAAAGCGGGACGCTAAAGTCGGTGGTCGATTATAAGCCTTTTATCGTTTTTTTTATCGGGTTTATTATCATGGATAATTTGAATGTGATTCCTTTTGCCCGTTTGCGGGCAGAAAACAGGCCCATACGATACGCTATCATAAAATCGACCGGAATTATCCTTTTTGTTTTATTAAACCTGTTTTTCTTATTGGTTCTACCTAAACTGGCCCAATTAAATGGATTTATAGGGTCCTTATTTCATTCCATCTATTTGCCAAAATGGATAGGCTATATTTTTATATCCAACCTCATTATGAGTGCCTATTCCCTGATCTGGCTAAGTCCTTATCTGAAAAATATCCGGTTCAGACTGGATTGGTATTTATTTAAGAATATGCTTCGCTATAGCTGGCCCATTCTGGTAGCCAATTTGAGTTACCTTATTAACGAAAACCTGGATAAAATCTACCTTCAATTCCTCCTTCCAAAAAACACCCGATTAACCCAATTGGGTATCTATAGTGCCTGTTATAAACTGGCTATTTTCTTAAACCTATTTATACAGGCTTTTCGGTTAGGAGCGGAGCCCTTTTTTTTTAGCCATGCATCCAATCCGGATGCCCGTAAAACCTATGCCCGGGTAATGTATTATTTTATAATAGTAGTATCCATAATTGCTTTGGGTATTATTACCAATATTACCTGGCTAAGTCATGTATGGATTCCCAATAAGTCGTATTGGTCTGGATTGGAAGTAGTCCCCATTCTGGTTTATGGATATGTTTGTCTTGGCATCTATATGAACCTATCCGTTTGGTATAAACTCACCGATCAAACCCAGTTTGCCCTATATATATCCGGTATAGGTGCTATTGTTACTATAATCTTAAACCCCATTTTAATACCTTATATAGGGTATATGGGCTCAGCCTGGACCACTCTGGCCGCTTATTTTATTATGATGGTCGTATCCTATTTCTGGGGACAAAAATATTATCCCATACCCTATGCTATGAGAAAGATTCTTTTAATCTTAATCCTATCTTTATTGCTCAGTTTATGTTCTTTTATAGTATTTCACCAAAACTTTTGGCTGGGTAACCTATGCTTATTGGTATTTTCCGTTTTTTTATTTCTTTCCAACCGAAGTGAATTTATGACCCTGATAAAACCGGTGAAAAATGTACAAAAACCTTAATCCTGGGATGGAATGGAAATAAAAATTATAAATAAAAGTACGAATCCCCTGCCTTCCTTTGAGACCGCTTATTCGGCAGGAATGGATATCCGGGCATTTTTGCCGGAAGGTCCTGTTCAATTGGATCCATTAAAAAGAAAGTTAATCCCAACGGGATTATTTATGGAGATTCCAGCCGGATTTGAAGGTCAAATTCGTCCACGCTCCGGCTTGGCCTTTAAACATGGCATAACCGTTTTAAACAGTCCGGGTACCATAGATTCAGATTATCGTGGGGAAATAAAAATTCTTTTGATTAATTTATCGGAAGAATCCTATACCATAATGCATGGAGACCGGATTGCACAATTATTAATTACCCGACATGAAAGTATTACCTGGGTGCCATCCATGGAATTGGAAAATACCGATCGTGGCTCAGGGGGATATGGACATACTGGACTTTCCTAAAACAATTAACTAACCAAATACAATCAATTATGAGAATTATTATCCCAATGGCTGGTCTTGGTAAAAGAATGAGACCGCATACCCTTACAGTTCCAAAGCCTTTAATTCCAGTAGCAGGAAAGCCAATAGTACAACGTTTAGTGGAGGATATTGTAGCGGTTTGTAACCAGAAGGTGGAAGAAATAGATTTTGTAATTGGTCGTTTTGGTAAGGAAGCCGAAACCTTATTATTGAAAGTAGCCAGTGATTTAGGGGCCGTTGGAAAGATATTTTACCAGGATGAACCCCTGGGAATTGCCCATGCCATATATTGTGCCGAACCGGCTTTACATGACCAGGTTATTGTGGCTTTTGCCGATACGCTTTTTAAGGCAAACTTCAATTTAGACCCTAATCAGGATGGAATCATTTGGGTTCAAAAGGTGGAAGACCCTCGTCCTTTCGGCGTCGTAAAATTGGATCAAGACGGTATAATTACGGATTTCGTCGAAAAACCGGAGAATTTTGTTTCAGATTTGGCCATAATTGGTATCTATTACTTTAAAGACGGTAATAAATTGAAACAAGAAATCAAATATATTCTGGATAACCAAATACGGGAAAAGGGAGAATTCCAATTAACCACCGTATTGGAGAATATGAAGAAAAACGGAACAAGATTCACCACCGGTCAGGTAGAAGAATGGCTGGATTGTGGGAATAAGAACGTAACTGTATTTACCAACCAAAGGGTTTTGGAATTTAAAAAAGGAAAAGAAAATCTCATTCATTCCAGTTTAAAGTCTGAAAATTCTCTGGTCATTGAGCCTTGTTTCATTGGAGAGAATGTGGTTTTGAATCAATCTATAGTGGGTCCCCATGTTTCGATTGGTGCAGGATCCGTCATAACCCGTTCCGTCATAACCAATTCCATTATTCAAACCCAATCCAAAATTTCTGATCTGAGAATTGATAATTCGATGATAGGGAATTCGACCGATTTAAAAGGAAAAGCCATTGAATACAGTATCTCCGATTATAGCACACAAGCCTAGAAAACTATTTCAGACCATTCTAGCTTTAGGGGTTTTAGTAGCTGGATTTAATAATTCGGTTTTTTCACAAAACAGGGTTATGGCATCTACGAATTCCTATTACCATGGTTTGTCATTTTCTGGGACGTCTTTAACGGTAGATAGTTTACAAAGCGAAGAACTCTTATTGGAAGGGGTCAAGGAAAAAATTCTTGGCAATATGACCCTGGCCGCCGATTATTTTAACCAGAGTATTTCGGCCGATCCCAAAAATGATGCCTCCTTGTACGAGCTTGCTCTTATTAATGTAAACAAGAAGAATTTTCTGGAAGCTAAAAACTTCATTCAAAGGGCTTTGGAAGTAAAACCTTCCGAGCCCTTTTATCTGGACGTCCTATTGGATGTTTGTTCCGGATTAAAGGATAAGGAAGGGATGCTAAGCACCTTCAGTCGTTTAATAGAACTCCAGCCCTCTAAACCGGAATATGTGATGGGGAAATCGGAAATATTACTGGAATTAGGAAAACCGGAAGAGGCAATACAGGTGTTTAATACATATGAGAAAGTATCCGGTGATTATAATCTGGCCGAACTTCAAAAGGAGAAGATTTATTTAACTAATAATAACCAGGAAAAAGCCCTTGCCAGTATTAAGGTTCTTTTAGACAGGTATCCTGGAAACACCCGATATTATTTATTGATTTCTGAGGTTTATCGTTCTCTGGGTAAGCCGGAAATTTCCTGGGATAGTTTAATCTCTGCACAAAAAAAATCGCCCCTGGATGGTTTTATTCGATTAGGCTTCTTTGAATTTTATGCCGGGCAAGGTAAAACAGCCCAGGCAGATTCTTCCCTTGAAAAAACTTTTGAATCGGGTGATATTAGTTTGGATCAGGAATTACAAATTATAGACGATTATTACCTGAAACAGAATTTGGGCTCCTTTACTTTTGCCAAAAAAATGATAGATGCCTTGGTTCAGGATAATCCCTCTAATAAACGAGCCCTGGATATCCAAAATCAATTATCCCTGAAAATGCATTCCAATCAAAATGAAGATCGCTTATTCCTTGGGAAATACCTGGAAAAGGAAAACGGCGATTTTAAAACCTGGAATAAATTAATTAGTATGGATTTCCAGGCTGGGGATATGAATGCACTTTGTATCCATACCTCCAGGGCCATCGAATTATATCCCAACCAGACCGTTCTTTATTGGTATTTAGGGGTAGGAGAAAAAAATTTAAAAAACTATGCAAAAGCATTGGAAGTCTTACAGGCCGGAATGGGTATGGCCTTCGGTGCGAAAGAAAAGGAAGCCATTTTATTACAGGAGATGGGGGAGATTTATCAGGCCGAAGGGAAATATAAATTAGCCGATTCAGCCTTTAAAGAATCCTTAAAAAGAGAGTCCAGCCCAATGGTCCTGAATAATTTTGCGTATTATCTTTCGTTAAGAGGGGAGAATCTAGGTATGGCAGATTCCATGGCGAAAAAAGCAAATCAATTGGAAACGGGGAATGCCAATTATGAGGATACCTACGCCTGGATTTTATACCGGGAAAATAGGAATGCCGAGGCTAGAATCTGGGAAGAAAAGGCTTTAAAGGATGATAAAAATAATGGAGCCAATTTCTGGGATCATTATGGCGATATTCTTTATAAGGACAAGGAATATGAGAAATCCCTCGACGCCTGGAAAAAAGCCTTGCGCTTAGGCTCAAAGAACGTACTTTTACAAAAGAAAATTGATAATAAACATCCATGATGAAAAAAATGCTTTTCCTTGGCCTGGTTTTGGGAGTATTGATGGGCTGTAAAAGCAAGCTAAAAAAGGAAAGCGGAACACCTCTGGCACCAAAGACCCCGTCGGCGGTTACTTCAACGGATAATGGTCTGAAATCAGCATTTTTTTCCCATTTGGATTCCAACGAATTTAAGTTCCAATCCTTTAACGCCAAAGGTTCCATTCATTTTACCCGTAATGGAGATAGCCATACGGCCGATATAACCATTCGTATTAAGAACCACGAGATTATTTGGTTTTATGTGAACCTAAGTATAATTCCCGTAGCACAGGGGTATATTACTCCAACCGATATTAAGATCAAGAACCTATTATCGGGAGAATATATTCATAAACCTATATCCTACCTCCAGGAATTATCCGGTATTCCAATAAGCTTTAACGATTTACAGTCTATTTTAGTGGGTAATAAATTGAATGCTTTCCTGGATGATTCTACCAGGCTTAAAATTTCCGGATTGGGAGAGTTTTTATTGGAAGGGAGTCAAAATAATATCCAAAGGAGATTTTCCTATAATCCACAATACCGTCCTATGGTAATTGATTTAATGGATTCCCTCCATAAAAGGAACGTTAATTTAAAATATTCTAATTTTCTGGCCCAAAATGGTACTTTTATCCCTCAAAGTATCCAGATTTTAGCGAAAGCTGATGATAATAATCTTGAAATTCAGATGGATTATCGCAGAATACAATTAAATCCGGATCAGGATTATCCTTTTCACAGTCCAGATGATTCAAATTAAGAATTCCCCATTACATTATAGCCTAAAATCCCTTCTTATCCGGATTTTTGCATTGGTGAATTGGGCTGGGAAAATGCCCTATTTATTCGGCTTTATTTTTATCCTCTTCCTTTCCCAATGGCCTTCCAGGCTTTTGGCCCAGGCTCCCTCCAAAATCGAATTATTAAAACAAAAGCAGCAATTGCTTAAGGAAATAGAGGAGACCAATAAAATATTGAACGAGACAGAGAAAAATAAAAAAACCTCGGTAAAGCAATTAAGGGCATTGAATTCCCAGATCCAGGCAAGGCAGAGTTTAATCCAAACCATTAATTCCCAGGTAAACAATCTGGATAACGAGATTTCCGATAATCGATCCAATGTAAATTCCCTTCAAAAATCCCTGAACAAATTGAAAAGGGAATATGCTGCCATGATACGCTATGCCTATATAAACCAGGGGGCGTACAAGCGATTAAGCTTTGTATTTTCTTCCAATTCATTTAACCAGGCCTATAAACGTTTAAAAAGTTTACAGCAATTCAGTAATTATAGGCAGGAACAGGTCGATGCAATTCAGAATACGGAGAATAAGATCAATACCAAAATCAAGATTCTGGATAAAAACAAGGAAGATAAATCCCGTATGCTTTCCGAAAAGGAAAAGGAGAAAAAACAATTGGACAGGGTAAAGGTGGTCGAATCGAAAAAAGTAAAGGAGCTCGATGCCCAATCCCAGGAATTGCAAAAGAAGCTTATGGCCAGCCGAGCTAAGAAAAACCGTGTTGACAATGCCATCCAGGCTATTATTCGTAAGGAAATAGAAGCTGCACGAATACAGGCACAGAAGGACGCGGAGGCAAATACGGGTAAAAAGCCACCAATAGGTAATGGTAAAGGGCCAACCATTCTCAACAATACGCCTGAAGCGGAAAAGCTTTCCAATGATTTCCTCGATAATAAAGGACGATTGCCATGGCCGGTGGAGAAAAGAGGGAAAATAACGGAGAATTTTGGAATCTATAGTGATCCTACTAATATTCGAGTAAAACATGATTCCAAAGGGATTACCTTTGAGGTGGCCAATAATGCATCGGTTAGATCAATATTCAGTGGAACTGTTAAAAAGGTGGCAAATTTTGGGGGTACTTATGTGGTTTTAATCAATCATGGAGAATATTTTTCGGTTTATTCGAATCTTCAATCGGTTAGTGTTCATGGTGGTGAAAAAGTGAATACCAAGCAGGTTATTGGTGTGGCAGCTTCCGATCCAGATGAAGGTAGCACGGTTCAGTTTTCCCTCACCAGAGGGGAACAGTTTTTAAATCCGACATCCTGGTTAGCTAACTAAATCAGATTACCCTATTAGAATCCAATTAGAAATTGTTTAAAATTTCCTTTCAAAAACTTATACTATAATTAGTAGTATATTTGATTCCATTTCTTAGTTGAATTTCGTATATAACAGAAAATGAAAACGGTATTATTGTTTTTAGATATTGGAGGTCCAGAACTGGCATTGATCTTGTTTGTGGGACTTCTACTTTTTGGAGGAGATAAACTTCCCGAACTTGCCCGGGGATTAGGTAAAGGAATCCGTGATTTTAAGGATGCCTCCAATGGGGTGAAACAGGATTTGGAAGAAACCATGAAAAAATTGGAAGAAGACCATAAAGCATAAGTCAAAAAAATTAATTCATATTTAATATTACGGTAATGGAAAATGGTATTTTATTAGGGGTCTTTGGTCTGGGTGGTCCTGAGATGATATTAATTGTAGTAGCAATTCTAATCTTTTTTGGAGGTTCTAAAATTCCTGAATTGGCCAAGGGATTGGGAAAAGGAATTCGTGAATTTAAGGATGCGGCCAATGGGGATGCAGACAAGGATAAAGCCCCAGCAGAAAAAAAAGACTAATTTTTCTCTTATTTTACGTAAATCTTCTTGAAACGATATACTGCTTTATCTGCTATTAAGACAGATATAAGTGCCGGTTTATTAAGCCTGGATACGCTGGCCAAATATTACCTGGACAGAATAAAAAAGTTTTCCCATTTAAATGCCTTTTTGGAGGTTTATGAAGAGGAAGTTTTGGCCCAGGCCAGGGATCTTCAAAATAACTGGGAAACACGAAAACATGAACCCTTATCCGGTATGTTTATAGCCTTAAAGGACATGATATCCTATAAGGATCATGCTTTATCGGCTTCCTCAAAAATACTTGGTGGGTTTAATGCCCTATATAATGCTACTGTTACCGATCGTTTGGTAAAAGCAGGTGCGATCATCATAGGCAGGTTGAATTGTGATGAATTTGCCATGGGAGGATCTAATGAAACCTCCATTTACGGTCCTGTCAAGAATTTTCAGGATGAAGCACGGGTTTCCGGTGGCTCGTCGGGAGGTTCGGCAGTGGCTGTTCAGGCGGATTTATGCCTGGCCACCCTGGGCACTGATACAGGGGGGTCCATCCGTCAGCCTGCTTCCTTTTGTGGGGTGTATGGAGTAAAGCCCACCTATGGAAGAGTATCCCGGTATGGAGTGGTAGCTTTTGCCTCTTCCTTTGACCAGGTAGGTCCAATTACCCAATCTCTGGAAGATTCAGCTCTATTATTAAAGGTAATTGCAGGGAAAGATGAGAAGGATGCGACAACCTCTAAGCATTCCGTTCCTGATTTTACCAGATTCAAGAAACAGGAAGATCCAAAAAGGATTGCCTATATCGAGGAAACCTTGAATAGTCCTGGCCTTGACCCGGAAGTAAGGGAACGCATGCTGGGCCTGATTGAAAAGTTAAAAGATCTTGGCCATACGGTCGTTCCTGTCTCCTTTCCTTTATTGGAATACGTAGTACCCACCTATTATATTCTTACCACTGCAGAGGCTTCTTCCAATTTATCCCGGTATGATGGGGTTCATTTTGGTTATAGAAGTCCCTCTGCCCATGATCTGGAATCGACCTATAAGCTTTCCCGATCGGAAGGTTTTGGCAGGGAAGTGAAAAGAAGAATCCTTTTGGGGACCTTCGTTTTAAGTGCTGGTTATTATGATGCCTATTATTCAAAAGCGCAAAAAGTAAGAAGACTTATTCAAAACCAAACCCTCGATATTTTAAAGGATCATGATTTTATTTTAACACCTACAACCCCTTCAGTGGCGTTCAAGATTGGTGAAAAATTGAATGATCCCATTGTCATGTATCTGGAGGATATATTTACGGTTCAGGCCTCGCTTACCGGATTCCCGGCCATTTCTCTTCCCTTATTCCGGAATTCACAAGGATTGCCCTTTGGAACCCAGCTTTTAAGCGGTCCTTTTAAGGAAGAAGACCTATTTTCCTTTTCCAAATACCTGGAAGAGAATATGAATAAAGAACTGGTCAGGTAACTTAATTCTAGGTTAAATCGTAAAACCTATAAAATTCTTGAATACTTAGAATTGGAATTTTACGTTTATCCCGAACCTAAAAGCTAAAATAAAAAGGATTGCTATCCGATATGCTTAATGGATTAGGGAAATAAATCGGATTATTAAAGCCAGATGAAAAGAATTATTCTATTAAGTATTTTATTGTTCCATTTTCTTAGCGGATTTTCACATTCCCTGTCCGCATATTCGGATTCATCCCGGGACCGCGCCAAAAATAATTCTACCATCCGTCTTAAGCCCACAACAAACTGGAGCCGAAATTTGGTTAAAACGGAAGATACCAGTCTGGACCCTCTTATTGCCACCAATATTGATTCTGCACTGGTTATGGACAAGGACTTTCCAATGCCGGTCAATGAGAGCAGTTATTTCGAAAATGATTTATACAAGAAGCGATTAGATACTCTTTCTAAACAGATCCCCTTGAACTATAATGAATTTGTTCAATCCTATATCAATTTATACCTATACAAGAGACGACCTTTAATTGAGCGGTTATTGGGGGAAGGGCAATATTATTTCCCATTATTTGAAAAAGCCTTATGCCAGTCGGGGGTTCCTGCCGAATTGAAATATCTTCCTATTATAGAGTCTGCATTAAACCCATTTGCTGTTTCCCGGGTTGGGGCCACAGGACCCTGGCAGTTTATGTATGGTACCGGGAAAGATTATGGTCTTCAGATTAATGCGGAATTGGATGAAAGAAGGGATCCGTATAAATCCAGCCTGGCGGCTGCCCATTATTTCAAGGATATGTATGCCCGCTATGGGGACTGGCTATTGGTAATAGCCTCCTATAATTGTGGAAAGGGTAATGTAGATAAAGCGGTTCGAAAGGCAGGAGGAGTAAAAAATTTCTGGGCCATTCAACGATACCTTCCCCGGGAAACCCGAACCTATGTACCCGCTTTTATTGCAGCTTCCTATGCCATGAATTTTTATAAGGAGCATGGTTTACACATGGTTCCAGCCCAGTGGAGTATGCACCCTGACTCCATCAAACTGGATCAAACCGTTTCTTTATTGGCCTTGGCAGAAAAGCTTTGTATTTCAACCGAGGAGATTAAACGGCTAAACCCACAATTTCGAAAGCCAATTGTAAAAGCAAGTCCTGAAAATCAGGTTGGAGTATTAGTACCGGAAGGAAATGCGGAAAGAATTCCCTTATTGGTAAACGAAATGAAATCGAATCCCGACGAGTATTTAAAAGTAAACTCAGAATATAATGGAGAGGCCGGTGGGGGTTCTATTTTTCTTCGATTAATTCATTACCGGGTACATAGAGGGGAGACCTTGTCGGCCATTGCCGGGAAATATTCCTGCAATGTAGCCGATATAAAAACCTGGAATCATTTACATTCAAACCAATTGGAATTAGGTCAGAATTTAAAATTAAAACTAGGTGCAAATGTCAATTCCAATGTTCATCTTCATACCCGTATTAAAGTAATCCATTATAGGGTAAGGAGAGGGGATACCCTGGAATCTATTGCCATGCATTACAATATACCAGTCAGCCATATTAAAGGGCTTAACCGCCTACACTCGAACCTGGTAAGGACTGGTCAAAGTTTAAAGCTGGGAAATTCCATCTAATCCCCCCCTAACCAAGGCAGAGAAGTATTTTTTGATTGGTTTTAATAAGCCAGATCAGGATTTTATTAAATTAGCTCTCAACTAGCTCACCAATGAACACGCCTAATAAAAAACAGGATGCATTGGATTACCATTCATCTGGTCGTCCGGGTAAAATTCAGGTAATTCCCACCAAACCCTATCAGTCCCAAAGAGATTTATCCCTGGCCTATTCGCCCGGAGTGGCAGAACCCTGTTTGCGCATTGCCGAAAATGAGGAGGATGCCTATAAATACACCACGAAAGGAAATCTTGTGGCCGTAATATCCAATGGAACCGCAGTATTAGGATTAGGAGATATTGGTGCCCAGGCATCTAAACCTGTCATGGAAGGGAAAGGACTATTATTCAAGATTTTTGCCGATATCGATGTCTTTGATATTGAGCTTAATATCCATGATACAGAAGAATTTATCCGAACCGTGAAGGCCCTTGAGCCTACTTTTGGAGGGATCAATCTGGAGGATATTAAGGCTCCGGAATGTTTCGAAATCGAGACGCGTCTTAAAAAAGAACTGAATATTCCTATCATGCACGATGATCAGCATGGCACGGCTATAATTTCAGGAGCGGCTCTTTTAAATGCGCTTGAAATAATCGGAAAGAAAATTTCTGATATTAAAATGGTGATAAATGGTGCCGGGGCTGCGGCTATTTCCTGTACCCGTATTTATGTGGCTCTTGGAGCAACGCTTGAAAATATTGTAATGCTGGATAGGACCGGGGTAATACGCAAAGACCGTGAGAACCTGGGCGATATTAAAAAGGAATTTGCCACCGACAGGGATATCAATACTTTGGAGGAAGCATTAAAAGATTCGGATGTTTTTATCGGACTTTCTTCCGCCAATGTCATGACAGCCGAAATGCTCTTAAGTATGGCACCTAATCCCATTGTGTTTGCTATGGCCAATCCGGATCCAGAAATTTCCTACGAACTAGCCATTGCTACCCGTTCCGATATCATTATGGCTACCGGACGATCCGATTATCCCAACCAGGTAAATAATGTTTTGGGATTCCCCTATATTTTCCGTGGCGCTTTAGATGTTAGGGCTACCCAAATCAATGAAGAAATGAAATTGGCCGCGGTTTATGCTATTGCGGGACTGGCTAAAATGTCGGTACCGGAATCGGTAAACCTGGCGTATAATGATAATCATATAGCCTTTGGCAAGGATTATATTATACCCAAACCCGTCGATCACCGACTGATAACAGAAGTTTCTCCGGCAGTTGCTAAGGCGGCCATGGATTCAGGGGTGGCAAGGAAAAAAATCCTGGACTGGGAAGCCTATAAAATTGAATTAAAAAAGAGATTGGGGCTGGAAGACCGAATTATGAGGGGCTTGGTTACCAGAGCAAAAAGCAACCCCAAACAAGTCGTTTTTGCCGAAGCCGATCATTATAAAATATTACGTGCGGCTCAGATTGTACGGGAAGAAGGAACCTGTTCCCCGGTTTTATTGGGTTCCGTTAAAAACATTGAAAAAATAGCCCAGGAAAATGCGGTGGATTTAAGAGGAATGAAAATCCTTGATCCTACAGAAAATCAGGGTAAATTGGATTTATACGCCGAGATTTTCTATAAAAAGCGTCAAAGGAAAGGGGTCACGATGGATGAGGCCCGTTTATTATTCCGTGACCGAAATTATTTTGGCTCCATGATGGTCGAAATGGGCGAGGCGGATGCTTTAATTTCAGGACTGACCAAAGATTATGCAAGTACCATTCGTCCGGCCCTTCAAATAATTGGGACCGAAAAAGGCGTTAAGAAGGTAGCCGGTATGTACATGATGCTAACGAATAAGGGGCCTGTTTTCTTCGCAGATACCACCGTGAATATTGATCCCAGTGCTTCGGAACTGGTCGATATCGCGGTTTTGGTAGATCGTTCGGTTCGTAAATTCAATATTAAGCCTCGTTTAGCCTTTTTATCCTATTCTAATTTCGGATCAAACCCCGGTAGTACCCCCTTTAAAATGAGAGAAGCCATTTCTATTTTACATGCCCAATATCCCGATATGCTGGTTGATGGAGAAATGCAGGGTAATTTTGCCATGAATGAAGAATTATTAAAAAATAATTTTCCTTTTTCTAAGCTAAGCGGTTCGGCTGCCAATACCTTATTATTCCCTAATCTGGAATCAGGTAATATCGCCTATAAACTTCTTCAGGAATTGGGAGAAGCCGAAGCAGTGGGCCCCATTTTACTGGGCTTGAATAAATCCGTCCATATATTACAATTGGATAGTTCGGTTAGGGAAATCGTAAATATGGTTAATATTGCTGTTGTAGACGCGCAAACCAAATCTCTATGATGGATTATATTTCGGGAAAGCTAATTCGTAAACAGCCTACCCATCTCGTTTTGGAAACCGGGGGTATTGGGTACTATATAAATATTTCCCTGAATACCTTCTCCCAATTACCTGCGGAAGGAACGGGAAATGTAAAAATCATGACCTATTTAAGTATCAAGGAGGATGCCCATACTTTATTTGGATTTTTTGAAGAAGGGGAAAGGACCTTATTCGGGCATCTTATTTCGGTTTCCGGAATCGGTCCAGGCACAGGAAGAATGATTCTTTCTTCCATGAATCCGGCCGAGATTGGTCAGGCCATTGCCCAGGGGGATATTCAGGCTTTACAACGCATTAAAGGAATAGGTGCGAAATCGGCCCAAAGGATTATTTTGGAAATCCAGGATAAAGTAAAGAAAGAAACATATAACTTATCCAATTTTAATCCCGTAAACAATACCGTAAAAGATGAAGCGTTACAAGCTTTAATTACGCTTGGCTTTGTAAAAAATTTAGGACAGAAAGCATTGGAAAGGGTATTGGAAGAAAATCCGGAAGGATCTCTTCCCCTGGATAAGTTAATAAAGCTGGCCCTAAAGCATCTTTAACGCCTCGATAAGTAACATTATTTTGAAAAAAGTTTACCAATTTTTCCTTCTGGTTTGTTTGGGCTATTCCGGAATTCAGGTCTTTTCAAGGCCTTTGAATAAAATTGGCTATCGGTTAAGCCCGATCCACTCCTATCAAAAAAGAGCCGATACCGATACCCTTCATTTACATTATCCCTTAAAATACAAATCCAATATTTTAAGGCCTCCCCATAATCCTATCGATCTGAACGATCCCCTGAATATTGTTCATACAGTCGAATATGATCCGATTACCAAGATGTATATTATCTCGGAGAACATAGGAGGAAGGCCGTATTTATACCCCCAATACCTAACCTTCGAGGAATACTCTGCTTATCAGCTTAAACGATCGGAAGAAGAATATTTTAGAACCAAGGCGGGAGGTTCGAGTATTGTTAAAAACAGGGGATTAATTCCCAGCCTGGTGGTCAATTCTGAATTATTTGACCGGATTTTTGGAGGGAATAGAATAGATATTAAGCCTCAGGGCCAGGCAGAACTAACCTTTGGGTATCAACATAACCGAAACGATAACCCTCTTTTTAATACCCAGCAAAGAAGCCAGGGGAGTTTGGATTTTAATGAGAAAATTCAAATAAACGTGGTGGGACAAATTGGGGAAAAATTAAAAATTCTAACCAATTTCAATACAGAAGCCCAGTTTGATTTCGAGAACCAGGTAAAATTTGAGTATACAGGAACCAAGGATGAAATTATAAGGAAAATTGAACTGGGTAATGTCAGTATGCCCCTGCCTACTACCTTGATTACCGGGACCCAGAACCTTTTTGGACTAAAAACCCAGTTACAATTTGGAAAACTCGGCATCACCACCATCCTATCCCAACAAAAGAGCCAAAGAAAGCAAATCAATATTAATAATGGCTCGCAACAGAATACTTTTAAATTCAGTGCCGATAATTACGATGCCAACCGACATTATTTCCTGTCCCAGTACTTTAGACAAAACTATAATAATGCCCTAAAGAATCTTCCCATCCTTAATTCACCTGTGGTAGTAGGAAGAATTGAAGTTTGGGTAACCAATAAAACAACCGGATTGAACTCCAATGCCAGAGACGTAGTGGGATTTTTGGATCTTGGTGAAAAAACCCCGTATAATCCTTCTTTTCAGGGTGGGATTTCCAGTTATAATTCTCCCTATCCAAATAGTAAAAGGGATCCAGTGTTTGGAACCCAACCCTCCAATAATTTATTGGATAAGATTCCAGCCGATGCCCGAAATACCAATAGCGTCAGCCTGAATAATTTCTTTCAAAATTCGGGGGGGACCGATAACTATGGGAAAATTACCTATGCCCGATTATTGGGACCCAATGAATATACCCTAAACCCAACCTTGGGCTATATATCCCTAAACCAGCCCCTGAATTCCGATGAAATATTATCCGTAGCCTATCAATATACGGTTGCTGGAGTACAATACCAGGTTGGAGAACTCTCTACCGATTTGCCAGTGAATCAGAAAACCCCACAGGTATTATTCACCAAACTTTTAAAGAACGCGGTTACCAGGGTAAATTTACCTACCTGGAACCTACAAATGAAGAATATTTATTCCCTTGGAGCCTTCCAGATCAACCCCAGTAATTTCATTTTGAATATTTCCCATTTAGATGTGAATTCTGGGGTGGAAGAATTGGTTTGTACCGAGGGAGCCAATACCACCGGTAAAAGATGGCTTCAGTTAACCCAAATGGATAATCTGGATGCCCAGCAGGAAAGAATACCCGATGGAATTTTCGATTTTATCCAAAATATAACCATTGATCCGGTGGCAGGTACTATTATATTCCCAGTATTGGAACCCTTTGGAGCAGATTTGGCCTCACAATTCGGTGCAGGGGAAACAGCTCTTAAGCAGAAATATGTTTTTCAGCCTTTATACGATTCTACTAAGTATGCGGCTATGCAGTTCCCCACCCTGGATCGATTTTATTTAAAAGGAACCTACCAAAGTGCGGCTACCGGGGAGTATAATTTGAATGCCTTTAATGTGCCCCAGGGTTCGGTAGCAGTCACCGCTGGGGGAATTCCCTTAATTGAAGGTCAGGATTTCACCGTAGATTATAATTTAGGTAGGGTGAAAATTCTTAACCAAAGCCTGATTACCTCCGGTATTCCCATTCAGATTAATCTGGAAGATAATTCATTATATGGTTTACAACAAAAATCCTTATTGGGAACCCGTTTGGATTATATTGCCAACAAGGATTTTCATTTGGGGGCTACCCTGATGAATTTATCCGAAAAACCCCTGACCCAGAACGTGAATGTGGGATCGGAATCTATTAATAATACCCAGATTGGCTTGGATGGAGGGTATCACGGAGTCTCCAAATGGTTAACCAAACTGGTAAATCAAATTCCCCTCCTCCAGAAAAGCAATACCCTTTCTACATTTACCTTAAATGGGGAAATAGCCGAAATGTTGCCTGGTCATAATGCTGCCTTAAATATTGCCGGGGATAACGGCGTGGCCTATATTGATGATTTTGAGAGTACGTCTTCCATTATTGATTTAAGAAGTGCCGTAGGATGGTATTTATCGGGAACTCCACAATATTTCCCTGAAGCCAATTTGAACGATAATTTATCATACGGGTATAATAGGGCAAAGCTGGCATTTTATAATATTGATCCTATTTTTTACGATCGATCCAGTGCTCTCACCCCCTCCAATATACAAGGAAATGTGGCTGAATTGTCCAACCCCAGGGTACGAGAAGTTGACGAGCCGGAAATTTTTCCTAATCTTCCCATCGTAAACGGACAATCTCTTTTAACCAATACCCTGGATTTGGCTTTTTATCCAAAATTGAGAGGCCCGTATAATTATGATTTTACTAATGTCAATTCGGATGGTACTCTAACCAACCCCCAGAATAGATGGGGAGGCATTGTCCGCTCCATGCAATCGACAGATTTTCAGGCATTGAATGTTCAGTATATTGAGTTTTGGGTAATGGACCCTTTTCTTACCAATCCGAATTCGGCCGGGGGTACTATATATTTTGATCTGGGAAGCATTTCGGAAGATATTTTGAAGGATGGTCGTCAAAGTCTTGAAAATGCCCTTCCCGGAACTGCAGTAGGCATACCTGGTATAAATGGATTTGTGGCTAGCTCCAACACAAGTGATAGTACCGCATTGGATACCACCGCCTGGGGAGCGGTCTCCAGAACCCATCCGGTAACCCAAAGCTTTGCCAATGACCCTACCCAAAGACAAGGCCAGGACGTGGGATTGGATGGTTTATCGGATGCCAATGAACAGGCCTTTTTTGCTGGTTACCTGAATCAGGTCTCCCATAAAGTAAATGCTTCTGCCATGGCGGCGATCAAGCTGGATCCTTCCTCTGATGATTATCATTATTATCGAGGTCCCGATTTAGATCAGGCCGGGGCCGGTATTTTGAAGCGGTATCAGAATTATAATGGTTTGGAGGGGAATTCCCCTACCAGTGACCAGAGCCAGGCAGCGACAGGAATTTCTTCTACCGCCAGTACCTCCCTCCCCGACCAGGAGGATGTAAACCGGGATAATAATTTAAGTACCACAGAGGCCTATTATGAATACCGGTTTTCCGTTAATCCGGATTCTATGGTGATTGGGAAAAATAATATTGTAGCCATACAATATGATGCACCCGGTGTTATAAAACTGCCCAATGGGACCAGCCCGGGTGTAAAATGGTACCAGGTAAAGATTCCCATTTCCAATCCTATAGCCAATATCGGGGGAATTTCGGATTTTAATTCCATTCGCTTTATGCGGATGTTTATGACAGGCTTCCAGGATACCTCTGTATTACGATTTGGACGAATGCAATTAACTCGCGGAGAATGGAGACCCTATGCTTCGAATATTCCTTCCCAGGTGATTAAAGATCCTGTAGTCCCGGCTCAAAACACGAATAATTCTACCGCCGATGTCGGGGTAGTCAGTTTATTTGCGAATTCAACCAATCGGCCCAATGGAATTGAGTACAATCTCCCCCCAGGCATTCAGCAACAACAAAATATTAGCTCCCTGCAACAGAATTTAAAACTCAATGAGCAATCGCTGGTGTATAATTTTTACAATGTGGCCGATGGCTTTACTACTTTGGCCTATAAAAACCTGGGGGGCTTAAATACTAATAAATATGGCCGTATTAAAATGTATATCCATTTGGAAGCAGCCCAGTCCAATACCGGGTTTAATCCAGGGGTATTAAATGATAATGACGTTCAGGCAGTGGTTCGCCTGGGCCAGGATTATATCAATAATTATTATGAATACGATATTCCCTTAGCGGTAACCCAGCCGAATGCGGGTCAGGATCAAAATAAATTATGGCCTAGTTCCAATAATCTCGATGTGGCTTTACAAACCCTAAAGAAAGCCAAATTAGCCAGAAACACCGCCTTATTAAATGGGGTTCCATGGCCGTTGAATGTCCCCTTTGTTTACCAGGATCCGGATAACCCTTCCAACCAAATTCAGGTGGTGGGAAACCCGGATTTAAGTAAGGTGATTATTTGTATGATGGGGGTTAGGAATCCCTATAAAACCTATTCCAAAAACGACGATGGTCTTACCAAAAGCGGGGAAATTTGGTTTGATGAGTTGCGTTTGGTAGATTTTAATGAAAATGGAGGGTGGGCTGCCACAGGAACCGCCAACCTGAAACTGGCCGATTTTGCCAATATAACGGTTTCCGGATTGCATAGGACCGCCGGATTTGGAACCTTGGAATCGGGTTTAAACGAACTGAGTACCAATGGTGAGTCGAAATATGATATCACCACCAATTTAGACCTCAGTAAATTTTTCTCTAAGAAGTCGGGGGTGAACCTGCCCATGTTTTTTTATTATTCTCATGATAAGATTACTCCTCAATATGATCCCAATAATCCGGATATATTGCTGAGCGATGAATTGAAAACCTATACCAATTCTCATCAAAGGGATTCTGTTATGAATGCGGCAATTGAGATTGATACCAGGAAGAGTTTGAGCTTCTCCAACGTAAGAAAAATGCGAACGGATCCAAAAAAGAAGCCCCATTTCTGGGATATTGAGAATTTTAGTGTTTCCTATTCTTATAATGAGGTTACGCAATCCAGTTATCTGGTTCAGAATTATATTGCCAAAACCTATAAGGGTGTTTTAGAATATGGGTTTCAAACCAAGCCAAAAGGTTGGGCTCCCTTCCAAAAATCAATTAAATCACCATGGTTCACCTGGCTTCGGGACTTGAATATTAATTTAATTCCCTCCAGTTATAATTTCCGTCTGGATGTAGACCGGTTTTATAGTGAAAATACGCTCAGGGCGAATGAGGCCAATGGGTTTTATCAGGCACCTACCACCTATAGCAAGACATTCTACCTAACCCGTAACTATGGTTTGCATTGGGACCTTACCCGTTCCTTTAAAATTGATTATTTATCGACCGTTTATTCATCGGTTGATGAGCCTGATGGTGCTTTAACAACCCATTCCCGGGATTCTACCCGCTCCAATTTATTTCATTTTGGGAGAAATACGGACTTTACCCAAACGGTTACCTTTTCCTATACTTTTCCATTCAATAAATTCCGGTACCTGAACTGGATGAATTTAGGAATGAAATATGGGGTAAATTATGAATGGCGATCGGCTTCCCTGGCTGTTTTGCGATCGGATACGGCCAATCTTGGAAATTCCATTCAAAATCAACGGCAAATTGGGGTGGAATATAGTATGGATATGGCTAGTTTCTATAAGCAGTTTAAATTTCTAACCCGTGTACTCGCTAAGCCAGGAGGACTAAAATCGAAGCCGGATACCGCAAGAAATAAAAATTCTTCCTTATTGGCCCAATCCAAAACCGGTAAGAATCCGAAAAAACAGGCATTGTTAACCCATTCCGATGTGCAAAAAACCGTTAGCCCCTATGTCCGCTTATTTTTCGAATTATTAACCAGTATAAAAAGTATTAAATTAACCTACTCCCGGTCGGAAGGTACCTTTATCCCCGGTTTCCTCCCAAAACCAAAGTTTTTAGGGGAGGATTTGGCCATGGGTGCCCCCGGATATGGATTTATTTTCGGAAGTCAGGCCGATATACGGGCAAAGGCTGCCGCAAAAGGCTGGCTTACCCATTACGCCGGTCTGGAAACCCAGTATGTAAAAACATTTCAAACGAATTTAAATCTTACGGCCTCCCTGGAACCCATACCCGATTTAAAAATTAATTTAAACGGGGTAAAAACCTTTCTTTATAGCACCCAATCCAATTTCCGATTTGATTCGGTTTCTCAAACGTATGCAGAACAAAATCCCATTACCACAGGCTCATATACTATTACCAGTATTCCTATAAAAACAGCTTTTGAAAGACAAAATGGAGGCATCACAGGATTAACCTCCACTTTTCAAACTTTTCAGTCCAATAGGACCATCGTTTCCCAGAGACTTGCTGCCGGAAACCCCTTATCTATTGGAGATTCATCGGGATATGCCTCAGGATATGGACCACAATCCCAGGATGTTTTAATCAATTCATTCCTGTCCGCCTATAATGGGGTTAATCCGAATAAGATTGGATTTAATTTATTTAAATCCATCCCCCTTCCCGGATGGAAAATTTCGTATAGTGGTTTGAGTAAACTACATGGTTTAAAGGAAGTATTTACCTCCCTAACTATCACCCATGGTTATAGAGCCAATTACTCCATTAATAGTTTCACTTCCTCCCTCGCGTATAGCACCGACTCCAAGGCAAGGGATGAAAACAATGATTATTTCCCTAAATACCAAATTAGCTTTTTAAATATTTCAGAATATTTTGAACCTTTAATTGGCATCGATGCCCGATTTAAAAATAATCTTCTTACCCGTGTTCAATACAATAAGAACCGGGTTATCAGTTTTGCGGTGGCCAATTCCCAGCTTTCAGAAATATTCAATACGGAATTGGTGATAGGGGCAGGTTACCATGCAAAGAATTTTCATCTTCCTTTCCGGATTAAAGGAGAAACCGTGGTATTAAAAAATGAATTGAATTTGAAACTTGATTTTGCCATTCGGGATAGTAAGTCGCTGATTTATCAATTGGATGTCCCGACTGGAACGGTTGCAGGAGGTTTGAGAAATGTTTCCTATCGACCTTCCATTGATTATAATTTGAGTAGGGAATTTAATTTTAGCATTTATTATGATGCCAATAGCACCAAGCCCTATACTTCCAATTCTTTTAACTCCTCTTTCTCCACCCTTGGTATAAGTATGCGATTTATAATAGGTGTTTAAATAAAAGTATATTTGCTGAAAATTGAACTATGAACTTTCCAAACGAACTAAAGTACTCCAAGGATCATGAATGGGTTAAATTGGAGGGTGATATTGCTATAGTAGGAATTTCCGATTTTGCACAGGGGGAATTGGGAGATATTGTCTATGTGGACATACCTACCATTGGAAAAGAATTGAAATCAGGAGAGATATTTGGATCAGTTGAGGCAGTAAAAACCGTTTCCGATCTATTTATGCCCATGGATGGGAAAATTTTGGAATTAAATGCCGATTTAATGGCGCATCCCGAATTGGTGAATTCAGATCCTTATACAAATGGATGGATGGTAAAGATTCAGGTGAATGCAGATGCCAAAGACATGGGATTATTAAATTCTGATGAATATAAGGCCCAGATTGGCGTTTCTTAACCGTTATCCTCTTAGTTTCTTATGGGCAGGGTTCGTTTTCGTGCTTTGTGCGATTAAAACTTCGAATATCCCTTCCGATGGATTTTCCTTTCCGGGAATCGATAAGGTGGTTCATTTCACTTTTTTCCTGCTATTAGGTTTATTCCTGGTTTATGAAGACCATAGACAACAATATTCTTCCAAGTCCCGTTTAAAAGCAAGTCTGGGTTTGCTTTTATTAGGACTGGTTTACGGAGGAGGTATAGAATTATTACAGAAATATATTTTTACCTATCGCTCGGCCGAATGGCTTGACCTGGCAGCCGATATGGGAGGATGTATCCTCGCCATTGCATTGTTTAATTTTATCCTTACCAAAAGAAAAATTACGTATTAATGGGCTTTATAAAAATGTACTCAAAGATGTACCTAATATTATTATTAGGAGGATTTTTATTCTTTACTTCCTGTGCCACAAGAAATTGCCATTGTCCCCATGTCAGTAAGGTTTCCGATACTCAAAATGCGAACGAAAAAAGGGTTTAATTACCTGGAATAGTTTGTTTATATGTATATTCTCTTCGAAACCAGTTCCAGGGAACCATTAGGAATGGGGATATAAGGATTGATATTCCTGGTTTCTCTCCTTATTTTTATTTGGATTTATTATAAATAAAGGCGACTTTCGGAGGGAATTGAGTATGAAATTATCAGAATTGGTTATTGGGCAAATTGCTAAGATTCAGGGGTTTACAGATCTCGATGTTTCCGTAAAACTTCTTGAAATGGGTTGTGTTCCCGGAGAATGGGTGAAATTAGTTAAAATTGCCCCATTCGGAGATCCTATTTCTATTTCGGTTTCCGGTTATGAACTAAGTTTAAGAAAAAAGGAAGCGGCAACGGTGCTGGTAATTTAAATTTTGTGGAAATTGATATTAAAATTGCCCTAATAGGGAACCCGAATACGGGAAAATCTACCCTTTTTAATGATTTAACGGGATTAAATCAAAAAACAGGAAATTTCCCAGGGGTCACCGTCGATAAAAAAATTGGGTACCATGTAAGTCCCAATGGTAAAACACTTCAAATAGTAGATTTGCCAGGAATTTATAGTCTTTATCCCCGGGCGGGGGATGATAGAATATCCTATCAGGTATTATGTGATCTGAAGCATCCGGATCATCCTGAAAAAGTAATTGTTGTTACCGATGCGTCCAATTTAAAAAGGAACCTATTATTATTTACCCAGGTAGCGGATCTCAAGATTCCCCTGGTTCTGGCCCTGAATATGATGGATATTGTTCGAAAGAATGGTATTGAATTGGATATTGAAAAATTGAGTGAGGATTTAGGGGTCCCTGTCATTCCCATTAATGCGAGGGGAAATGAAGGACTGGAGGAATTGATCAGGGCGATAGAAATAGCCGGACCTCCCAAACTAAAAGGAACGATTCAGGAAATGGAATCTCTGGCTCCTGAAATTTTATCCGATCTGGAATTGGAATTTGGTTTGGACAATCCCTATTCCGCGCTTCAGCTGGCACACCAATATCCATTCTTTTCTTCCCTAAATGAAGAGGATAAGAGTAAGATTAAAGACTTACGTGAAAAGCATTCGTTCGATTCAGCCCGGCTTCAAACCAGGGAGACGATTCAGCGATACCATTTCATATCCGAGGTCCTGGAAAAGAGTCAAAGGCAATTAATGGAACCTAAGCTTGTTTCCCAATCGGAAAAAATTGACCGGGTATTGACGCATAGGATCTGGGGCTTATTGATATTTATTGGAGTTTTATTCCTGGTTTTCCAGTCCATTTTCACCTTGGCCCAATATCCTATGGATGTAATCGACCATGGATTTGGCGCATTGGGAGATTGGATAAGAACTTTTATGCCCGATAACCCATTAACTAGCTTATTAATTGATGGGGTTCTTGCCGGTTTTCGGGGAGTTGCCATTTTCCTTCCCCAGATCCTTATCCTTTTTGCATTTATTGCCATATTGGAAGATACCGGTTATATGGCCAGAGTTTCCTTTATGATGGATCGACTCATGCGTAAGGTCGGTTTGAATGGGAAATCGGTGGTACCCTTAATTTCTGGGGTGGCTTGTGCCGTACCGGCTATTATGGCTACCAGAACCATAGAAAATTCAAAAGATCGGTTAATTACTATTTTGGTAACACCCTTAATGTCCTGTTCTGCACGATTACCGGTATATACCCTTCTTATCTCTCTTTTTGTTCCCAAAGGATATTTATATGGGATCCTGGATTATAGAGGATTATGTTTATTGGCTATGTATCTCATAGGATTTTTCTCGGCAATAGGGGCCTCCTCCATTCTGAAAATCATATTAAAAACCGATGTGAAATCCTTTTTCCTCCAGGAATTACCCATTTATAGAATGCCCAAAGGCTCGGATGTATTCTTTACGCTTATCCAAAAAGGGAAGACTTTCCTTTTCGAAGCCGGGAAGGTGATTGTTGCGGTTTCCATAATTTTATGGGTATTAGCCTCCTTTGGCCCCGGAAATCGTTTCCAGGAGATAGAGAAAAAATACGCCAATCCAAAATGGGAATCGGGTTTGAGTCCAAACGAAAGAGCTTTGGAAAAGAAATCGGAAAAACTAGAAAATTCCTATGCCGGATTAATGGGGCATTTCCTGGAACCGGTTATTAAGCCCCTTGGATATGATTGGAAAATCGGAATTGCCCTGATCGCCTCTTTTGCTGCCAGGGAAGTTTTTGTGGGTACCATGTCTACCCTGTATAGCGTGGAGGGTGATAAAGATGATCAAAGTTCTATCCGGCAAAAAATGCAGGAGGCAAAGGATCCTGAAACTGGAAAGCCTGTTTTTTCCTTCCCGGTTGCATTTTCCTTAATGATTTTTTATGCCTTTGCTATGCAATGTACCTCCACCTTGGCCGTGGTTTATAGGGAAACCAAATCCTGGAAATGGCCGGTTTTTCAATTTGCCTATATGACAGGATTGGCCTATTTCTTTAGTTTTGTGATCTATCAAATTTTAAAATAAAGTTTTCATTGGATCGAAATATCCAAATTCTGGATCATTATTTACCTCCTGAGGCCGCTCCGGTAATTGCCACCTGGATAAACCGGTATCAGGTAGAGCTGAAAATTAGTAAATCCCGTCAAACAAAACTTGGCGATTATAGAGCTCCCTTCCAGGGTAAGCCTCATAGGATTTCCATTAACCATAATTTAAATCCTTATTCTTTTTTAATTACCCTGATTCACGAATTTGCACATTTAACCTGCTGGAATGTCCACCAATTTAAGGTAAAACCCCATGGAGAAGAATGGAAACAGGAGTTTAAAAAATTAATGATGCCCTGGATTGAAAACAATTTTTTCCCAAAGGAAATTCAACATGGTCTATTAGGCTATATGCAAAACCCGGCAGCCTCCTCTTGTACCGATTTACATTTGATGCGTGTTCTGGAAAAATTCGATTTCGTTAAGCATGACCAATATAGCCTGGAAACCTTAGCCCCGGGAACGATATTCCAGATTAAGGATGGCCGAATTTTTATTAAAGGGGAGAAATTAAGAAAGCGGTATCGATGTATGGAGAAGAAAACGAAAAGGGTCTATTTATTTAACCCTCTAACCAAGGTATACCTGGATATAAACCTGGATTAGTCTTTTTTCATTCTTAATTCAAGTGCAATTCGCCAAAGTCCGTCGTTCCCTAATCGCCAAATTCGCAAATACGAGAATTTTTTATCATGGTGGGTTCTTCTATTAATATCCACAAAATCACCGGTACCATGGGTAAACCCTAAATCATTCGAATAGCCCACGAAACTGGCCGCTGGACGGAAAACCAAATAGCCCTTTCTTGACCCCAGGGTTTGCAAAACACTATCCCGGCCCTTTACAGGATTTTGACCGTCTTCCAAAAAGCGAGCATCCTGGGTTAAATAATCTTCATAGGCCTGTACCGTGGTACGGGTAGACATTAGGGTGGCAAAAAGAATATCGGTAGTTAGTAAAATATCCTTGCTTTGTTCCAATATTCCCGGATAAATGGAAGGATAAATCTGCGTAACAATGGAGGGATAAGAAACCTGAACCGGAGAGGAGGAAGGCTTTGGATGAGTGGTTCCCCCGTCGACAAATAGTTTCCATTTAGTTTTATACGGTTCCTTGATCCAAATAGAAACATAATCGCCAAACTGGGTGGAATCACTTAAAACGTTTCGGTAAGGCCCGGTAGAATATCCAAAATATCCATCCTTGGAAACTTCCACCCAGGCGGGATCCCAACTTAAATTTCCCTGAAAATGGGTATTTTTTTGGTAATAGGCTGGTCCATTGGTTACCTCAGGTCGGAAAACCAGGGATTTTTCTGCCAGCACATTTAAATAGGCAAGCCTTTGGCCCCGAAGGCTCAGGTCCGTTTCAAATGCTTTTTCAGCCTGGATTAAAGATAAAATGGCTTTATCCGGCTTTTTTTGAGCCTGTAAAATGGTAATGGGAAATATATAACCCGTAATCCCAACAAGTATTACCCAATACGAAATATTTTTTTTCACTTTTCTATGACGACGAATTCGATTTAGCCTCCCGATATATATTCTCCAAAAGCGTTTGTCCAACCGCTTTCATTACCTCTTTATCTAAATGGGACATTGTATCACCCTGAGTATGCCAGTATTTATAAAATCCTGTATTGGTTTTATCTGTTAAATCAATAATATCGATCGATGGAATATTGGCTCCTTTATTGACCACTACATGGTCATCAATAATGGCCCCTTCCAGTTCATGATAGGCAAAGAACTGCGAATAGCCTAATTCATTTCCTAGATCCCAGATTTGTTTTACCAACTTTGGATCGTTTTGCATGGAGGCCTTTTCTTCATTAAACACTGCTCCCTGGCCACCTACCATATCCAGATTAATGCAATACATGGGGTTATATCCTTTTACCGGAGGGTGGGCTACCCAATACTGGGTTCCCAGACACCAGGTTTTTTCGCCTTCTGATTCATCATGCTTCGCACCATAATCCTCAATATCCCAAAATATAATGTCTACACCCAATTTAGGATTATTTAAATGGATTTGACGTGCTAATTCCAATAATATCCCAACGGCACTGGATGCATCATTGGCACCGTCGAAAGTTTTGGTCGCTAAAGCAGAATCGGTTTCCTGATCAGAAAAAGGTCGGGTGTCCCAATGTGCCGTTAATAAAATCCGGACCGGGTTAGTTGGGTTATAAGAACCAATTATATTCTTTAAGGGAAAGGTTTTACCCGTATATACCTGAGCACTACCCTCCTGAAAATAGGAGCTTAAACCATATTCTTTTAATTTACCCAATAAATACCGTGCACATTTTTCATGGGCTTCGGTACCCGGTATTCTCGGGCCAAAATCTACTTGTTTCTGTGTAAAGGAATAGGCTGAATCTGCATTGAAATTTCTACTTAATTTATTTAGAAGGGTATCCGTCTTGGATTTATTCGATATCGTTTGATTTCCTCCCGATCCCAAACATCCCATAAGGAATGCGAATGATCCAAAAAGGATAATACAAAGAAATTGTATTCCGGGATTAAATTTGCGTCCAGGTCGTTTCATTTTTTGAATCATTAAGTTGTATACCCAATTCCCCTAATCTATTTCTAATAGAATCAGAAATGGTATAATCTTTATTTTCCTTTGCCTTATCCCGTATTCCTATTAATAATTCGATAAAGGGATCCAGGCTTCGGCTTTCTTCTTTTTCCGATTCCATTCCCAAAATATCAAATAAAAATATATCGAATATAGATTTAAACTCCATTAATTCCTCGGCCGATATTTCGTCCTGTCCATTAAACGATGCCTGTAGTATTCCTGCGGCATGAAATAATTCAGCAATCACCACGGGAGTATTAAAATCATCGTTCAAAGCCTGGTAGCAATTTTGTTTAATGGTGCCTGATTTCTGATTTTTTCCTGGTGAGGTCTTTATTTTGGGGATTAACGAATAGGCATTAAACAAACGTTTCATGCCTTTTTCGGAGGCTTCCAGGGCCTGACTTGAAAAATCGAGGGTACTTCTATACTGCCCTTGAAGTATAAAAAACCGGATGCACATGGGACTAAAGGCACGGCTTAACAAGTCATGGTTCCCGGAATAGAATTCCTTCAATGAAATACTATTTCCAAGGCTTTTACCCATTTTTTGACCTTCGACCGTAATCATATTATTATGCATCCAGTATCGGGCAGGATTTTTATGATGACAGGCGGTCGATTGGGCAATTTCTGATTCATGGTGAGGAAATATTAAATCCATTCCACCCCCGTGAATATCAAACTCCTCCCCAAGGTATTTATTACTCATGGCTGAACATTCCAAATGCCAACCCGGGAAACCAATGCTCCAGGGGGAGGACCAACGCATTATATGCTCAGGACTTGCTTTTTTCCACAAGGCAAAATCTTCCGGATTTCTTTTCTCAGACTGTCCTTCCAATTCCCTGCGTAAACTTCCTGCACCGGCAATCAAATCTTCAATCTTCCTTCCGGACAATAAACCATAGGGATTCGTTTTCGCATATGAAATGAGATCAAAATAAACAGAACCTTCCGAAACATAAGCATAGCCCGCATCCAGAATCTGACCTATCATTTCGATTTGTTCAGGAATATGACCCGAAGCTCTTGGCTCAATACTGGGCCGTAGTACATTCAGTTTATCCATATCATCATGATAGGAATCCATGTATTTTTGGGCAATTTCCATGGGTTCCAGTTCCTCTAAGCGGGCTTTTTTTGCCAGTTTATCCTCTCCGGAATCGGCATCATTGACCAAATGGCCCACATCTGTGATATTTCGAACATACCGGACCTTATATTGTAAATGCTTGAGGTATCGAAAAACAATATCGAAGGTAATTGCCGATCGGGCATGCCCTAAATGGGCATCTCCATATACCGTAGGCCCACAAACGTATAAACCCACATGACCCAAATGGATGGGAGTAAAAAGTACTTTTTTGCGTTCAAGGGTATTATAAATCAATAGCGGCTGTTCCATTCGTTAAAAATAATAATTGCAGTATAAAACTCAGGGTTTTCTATGTAGAAGAATATGAACGCGAACAGGATAATGGTCGGAAAGTTTTTTTTCTATGATTTTATAACCGGAGACCTCGAAGAGGGTATCACATAATATATGATCAATTTGAAAATTTGGAAATGAGCCATTATAGGTTCTTCCAAACCCTGCCCCACTATTTTCAAAGCAAGATTTCAAGTTTCCTAAAATGGTTTTATAGGAATAGGAAACCGGGGTATCATTAAAATCCCCCATTACTAAAACAGGCATGGTACAATGTTGAATGGATTCGTTTATCAAATTGGCCTGTTCGGCTCTTTTAATAAAAGCCAATTTCAATTTTCCTAAAATTCTGGTAGTTGGATGTAGTTCGGGTTTAATTTTTTCCTTTATCCGGCTCAGGTAAGCATAATCAACAGGTCTGAAATCGATGGATTGCAAGTGAACACAGTATATGCGGAAAAGACCCTGAGGAGACCGGATATCGGCCTGGATAATGCCGTTCACCGTCTGACTCTTATCAAAACCCAATAAGACAATATGGGAAAGGGGGTATTTTGAAAAAATAGCCATTCCCCTGGATTCAATCTTATTACTATCCACCTTATGGTAATAATAATACGGTTTGTTTAAGATCTTTTTTAAACTATCTAAAATATCATATTCTCCTCGTTTCCTGGTATAAAATTCCTGGATCCCCATAATATCCGGGCTTTCCTTTCGGATAATACCCAAAATTTCCTCCCTAACCTGGGCATCATTCCTACTATCGAGTGGGCGGAAGGAATGGGCATTAAAGGTTAAAATTTTAAGGGTTTTGGAAGAGCTAGGTTTTACTTTCGATACAAATGGAGGAAGGGAAACGGTACGGGAAAATTCCTTATAGCCCAATACTATAAATGCTAGGGGCAATACGGCCAGCCAATTCTTTTTGATTCCCCAAAATATTACCAGTCCAATATTTATTAGAAGGATAAAGGGGTAAGCAAGTCCAAAAAATGCAAAAACCCAAAAGTTTCCCGGGTCAATATATTCGGATAAATAGGAAAAAACCAGGGATAAAACAAAGCAAAAGGTCAGGAATCTCCATATCCTAAATCCCCAATTGACTTTCTTCTTTTTTTTGTCCATTCCGTTGGGAGATTGGCAGTTTACATTTCCCTAAAAAGAATTCACGCCAATCCAGGGTTATGGATACAAGGTAAACGATTTTTAAGGGTCTAAATATCCTGGCTAGCTTTTTTTAAAGTCTGCTTTTCTTTTTCGCTGAGACTTTCCATCCCGGTTTTTGAAATTTTGTCCAGGATTTCATCGACAATTTGTTCCTTATTCTTTTCCGGAGCAACGGGAGTTCTGGTTAGCCTGGAAACCACCTTCATATTGGTTTTATGCTTTTTCTGGAAGAGCTTTACGAATGGGGCCGCCCAATCATTTCCTTTATTTAGCTGATTTATATAGAAAAAACCTAGCATGGCCCCACCCAAATGGGTAATATGGCCCCCAGGGTTACCAATCCGTATGGAAATTAGGTCCAGGAAAAAATAGGCCAGGGCAATCCATTTCAGAGGTACAGACCCAATAAAAATAAAGAAAATGGAGTAATTGGGTAAAAGAGTAGCCGTTGCTGCTACGATAGCCATTACCCCGGCTGAGGCTCCTAATATTACCGATTCGGAGGCAAGGCTTGAGAGTGCTGGTATAATCTTATATAGTGTTAAGGCCAACAATCCTCCTGCCATCCCTCCACATAAATAAACAAAGGTGAATTTCCTCTCACCTAGGTATTCTTCGAAGATTTTTCCTATAAAAAATAAGATCAACATATTAAAAAGGATATGAAAAATATCCTCATGCATAAACATATAGCTGATTAAGGTCCAGGGTTTGGTAATAAACTGTTTGAGGTCGGTTGGAAGGAAGGTGTTCAATTCAATCCAATGTAAAATAGGATAGGAGGTATGTGGATTTGGAATCCATTCTCCCAGTCTTACCAGGTTTACGAAGAGAAAGAAAAATACATTGATTGCAATAAAAAGGTTAATAACGCTCCCGTTTTTAAAGATCAATAGTTTCAGCTCGGTTTTAATGGAGTTACGCATAACTCAAATTTGTTTTATATTAATAAAATCGTTTATAATTTCTTGAATTCCAATATTTTAGAACAATAAATCCAAATAATGCCCCACCAATATGAGCAAAATGGGCAACATGGTCACCAGGATTGTTCTTAAATCCGCTATAAAGTTCCAGTAAAATATAACCCGAAACAAAATATTTTGCTTTTATTGGAATAGGAATAAATATCATGTAGAGTTCCGTATTGGGAAACAAAAGTCCAAAGGCAATTAAAAGCCCAAAAATGGCTCCTGAGGCCCCGACGGTATGGGCGGAAAAAATCTCGTTTATATGTTCCAGGGAACCAGGATCGAGTGAGGTCAGCAACATATGGGAGGGAAATGCATTCCCGGCAATCTGGTAAACCTCAAAGGCTTGAATCCCTGCTTGTAAGACAATAGCCCCTATCCCGCAAAAAAAATAGTAAAAAAGAAATCGTTGAGTCCCCCATAAATTTTCCAAAAGATTTCCGAACATATAGAGTCCGAACATATTGAAAAAAATATGATCCCATCCTGAATGCATGAACATATACGTAATAATCTGCCAGCTATGAAAATGGGCTGAACCAGGATAAAAGAATCCTAAGGTCTCGGATAAATCAATGTTCCTGCCTCTGGCAATCATGTCTATTATAAAAAGCGCCACGTTTGCGAATAAAATATTGCCAACAGCAGGGGTAAGTCTTGGAAAGGCACTGGACTGAAAATTCCTCATTCTTTAAATTTCTTTTTTATTTCTGAAAGACTCAGGGTAATATAGGTTGGTTTGCCTTCCGGGGAATACATGGGGGATTCACAAGCAAATAATTCATCAATTAACAATCGCATTTCCTCATTGGTTAGGTGCTTGCCTGGTTTAATGGAAGCTCTTTTCGAAAGGGACCGCGCTAAGTTCTCGCGGGGATGCAAAGGCTCAAGACGCATATTTTCTTTAAAATTGGATAGTAATTCCTCAAAAATACTCCTTTCCTCGTGGATTTGTAAATCGGAAGGAATCCCTTCTACAATAAAGGTGTTTTTCCCAAATTCCCGAATATCGAAACCCAGCATTTTAATATCAGGAAGAAGCTCCTGAATCAGAGCAAAATCCTGGGTTGAAAAGGCATAGGTTTGAGGAAAAAGGGTTTGTTGACTGGGTTGTATTTTCCCGGAAAAAACTTTTAAGTATCGTTCAAATAAAATTCTTTCATGGGTGGCCTGTTGATCCAGGATCAGGAGTCCGGAAAAAATAGACGTGACCATAAACTCTTTTTGAATTTGAATCAGGGATTGGGAATCCTGGGCGGAATTCAATATCCTCTCTTCCAGTTTTGCATCTTCCTCCTCCTGGAACAGTCGAAAGTTCATCGTCTCCTCTTCCTGGAACTTGTTTTCCGGGGCCTTATATTCTGTAAACAAGGGAGATGGTTCAAGGTTTTGCGGAAAAGAAGAAGGTTTTTCTGATTGGGAGGATTCAAAGGGATTATAATCCGGATTAAAATGCGAAACTGGGGCCTGAACAGGCATATTTCTTGCCAATACACTCATTTCCCCAAAACCAGTTTCCCCTTCAAAATCAATCTGAGGGGTTAAATGAAATTTACCCAGGGACCTTTTAACAGCCGTTTGCAAAATGGTATAGATCATTTTTTCATCCTGGAACTTAATTTCCGTTTTGCTGGGATGAACATTGATATCTACTTTTTCCGGACTGACCTTTAAATGGATGGAGTAAAAAGGACTTGTACCCGCAGGGATCCATTCCTGGTAGGCATTCATAACCGCATGGTGTAAATAAGGATCGCGAATAAAACGGCCATTTAAATGAAAGAATTGTTCGCGTCGGCTTTTTTTGGAGAATTCAGGTTTTCCAATATAGCCGGAAATTTCCACCAAATCAGTGAGTTCTTGTACAGGAACAATTTTTTCTGAATAGGAGTTTCCAAACAGGTGTAAAATTCTTTGTACCAGGCTTCCTTTGGGTAAATGCATGAGCTCTTTCCCATTATGGAAAAAGCTAAAAAAAACCAGGGGATAAGAAAGGGAAATCCTTTCTAATTCAGCAATTAAATGGCTTAATTCCTGCATATCCGATTTTAGGAAATTTCTTCGGGCAGGAACATTATAAAACAGGTTCCTGATTTCCATAGAGGTGCCCACTGGACAAGAAATTTCCTGTTGTTCCAAAACCCGGGATCCTTCAATTCTTACTTCTGTTCCCAGGTCATCTTCATGATGGCGGGTCTTTAGTTTTACCTGTGAAACAGCAGCAATAGAGGCCAGGGCTTCTCCCCTAAAACCCATTGTTTGAATATGAAAAAGATCTTCTGAATGAAGTATTTTGGAAGTGGCATGCCGGGAAAAGCATAAAATAGCATCCGATGGGCTCATACCCATTCCATTATCATTCACCTGGATAAGGGATTTTCCTCCTTCCCGGCAAAGAATCTGGATTTCATCGGCACCCGCATCGAGGGAATTTTCCAATAATTCCTTTAAAGCGGAAGAAGGTCTTTGTACCACTTCTCCGGCAGCAATCTGGTTGGCAACTTTCTCCGATAGCAAATGAATTATTTCCGGCATTCCAATTTAAAACTATAAAATCAATACATTTAAATGAACTTTTTATTTTCCTATCCGGCGAAAGTTAACATCAACCCATTCCCTATGCCAAGCAAAATTTCTCTACTAGGTTTTCGAATAAACAGAATAGATTTCTTTTTCGGGAAAATTCTGGTTTCTACAGCCATTTTATTTCTTTTTTGTCCTGAACTCACCTTTTCCAATTCAACAGGGCCTAAAAATCGATATAAAAAAGGGAAGTATACCGGTAAACCCTATTCCGTTCAAATATTAACCAAATTATCAGGGATTCAAAAAGCAGAAAATTCCATCCGAGTTCTTAGGAATTCAGATGGCCTTCTTCCTTTGCGAAATCCACAGGAAAAAAAGATAGCCCTTATTCAAGTTCAATCATTAGGAGAGGAGGCCTTGAACCGGACAATCTTTAATACCCTTTCCCATTATGCCCAATTGGATTCTTTCCAGATAGGTAAGGTGGAAAGTCCTGAACTAGTAGAATCCTTGAAGGAAAGGATAAAAACCTATAATCAACAATTGGTAGAGATTCATGGCAAGACCATTAATTCTCTAACCCTGGGCCTATTGGATAAAATCAATAATCCAAATTTGATTCTAATTATTCATGCCCCCAAACAAACGCTTAGCCTATTTCGGAATTTCTCCCATATTATCTGGTCCGATGAGGTAAATGAATTTACCGAACAAAAGTCGGCCGAGATCATAATGGGTGCTGGAGTGCCAAAGGGAATTAAAAATACAGAGGGAAATAGCTTTGCCAAACTTGGCAGGGTTTCCCGGGTTATCCCTGAAGAAATTGGCTTGGATTCCAGAATTTTGGATCGGGTGGATAGTATTGCCTTAGAAGCTATTAAAAAGAAAGCTTTCCCGGGTTGTGTCATACTGGCTATGAAGGATGGGAAGATATTTTATGAAAAGTCCTTTGGTACCCATACCTATACCGATAATAGTCCTACCCGTACCAACGATGTTTTTGATCTTGCCTCGGTTACAAAAATTTCCTCCACCCTTCCTGCCGTCATGAAAGCCTACGAACAAGGCTTAATTTCATTGGAAAGCCCATTGAGTACCTACCTTCCCGAGACCCGAAATACGAATAAAAAGGATATCCGATTAATAGATTTATTAACTCATCAGGCAGGACTCGTCCCTTTTATTCCATTTTATGTCCAGGCAATTAAGGAAAATGGGGTTTTTTCCAGGGATTCCAATTCCCTTTATTCCTGGAGGGTGGCCGATAAGATGTTTGAAAGAAATAATTATTTCTCGGAGGTCATGTGGCCCAAGATCCTGGAATCCCCGGTCAAAGCCCCTGGCAAATTCGTTTATTCCGATTTGAGTATGTATTTCATGCGAGCGGTTTTCGAAAAAGTAAGTCATGAAGATTTAAAAACCTATGTAACCCAAGTTTTTTATAAGCCATTAGGTTTAACTACCATGGGTTTTAATCCCAGAGAGAAGATTCCTTTAAATCGCTTAATACCGACCGAAGAGGATACTCTTTTCCGCAAGCAGTTATTAATTGGCGATGTCCATGACCAGGGTGCCGCCATGCAAAACGGGATTGCCGGTCATGCTGGATTATTCTCGGATGCTCAGGATCTTGCCGTATTAGGACAATTATATTTAAACGAAGGAACCTATGGGGGAAGGATGTATTTCCGTCCTGAAACGTTCCGACTTTTTAATAAAAGGCCATTCCCAAAAACCAATCGAAGAGCCCTGGGGTTTGATAAGCCCGATTTGAACCCGGAAAAATACACATCCGTTCCCGCTATGGCCTCTTCCGATACCTTTGGCCATACCGGATTTACCGGTACCTGTATCTGGGTAGATCCAAAAGAAAAGCTGGTTTATGTATTTCTTTCCAATAGGGTATGTCCCGATGCAGGCAATAATAAAATAACGGAATGGTCCATCCGCCCCAAAATCAATACGGTATTCTACGAAGCACTGAAATTGGCCAGGTAGAATTCATTAGGAAATTGTTTAAAACAATTCATTGAATGGGGGGTTTAATATGAGTTTAAACGTCTAATTTTAGGGTATGAAAATCGGAATCGTTTGTTATCCTACTTTTGGTGGATCGGGTGTCGTAGCGACGGAACTAGGGAAAGCTTTGGCCGAATTAGGACATCAGGTTCATTTTATAACCTATTCCCAACCAGCCCGATTAGATTTTTTCTCCGAAAATTTATTTTATCATGAGGTAACGGTTTCCAAATATCCCTTGTTTGACTACCCTCCTTACGAACTTGCTTTATCCAGTAAATTGGTCGATGTGGTGACCTATGAAAAACTGGATATTCTCCATGTACATTATGCCATACCCCATGCTTCGGCGGCGTATATGGCAAAACAAATTCTGGCTAGCCAGGGCATTCATATCCCTGTCATTACCACTCTTCATGGAACCGATATTACCTTGGTAGGGAAAGATTCCACGTATAAACCGGTGGTCACCTTTTCCATTAATCAATCGGATGGAGTAACGGCCGTTTCCGATCAATTGCGTCAGGATACCTATCAGCATTTTGCCATAACCAAGGATATCCAGGTGATCCATAATTTTGTGGATTTACGACGCTTCAATTTAAAGCCTAAAGACCATTTCAAGAAGGCCATTGCTCCTAATGGGGAAAAGATCGTCGTTCATACCTCCAATTTTAGAAAGATTAAGAGAATACCAGATGTAATCAGGGTTTTCGCAAAAATCCTAGCCCAAATACCTTCCCGTTTATTGCTCATTGGGGATGGTCCGGAAAGAAGCGCTGCCGAATCCCTTTGCCGGGAGTTAAATATTGTCAATGAGGTTCGTTTTCTTGGAAAGCAGGAAGCCGTAGAAGAGATACTTTCTATTTCTGATTTATTTATCATGCCCTCTGAGGTGGAAAGCTTTGGCTTATCGGCTCTGGAAGCTATGGCTTGTCATGTTCCCACCATTGCATCGAATGCCGGAGGAATTCCTGAGATCGTGAAAGATGGAGTAACGGGCTTTATGAGCCCTATTGGAGATATTGATTCCATGGCTCGTAATGCTATCTATATCTTGGAAGATGAAATTCGCTTAAATCAGTTTAAGGAACAGGCATTTTTAAGAGCCAAGGAATTTGATATTACCCGAATTGTACCCCGATACGAATCCTTTTATAAACAAATTTTGGAAAAAGCTTCGGTCCCGGTCTGAACCTAAAGGCTAGCTATAATTCTTCTTTTTTAGGTTTAGCGGGTCGCTTAATTTTGCCGGAATCGCGTATCATTCTATTTAATTCCATTACTTCCTTTTCGGTCAAATGCCTCCATTTTCCCTTGGAAAGGTCTTTTTTGGTAAGACCTGCATACATGGAACGATCCAGCTTCTCAATTTCGTAACCCAGGCTTTCAAATATTCTACGCACAATCCGGTTCTTTCCGCTATGGATTTGGACCCCAACTTCTTTATGGCTGGCGCCCTCCACATAGGCAATGGTATCTACCTGGATAAAACCATCCTCTAATTCTACCCCTTCGGAGATTTTTAATAAATCGCCCGATTTCAGGGTTTTATTCAGGGTAACATGGTATAATTTCTGAATATTCGTACTGGGATGAGCCAGTTTGGCAGCCAAATCCCCATCATTAGTAAATAATAATAGGCCAGTGGTATTTCTATCCAATCGGCCAACAGGATAAATTCTTTCCCTGGAAGCATCCCGGATTAGATCCATAACCGTTTTTCTTTCCTGGGGATCGTCGGTGGTGGTAATATAATCCTTGGGTTTATTTAATAAGATATAGGATTTTTTTTCCGCGTATATAGGTTTTCCCTGATAACTGACTACATCTTTGGAGCTGACTTTTTGACCTAAACTGGTAATCTTTTCCCCATTCACATAGATTTCTCCGTTTAAAATCAATTCATCTGCCTTCCTTCTGGAACAAATTCCGGCATGGGCTATAAATTGGTTTAGCCGCATGAATTCCTTTTCTGCAGGTAAAATTTCTTTTGGATTATTTCTTCGTATTCCAGCCATTAGTTTTTTAATAACCTCAAAATTACAAATATAAAGCCTGTATTCTGCCTTGTTTTTTATTTCAGGTTTACCTGCACGAGCTTCAAGTTTGTGTAAGAAGGAAGGTCAAATGGATAGAATTTGTAAATTTGGCATAAAAATGGTAGTTTGATATACCTCGTTGGATAGTTAGTGGATATAGATTTATGATGAAAGGGTTTACCAATCAAATGAAAAAGGAGGATTTCCAAGCGGATTTCCTGAACTTAAAAAAAGAAATTCTGGAAGGAACAGCATCCGAAACGATACTACTTAATTTCAGAAACAAAATGCTGGTTTTAAGCGGTGACGAGGCGATAAAGTCCTGTTTGCAGGATATATATCAAAAAAAGAGGGCAGAGGCATCTAAAAAAAGAAAATATATATCCTATTCCTTAGGGGTGTTAATATTTATTTCCAGTGCCCTTGTTCCATTTTATAAGTCTAAGAATAAGAAACCGGTAAGTCAGAATACCTTAGTGGGTAAAGCAGGGTTAAATCCCGCAGCAGGTTCCCCCCCTGAAAAAAAGAAAGTACTTATTCCTCAATTAGTTCCCGATCAGTTAAATTTTTGTGGAGAATTGGTTCCCATGGAGGATAAAAAGATTTCAAAGAAATTTAGTTCTGCCATTTATCAAACCCGATTTACACGCTTGGAATCCAAACGTTTACGAGCGAGAGTTAAAAAATGGTTTCCTATTATTACCCCAATTTTAAAGCAATACAATATTCCCGAAGACTTTAAATATATCCCAATTGTTGAAACCGGTTTTGCTAATTCCGTTTCTAACCGTGGGGCCGGTGGTTTTTGGCAATTAATGGAAGGAACCGCTCGACAATATGGATTAAAGGTGAACGATTCCACCGATGAAAGAAAGGATGTGAGGAGGTGCACCATTGCCGCCTGCAGGTATTTACGCGATTTGCATAAGGAACTTGGCTCCTGGACCTTAACGGCAGCTGCTTATAATATGGGACCTGGAGGATTAATGAATAAAATGGATGATCAAAACCATAGAGATTATTATCGTTTGCATTTAAATTCACAGACCTCTAAATATGTTTATAAGACCTTGGCTTATAAGCAAATGTTAAGTCCAAGAAAAAGAAAGCAAGATCCCTTTGCCGGATAAAATCCTCAAAAATTTTCTTTCAGGTAATTTTTACAGGAGAATGATCAGGGATTCTGATAAATCCTTATTTTGATCCCTGCATTTTTTAAACAAATGAGCCATAAATCGGTTCAAATTCAGATGAAGGAAACGTATACAGACCTTGAAGAACAAACCGAAGTGGAGGTTTTTGGCGCAAGGGTTCATAATTTAAAAAACATTGATGTTTCCTTTCCCCGAAATAAATTAGTAGTCATTACTGGTTTAAGCGGAAGCGGTAAATCTTCTTTGGCCTTCGATACCATCTATTCGGAGGGGCAAAGGCGATATATGGAAACCTTTTCTGCTTATTCCAGACAATTTCTGGGTGGCCTGGAAAGGCCTGATGTGGATAAAATATCGGGATTAAGTCCGGTTATAGCCATAGAGCAAAAAACCACTTCCAGAAATCCAAGATCGACGGTTGGAACCATTACCGAGGTATATGATTTTCTTCGTTTATTATATGCACGGGTAGCCGATGCCTATAGTTTCAAAACCGGTAAGCTCATGCTAAAAATGACCGAAGGTCAGATTTTGCAAACCTTACACAACCAATTTAAGGGTCAGATTATTCAAATTCTGGCACCTGTAATCAAGGGTAGAAAAGGACATTACCGGGAATTATTCGAGAATATACGAAAGCAAGGGTATTTAAAGGTTCGGGTCGATGGACAAACCCTCGATGTGGTTCCTAAAATGCAGGTAGATCGCTATAAAATCCATGATATTGATATTCTTATAGACAGGGTAGAAATCATAGCTGAAGGGGATAAGCGACTTTCCGGTTCATTGGCATCCGCCCTTAAAATTGGAAAGGGTATTATAAAGATTGCGAATGCGGAAAACCAGATTTTCCATTTTAGCCGATTTTTAATGGACCCGGAAACAGGGATCTCCTATGACGAGCCGCAGCCAAATACATTTTCCTTTAATTCTCCTTATGGAGCCTGCCCAAAATGTGATGGTTTGGGTTATATTCTGGAATTTGACCAGAAATCCGTTATTCCTGATCCCCAATTAAGTATTCTACAAGGTGGTTTAGCTCCATTGGGCGAATATAGAGATACCTGGATGTTTCAAATTCTGAAATCCTTATCCAAGACCCATGGATTTAATTTATCCGCTCCCTTGGCTTCTTACCCACCGGAAACGATTGATTTAATTTTAAACGGATCGGACGAGATTTTACAGGTGGAGATCCCGGGAGGGAGATGGTCGGAAACCGGGAAATATAAGATCAAGTTTGAAGGTCTGGTCAAAATGCTGGAACAGCAGTATGAGAACAAGGGAGAAGGTGGGGTGGACATGGATCATTACCTGGTTCAGAAAACCTGTCCGGAATGTCTTGGCGCAAGATTAAAACAGGAATCCTTATTTTTTAAGCTGGACGGGAAAAATATTGCCGATTTAAGTGCTATGGATATTCGGGAGTTGAATGCCTGGTTTGAAAATCTGGATACCCGATTAAGCGCAAAACAAAACCAAATTGGATTTGAGATTATAAAGGAGATAAAAACCCGATTGGGTTTCCTTTTGAATGTAGGATTGAATTACCTATCTCTAAACCGAAGTTCCAGAAGCTTATCCGGTGGGGAAGCACAAAGAATCCGGCTAGCCACTCAAATAGGATCACAATTGGTCAATGTTCTTTATATTTTAGATGAACCCAGTATTGGCCTGCACCAAAGAGATAATGAAAAATTAATCCAGGCTTTAAAAGATTTGCGGGATTTGGGGAATTCCATCCTGGTCGTAGAGCATGATAAGGATATGATCCTGGAGGCAGATTATGTGCTGGATATGGGACCTCTGGCCGGTGTACATGGGGGGGAAGTCGTAGCTAGCGGCACTCCAGATGAAATTTTAAAAATGAAAAGCCTTACGACCGATTATCTTAATGGGAATAGGCGTATAGCCATTCCCTTACAAAGAAGAAAGGGAAATGGAAAAACCCTGAAGCTGGAAGGGGCCACCGGAAATAATTTGAAAAATGTCAGTATAGAAATTCCTTTAGGAATATTGGTTACCGTTACGGGGGTATCCGGAAGTGGAAAATCTACCCTGATTGCCGAAACTTTGTATCCTATTTTGAATCAATATTTTTTCAATTCCCTTAAAAAGCCCATGCCCTATGCAAATCTGGATGGACTTAAAAATATTGATAAAGTAATTGAAATAGATCAATCCCCTATTGGAAGAACCCCAAGATCCAATCCATGTACCTATACAGGGGTATTTTCCGATATTCGAACGCTTTTCGTTCAGTTACCCGAAGCGAAAATCAGGGGCTATAAACCCGGACGCTTTTCTTTTAATGTAAAAGGAGGACGATGTGAGGTTTGTCAGGGGGCCGGATTACGGGTTATTGAGATGAACTTTCTTCCCGATGTTCAGGTACCCTGTGAAGAATGCCAGGGAAGACGGTATAATAGGGAAACCTTGGAAATTCGGTATAAGGGAAAATCCATCTCCGATGTATTGGATATGAGCATTGAAGAAGCTGTTCCCTTTTTTGAAAATGTACCCTCTATCTATAGAAAGATTAAGACCCTGCTTGATGTAGGCTTGGGATATGTAACCCTGGGACAATCGTCGGTTACCTTATCCGGCGGGGAAGCCCAAAGGGTGAAGCTTGCCACCGAATTATCCAAGAAGGATACCGGGAATACCTTTTATATTCTGGACGAACCCACTACCGGATTGCATTTTGAAGATATCCATGTATTACTGGGAGTATTAAATAAATTAGTGGATAAGGGAAATACGGTATTAATTATTGAACATAATCTTGATGTCATTAAAGTGGCCGATTATATCATTGATATGGGTCCTGAAGGTGGAAAAGAAGGAGGGCAGGTATTATTTGCCGGAACCCCGGAGGAGCTTATTAAGGTTCCCGATTCCCATACCGGTTATTTCCTGAAAAAGGAATTTGATTAGGATTAGCCTCCAGTCAAAATCTTTTCAAAATCGATTCCCATTCCGTCTTTCTACGAAGATCCAGCTTACATAATCGGCATGGCGATATCAAGCCATCAGATCAAATACTTATACATTATCTATCCTGGAATATGTAGGATAGAATAAATGTAATGGAAGGACCTGGGAAACAAAAGCCGCCTGCCTTAAAAAATAAACTAAGATTTAGAGAGGGAAAAGATGTTTCTCGGCATGGTAAGAGGATCGTACCATGGGACCACTTTCTACATATTTGAAGCCCATTTTCAAGCCTTCTACCTTGAGTTCGAAAAATATATCCGGATGGACATATTCGATTACGGCATGGTGTTTTTTGGTGGGCTGTAAATACTGGCCAAGAGTAATAATATGAACCCCAACCTTCAGCAAGTCCTCCATCGCCTCTAATACCTCTTCTTTGCTTTCCCCTAAACCCAGCATGATGCCAGATTTAGTTCTGGAACCCGATTTATGAATTTCGGATAAGGCTTCCAGACTTCTATCATATTTGGCCTGAATTCTGATTTCTTTTGTTAATCGACGGACGGTTTCAATATTATGGGAAACAACTTCCGGCTTTGTTTCCAATACCCTGGCCAGGTTATCCCAATTTCCTTTAAAATCGGGCAATAAAGTTTCCAGGGTAGTACCCGGACTTTTTCTTCGGATCTCGCGAATCGTTTCCGCCCAGATAATCGATCCTCCATCGGGTAAATCGTCCCGATCCACCGAGGTGATAACACAATGCTTTACCTTCATCAGGGATACCGAATCCGCTACCCGGCTGGGCTCCTGTAAATCGACGGGTAAAGGCCGACCGGTGGCAACAGCACAAAAAGAGCAGGAACGGGTACATATATTTCCCAAAATCATAAAGGTGGCTGTTCCGGCTCCCCAGCATTCCCCCATATTGGGACAATTCCCGCTTTCGCAGATGGTATGAAGTTTATGAGAATCTACCAGGTTACGAACTTTTGCATATTCCACTCCGGTGGGGAGTTTTACCCGTAGCCAATCTGGTTTTTTCTCCCGAATTACCGGATTTTCTACATTTTCGTTAATCGTGCTTAAATTGCTCATCTTCGCTGTAAAAATAGATAAACTAATTATAATTCTAATATGGCCACTGTTCGATCAAAATATTTGGGTGATTTACGAACCGAATCCGAGCATTTACATTCAGGCTCCAAATTAATTACCGATGCCCCATTGGACAACAAAGGAAAGGGAGAAGCGTTTTCTCCAACCGATCTTTTAGCAACTTCTTTGGGTACATGTATATTAACCACCATGGGAATTGCAGCAGGAACCCATGAAATTGACATTAAGGATACGGAAATGGAAATTACTAAAATCATGGAATCCCAACCGAGAAAGGTGAAGGAAGTGGTTATAGAGATTTATTTTCCTAAAAACTATATAGAAAAGGAAAAGATGATATTGGAGAAGGCTGCCCTTACCTGTCCGGTTCATCTGAGTTTGCACCCAGATTTAGTTAAAACTCTTCATTTCCATTATAAGGCCTAGTCCTATTTTTCGGCTGGTACTAAATTGGCTATTTCAAGTGCCGAAATTTGTCCATGGGAAGTATGAAAAATTACTTTGCCGGCATCAACCAGAATAATTTGAGGGGATTCATGGTGTACCTGAAACTTCTCGGCAATCGCATTTGAAATTTCTCTGAAACGGATCAGATCAAGAAAGTATAAGGATACCTGAGAAGGAATAGCATCCATTTCCATTTCAAAGGAACGTTTTGCCATCATGCTTACGGAGCACCGGGTACTATGTTTAAATATGAGAGAGAAACCAGGATTAGCGCTAATTTCTGATAATTGATCCAGGCTGGTAAGGGGTATCCAATTCGTATTCATGAAACAAGAACTATCTTCTTCTCGAATTGTTTTCTCTTACTGTTCCATAGGCTGGACAGGAACGACTGGAAACACAAGATTCTAATAAACTTAGAACGAAGGTCATGCCAACCAATAGAAATAATAACTTTCTCATAAGGGTTTTTCTACGTAAAACTATATCATTTAACGGAAAAGAAATGGTAATTGTTGCGAAGACTTCAATTAGTATAACTATAAATAACCCACCGGAGTATTTTTGTTTTTTAAAAGGGTATGACCTGCTTTTATCATTTTAAGGGCTGTTAAGGCACCCTCTTCCCCTTTATTTCCATATTTTCCACCGGAACGTTCCTTAGCCTGATCTAAATTGAGGGTGGTCAATACCCCAAAAATAACTGGTTTATTGTATTTTAAGGTCAGACTTATAAGTCCATTACTTACGGCCTGGCAAATAAAGTCAAAATGCGGTGTTTCCCCCTGAATGACACATCCAAGGCAGATTACGGCATCCACGGGCCGGTTTTCTAAAATTAACTGGGCACCCGATACTAATTCATAACTTCCCGGAACCTGCAAATGAAATAGGTTTTCCTTTTTAACACCGGATTTTAAAAGAATTTCCAGGGCCCCATATTCCAGCACCGCCGTTATTTCCTGGTTCCATTCGGCAACCACCAAACCTAATCGATAGGTGGATCCATCCGGTATAGATTCTATGGGGATGGGAGAGGCCTGAAGGGGAGTGGACATGGGAGAATTTATTATTAGATTTTTTGTTTTACTCGGGCTATGTATTTATCAATATCCCTCGCAGAAGAGCTTTCCGGATATTCCTTTTTTATTCGTTCATAAATTTCAAGCGCTTTGGCATTTTGGTTGGTATTTTCCAAAATCAGGGCTTCCTTAAATAAATACATAGGAGTGGTGAAATCATTGGGGTTGGTGGATTCCGCCTTTCTATAATATTCCATTGCCTTATCCAATTGATTTAATTCGGAATAGGCATCCCCAATCATACCCAGAGAAAGTGCAGCTGTTAAGACATCTTTTGCATGGTATTTATTTAGCGCGTCGATGGATTTTTGAAAATCACCCTTTCGCAAATAAATGGATCCTAGATAATATTGAGAAAGATTGCCACTTTCGGTTTCAGAATAATCAGATGCCAGGGTTTTGAATCCTGGATTATTTCCATCCCCATTTAAAGCCTTGTCTAAAGAATCGGCGGCAAAATATTCCTGTGCCTTATAAATCTGGTTTTTTGCTGTAACCTGTCTAGGTCCCAGGTAAAGGAAAATGTAAGCAAGTACCAATAGAATCACACCTAGTAGGATTCCTCCAATTAAAAGGATTCTTTTCTGGTTTAATAAAAAATAATCTTCTAACTCTTCATACATTTTCCCCCAATCTCTTGGAGGTTTTACAGGAGTATTGGTAATCTCGGTCTCGATAGTCTTGGTCTTAGCCATAAAATTGTATAAAACGCGAAAATATCAATATTTTATCAATTCGTTACAATAATTCATTTCATCGGAGCCTAAGTTTAAGGATTGCCTATCTTTACCTGCATATCCATGTTTCTTAAAAACCTATCCCTGCTTAATTTTCGATTATGTTCTGAACAGGAATTTGAATTTTCTGAAGGGGTAAACTGTTTATTGGGGAATAATGGATCGGGTAAAACCAATGTTCTGGACGCCATTCATTATTTATCGCTATGCAAAAGCTATATTAATAATGTCGATAGCCTTCAAATAAAGGAAGGAAACGATTTTTTCATGGTACAAGGACATTTTGTTAAGGACCAGCGAGATGAAATGATCACTTGCACTGTAAAACGAAATCAAAAAAAACAGTTCAAACGAAATAAAAAGGAATATGACAGGCTTTCCGAGCATATAGGCCTTTTTCCTGTGGTGATGATTTCGCCTTACGATACCAATTTGATTTTTGAAGGAAGCGAGGAAAGAAGGAAATTTTTAGATAATGCCTTATCCCAAACTGATCCGGACTATTTGGAAACATTGATTCAATACAACCGGGTATTAGCTAACCGAAATGCAGTGCTGAAACAAAATGGAGGAAATGGATCGGTCGATCCTATTCTTTTGGATGTATTGGATGAGCAGCTTGGCCAATTTGGAAAAACCCTATTTGAGAAAAGAAAAATCTTTTTTTCGGTTTTCGAGCCCCTGTTCCAGAAACATTATTCCTTTATTACAAAAGGGGAGGAGTCAGTTACCCTGGAATACCTTTCTCAATTAAAACAGGAGGGTTATGAGGAGGGCTTACAAAAAAGCAGGCGAAAGGATATAGTATTGGAGAGAACGAGTTTCGGGATTCATAAGGATGATCTGGATTTTTATTTAAAAGAAATGACCCTGAAAAGAACAGGATCCCAGGGTCAACAGAAATCTTTTTTGATAGCCTTGAAGCTGGCCCATTATACGTATTTGCAGGTAAAAACAGGTTATAAACCCATTCTATTACTGGATGATATTTTTGATAAATTAGATGAATTTCGGGTGGAGCAATTAATGGATATGGTGGTTAGGGATGAATTTGGACAGATCTTTGTAACAGACACTCATAAGGAAAGAATTGAACGTGTATTTTTAAAAATCAACCATCCTTTCCGTTCCATAGAAATGGAAAATGGAATGATTCGTACTTTTGTAGATTAACCTGGATATGATAAAGAAATCAAATGACCAAACCATCAAGGAAGCAATTGATCTTCTTCTGGAAACCTACCATTTAAAGGAAAGATATTTAGAAACCTCGGTGGCGGTACATTGGGAGGAGATTTCAGGAAAGGCTATTGCCAACCGTACGCTCGATGTATATATAAAGCAGAAGAAACTTTATCTTCAATTAAGCTCACCAGTGCTTAAGCAGGAAATTTTGTTGAGTAAGAAAAAACTGATTAGCCTGGTAAATGAAAAAATAGGGGGTGAAGTGGTAAAGGATATTGTCCTTTTATAATCACCCCCGTTTAATTTAAAACTTCTCGAATTCCGAAAAGAAAAATCCAGCTTCAATTCTGGCGTTTTCCGGGGAATCCGATCCATGAACCGCATTCGCCTCAATATTTTGGGCATAGGATTTACGGATGGTTCCCTCTTCCGCTTTCGAAGGATCGGTCGCTCCGATTAATTTTCTGAAATCCTCTACCGGATTTTCCTTCACTAAAATAGCTGCCACAATAGGACCTGAACTCATAAATTCAACCAGTCCATTGTAAAAAGGTCTTTCCTTATGTACTTCGTAGAATTTGCCCGCCAATTCAGGGCTTAAACGGGTATATTTCATAGCTTGAATTTGAAATCCCGCTGCAAGAATATCTTTTAAAATAGCTCCGATATGACCTGCTTTAACGGCATCCGGCTTTATCATGGTAAAGGTGATCGATTTTTCCATTGGTTATTTTTTTGCAAAGGTATTGAAAACAGGATGGGAACAAATAGGGTTCATAGCCTAAATGAAACCTATTTTATGCATTTTTGTCAAATATGATTGAATTCCAGGAACTAAAAACCCTCTTGTCCTTACCCCAAAGGATCATGATCACCACCCATTATAAACCCGATGGAGATGCCTTAGGCTCCTCCCTGGGATTATCTCTGGTGTTAAAAGAAATGGGGCATGAGGTTCTTGTCATTAGCCCTTCTGATTATCCAGGGTATTTAGGCTGGTTGCCTGGTGCCTCAGAAATTCAGGTTTTTACCGAACAGGCTGAATTTTGCGAAGGATTTATTCATAATGCCCATTTGATTTTCTGTCTGGATTTTAATCATTTAAAAAGGATCAACGAACTGGGTGAGGTGGTGGGGAGGTCGTCTGCTCTAAAAATCATGATAGACCATCATTTAGATCCACAGGGATTTGAAGATTTCCAGGTATGGGATACCGAGGCAAGTTCCACCTGCCAATTGGTTTATAGGTTTTTGGATAGACTAAATAAAAAAGCATACATTAATAAGGATGTAGCCACTTGTTTATACACGGGAATAATGACCGATTCGGGTTCCTTTCGTTTCCCCAGAACCAGTCCCGATTTACATAGAATTACCGCCAATTTAATTGAAGCCGGGGCCGATAATGTGGCCATTTATGAGAAAATTAATGCTTCCCAAAGTTTAAACAGGGTTCAATTTTTGGGGTATTGCCTTTTGAAAAAGCTGGTAGTTTTACAGGAATACAATACGGCCTTTTTTTCCATTACCAAAAAAGAACTGGATTTATATCAAATAGAAACCGGGGAAACGGATGGAGTGGTTAATTACGCCTTGTCCTTGGAAACTATTCGTCTGGCAGTGTTTTTTGTGGAAAGGAATGAAAAGATCAAACTCTCCTTTCGTTCGAAGGGGAGTTTCCCTGCCAATGAACTTGCTGCAAAATATTTCTCCGGTGGTGGCCATTTAAATGCTGCTGGTGGAGAGTCTGAGCTCAGTATGGAAGAAACTATAAAAAAATTTTATTCCATTTTACCAGAATACCATCAATTATTGGTTATTTAGCAACCGAATTTGAAATTTCTAAAAATTGATCATGATTACAAGTAAAAATCAAGAACCAGGAAATAAGACCGTTTATGGGTTATTTACATTGGTGTTCATATACCTTATCTCCTGCTCTAATATTGGGTTCAACCAAACCAAATCCGGATTATCGTATAAAATAATTCCCGGTGGAGGAACTAAAAAGGCGCAAATTGGTGATTTTGTGGTAGTTGACCTGGTTACCAAAAATGGAACAGATTCCGTTTTGGAAGATACCTGGAAAAACAAAAGATCCAGAAAGGTTTTTGTTCAAAAGCCTGCAAGCATTCGTGATTTCAATGAAATTTTATTGATGCTAGCCGAAAAAGATTCTTGTGTGGTTAGAATTCCCGCCGATTCTCTTTTCAAGGGTGGACCTTTCCCAAAAGAAATCAAAGCAGGTTCTTTCCTGACCTTCCAGCTACGAGTACAACATGTGATTCCTAAGGATCAGGTAGACGGATATTTGAAAAAGGAAAAAGCCGATAATGAACAAGCCGAGAAGGTAAATCTGGATAAATACATAAAATCCAATAATTTGAACCCCACTATGACGGCAGATGGTCTTGGATATATTATTTCCAAGCAGGGCGTGGGTCCTAAGGTAGAAGCCGGTGATACCGTTTTGGTAAATTATACCGGTAGACTATTAAATGGAAAGGTTTTCGATACCAATGATGAGGAGACCGCTAAAGCCAGTAAGAAATTCGATATCCAAAGAAAAATGGGTGGTGGTTATGCTCCCATACATTTCGCTGTTGGAATTGGTCAGGTTATTAAAGGATGGGATGAAGGTTTATTATTATTGAATAAGGGATCTAAGGCCAAATTTATTATTCCTTCTAATTTAGGGTATGGAGATCGTAGTCCTGGAGGAGATATTGTTCCCTTTTCTTCCTTGGTATTCGATGTAGAATTGGTGGATATTCACAAAGCAAAACCAGGATCTAATCCAACCAGAGGTATGATGCCTCCTGCCCCCCAAAAATAAATTTTAGGGGCCTGAAAGGTCATGATACTTACGGATACACATACCCATTTATACGCAAAGGAATCTCCTTTTCCTGTAAATGAACTCATACAAAGAGCGGAAAACAATCATGTTTTCCGTTTTTTTTTGCCAAATATAGACAAGGATACCTGTGAAGATGTTTTAGCCCTACAAAATGACTATCCCGGTAAATGTTTTGCCATGCTGGGTTTACATCCGGTTCATGTGCGGGAAGATTTCAAGGATCAATTGGCGTTTATTTGGGGAAAGATAGAAATAAGTAAAATCTATGCCATTGGGGAAATTGGTATGGATTTATATTGGGATAAAACCTTTATAGAACACCAGAAGGAGGCTTTTAGCCTGCAATGCAAATGGGCTACCGATCTGGATTTGCCGGTATCTATACATTGCAGAGAGGCATTTCCTGAGATTTTAGAAGTCCTGGATCATTTAAAGACGCCTATTCCCCGGGGAATATTTCATTGTTTTACGGGTTCAGAATCCGAAGCTAAAAGTCTGATCGAGCGAGGCTTTTATCTGGGTATTGGAGGGGTAATTACTTATAAAAACTCTAATCTTAAAGAGAGTATTAAAAACATTGATACAAGGCATTTGGTGCTGGAAACGGATTCTCCCTACCTGCCTCCGGTTCCGCATAGGGGTAAACCAAATGAAAGTTCTTATTTAATTCGCATTGCCGAATTTTTGGCATCGGTAAAAAATATAAGTTTGGCAGAATTAGCCGATATTACTACCGAAAACTCAAGGAATATTTTTAGAACATAAATCAAGCCGCTCATGACCCGAATTCTTATCATTTATACTGGTGGAACAATCGGGATGATGCATGACCCTGTAAAGAAAGTTCTAATGCCACTGGACTTTTCCCAAATCCTTGCCAGAGTTCCTGAACTGGATCGATTGGATTATTCCTTAAGTATCCATTCCTTTAATCCTATAATTGATTCCTCCAATGTAAATCCAGAAATTTGGTTGGCCCTGGCCAAATTAATTGGGGAACATTACGAAGCCTACGATGGGTTTGTCATCTTGCATGGGTCCGATACCATGGCGTATTCCGCTTCTATGTTAAGTTTCTTATTCAGGAACCTTACCAAGCCGGTAATTTTTACCGGTTCCCAATTACCCATAGGTGAAATCAGGACCGATGCCAAAGAGAATTTAATAACCGCTATTGAAATCGCGGCCAGTAAAAATGGGGATAAGGCCAGAGTCCCTGAAGTATGCATTTATTTCGATTACCAACTCTTCAGAGGCAATCGAGCTAGAAAATATAATTCGGAAAAGTTTGAAGCATTCCATTCCCCCAATTACCCAATTCTGGCCGAAGCCGGGGTAAACCTGAATTATAATGAAAGTCAAATATTAAAAGTGCCGGAAGGAGAATTCAGGGTTCATGAACATTTGGATACGAATATCCATGTACTCAAGATTTTCCCCGGAATTAGTTTGAATACGGTAAACGCCATCATAAATACCCCTGGACTTAGAGCATTGATTATGGAAACCTTTGGGGCAGGAAATACCACTACGGCACCCTGGTTTTTAAATGCCGTTCAGGACGCCATAAAAAAAGAAATAGTGGTGGTCGATATTTCCCAATGTGAGGGAGGATCGGTCGATATGGGAAAGTATGAAACCAGCCGTTATCTGAAAGATATGGGGGTAGTTAGTGGTTTTGATATGACCTTTGAAGCGGCTATCACCAAACTCATGTTCTTATTAGGCCATAATTATAGCATGGATACCATCCGTAATATGGTAGAAACCCCCTTACGGGGTGAGCTGAGCCGATAAAAAGCCATATCAAACTAATTTTCCATGCAAGCCAGAAATGTTTTGGAACAAGGTTTATTTCTTCTAACTTTGCAATCCTTTATGGAGAGGTGTCCGAGTGGTTGAAGGAGCAAGCCTGGAAAGTTTGTATATTCGCAAGGGTATCGTGGGTTCGAATCCCACCTTCTCCGCCAAAAGCAGCAAGTGCCCGTTAGGGCATTTTTTGTTTATGACCGACAAGAACTCTTTCTTGAAAGGGAATAAGCAAAAAAGGACAGGCACAAAGTGCCGGGCACTTGCGGAGATTGAAGCCACCCCACCAGGGATCAACGGAGAAGGCAAAGCCAGGGTAGTTAATCCCACCTTCTCCGCCAAAAGCAGCAAGTGCCCGTTAGGGCATTTTTTGTTTATGACCGACAAGAACTTGTTCTGTACCTTAGGTGGAATCTGACAAATTTTTATGTAGATTGAGTTAAGGAGTAAAAACCTCAATTTTAATTAAAAGGGAACCAATGAAAATATTCATAATCTTTTTTATTCTATTTTTTTCTATTTCTCTTCCATCTTTCCCGCAGGAAACCGAAATCCAATATTTGAAGATTAAAGATTCGACCATAATTAATAACGCAAGAAAATTTATAGAGGAGAATAAAACCGTACCCGAATTACAATTTTTAAAGAAAGGAAAAGGATATTTAATAATTGATTATCGAGACTATTTCAAAGGAGACACTATAGGATCGTATTCAATTCAAGAGAGTATAAATCCGACTTTTAATGCATCAAGCACAAAAAG